>Ga0307378_10001461_pt1 | contig 38506 bp, 61 predicted proteins | sample UN1MG_FD_202238 | JGI IMG/M metagenome (GOLD analysis project Ga0307378, IMG submission 202238) | Soil microbial communities from Risofladan, Vaasa, Finland - UN-1 | ecosystem: Environmental > Terrestrial > Soil > Coastal area > Acid sulfate soil | place: Finland: Risofladan, Vaasa | collected...
ACGCCCCGGATCATCCGAGTTGCGTTCTCAAGGTCAGCTCCTCCCGCAGTGGGGTTGACGGCTTGAGAACCAACCGCTTCAGCTGCACCAATAGGGTTGGCCATTGTGTTATCGGAACCCATCTGGGTGCCTACCACAGTGGGTGTACTAACAGCTTCGGGGGATTGCTGGTTAGCAGCAGGATTAGCGAGAGCACGGCGCTGCATTTCGTAAGCCAGACCAGGGAACTTCTGTGCCCAAATCTCAAGGTCTGCAGACATCTGCGGGGAGCCGCCAGTCCCGCCGACATACTTCAGAAGTTCACGATTAACTTCCGGTTGAGCGGAATAAGCTGCGCGAGCACGGTAATAGTCAGCGATGTTCTTATATCGCTCAGGACTCATAGGCTCCATCAGGCGCTCAGCCGCAGCAACCCGTGGATCGGCCTGAGCAAGTTGCTCCCGCCTTTCACTTGCACGGTCACCGTTGGTTACGACGGGAGCGGGAAGCGTGGGGTCAACGTTGGAGCCACCGGGAGGAACTGCGCCAGGAAAGGTGGGAGGAGCAACCGTCGGGTCGATTGGAGGAACTCCAGGAGGTTGAGCGGTCACAGGAGTTTCAAGAGTCGGGCTGGGTTGCGTTTCAGGCTGGCCAGCCATTTGATCGACTGCCTCGTTAATACCTTGAGGCATCGAGGGGGCTCTATCGCCGCCTCCAGCCATACGGCTAAGACCAGCAACGCCAAGACCACCAGCGGTCAAACCAAGACCAGCCAGAATCGCGGGGTCGACATTTCGGAGAAGACCGAAATCAGCCTTCTGGACGCCAGGAACAGCAGCTGAAAGCATCTCAGGGTCAAGGACGCGAACACTGACGTCTTCGGCGGTCTGATTAACAACGCTACCGCCGGGTGAGCGGACCAAAGCACCCGGATCGCCAGGGCGAGTCATGGCAGAGCCACGGGTGGGAACCATCGGTCCTCCCTGAGCCAAACGAACGGCAGTGGGAAGGTCGTTACCTGCTTCGATAAAGTTAATAACCTTATTTCCGTTAGGACCAGTAATAGCTTCGACGACTTCAAGCATCGGAGCACCGGTCTTCTGCGCTAAAGGAGCAGAAAGCTCAGCAATTGCACGGAAAGTACCAGGGTCAGCCTGACGCAGCGACATAAGCTCATCGCTCATGCGTTGAACGTTGAACTGAGGTTCAGGAGCGGGAGCACCACTCATTCGAGCGGGACCCTGGACCGCCGTGGTACGGGGGACTTGACTCAAGCGAGCCTGACGAGCAGCTTCCTCAAGGAAGGAAGGGCTAGCGCCACCCCGCTGAAGACGCATCAAGATCTCAGGGTCAACCCGTCCCATAAGACCTGCTTGCTCCGCTTCGGTGGCAATGCCGCGCATCCGAGAAGCAGAAGATTCAGCAGGAAGAGCACGCTGCTCAGAACGAATAACATCCGTAACGTCTTCACCCGCAGATTTTGCGGGGGAATAAGCCCGTGCTCCTCCTCCGGGTTGACGGAGATCAAGACGAAGTTGACTACCCTGAAGAGGTTCAGGGGCACGAGAAGGACGGATTTGCTCAATAGCTTCCTTTACTTCTCGTGCTTGCTGAGGCGTAATTCCTTTACCGCCAAGAGCACGCTGAATAAGATCAAGAGTATCGTCCGCACTTGACTTGGCACCCCTTGCAAAGTCGGAAAGACCTTGGACAATATTTAAAAACCCTTCGGGAGACGCCACAGGGATACAGAGCTAGCTGTATATGAGTTTAGCGCCAATTAGCGTAAAAATAGAGTCGATCAGAACGAGAGACATCCGGAGGACCCGGAATAGCTTGAATAAACTCTCCGCCGCTTCTCTCAAAACGGTAGCGAGAGGCCACGGGATCTCGATAGTTAGCCACATAGAGCATCTGTGCCAAGCGATCACACTCGTAGAGATAGTTCTCGCGCCAGATACGCGCAGTCTCACGTTTATCTTGAATATTGATCGAGCGGCTGACGTCGCCAAGAATCGTTTCCTGGCGGCTAGTTGCGCGACCTGTTGCTAATTCAGTCAGACGCTCAGCGTCTTCGCAACGTTCGACCTGTTGAACAATTTTGTCGTAATAAAACTCACTCGGAATGCTGTTGCAAGCCTCAAGAAGTCTTGCGTAATCGCCAGCCGGGACTGTGGCGATGTTATACGCTAAATGGTACGCAACACGACTGAAATTAAAGTCATCAAGCGCATAACCAAAGACCTGCGCCGGATTTCGCGTCAGCTGATTAACAGCTGAGTAGATAATTTCTCGCTTAGACGCGTCAGTGGTCGTGGCGTTAAATACAACGCCTTGTTGAGCTAAATAACTCTGAATCTGTTCAAGTTCGTTCGGAGTTAATTGCGCCACGACCTAAAGACACCTATTTCTTTTATTCTACGTACACCGAACCCGTAGCAAACACTTCTTGCCAATCAACTCGTTTGATTGATTCAAGCTGCTCGAGCTTGCTGAAGCGTTCGCCAGGCAGCGACTGTCTTAATTCGACGATTTCTTTAGCTGTTTTTAGGCCGACGCCAGGGAGACACTGAGTCAGACCCTCAGGAGTCAGATTATTTAAGTTAATTCGATCGTCGACAGGAGGGAGGGGCTTCACAACCTTGGGAGCTTCCTCTGAGCTCTGGACTCTCTTGCGGCCACGGCGTGTACTCAACGAGTTTGCACCGGGTTGAGGCTCTTTATCTTCTTTGAAGTCTTCAACTTGGTCTTTATGTGCAAAAAACACCTTGCCTGAGGTGCTAGACCGCACCATCAAGAACTCACCTTCATCATGGGTGGAAATCACGTCAACCTTGATTCCACTGGGCTTGTAAAGATGTGCAGCCATCATCTGAGGCAGTATGTAGGCAGTACTTTAGTTCAAACTTAGGTAAAATAAACACACTAGTCGTAGAAAGATGCCTAAACCGCGTTTCGCAGGTGCAAGATTAGGTTTTCTCAAGGCACTCCCAGTTGTAGGTGATGTAATTGCCGTTGCTTCAGAGTTAGCTAACCCCGAAGCAAGCCCTGCGCAGCGTGTTGTTAATGCAGGTATTGTCGGTGGAGGTGGTTTATTCTTGAGTGCGGCTACCGCAGGCCTAGATTTTATTCCTCAAGCAGTTGACTTCGCAAATGACCTTACGGGTGGCCCAAAAGGACCAGAAAAATTAAGGCAAATGCAGGCATGCGCTACAGTTACAAACCCCGATAAGCATTTACGAGCACTTTCGACAAAATTAGGACCAGATAAGTACAACAACTTTTATGGAACTGACTTCGCACGGGCGGCTGATCAATGTGGACAGAGTATGATCCCCCCTCAGTACAAAACTGAAGAGGAGAAAATCAAGTACCTCCAATATCTTGGCTCCGGAATGGGTCGTATGTTCTAACTTTCGAAACAATTGTCGATATCTTTAGTTAACTGACCTAAGAACTCAGCCCTTTTCTCCCAGGTGTCCCCTCCCACCTGGCCTTTTTTTGGGTTGATACACTCTGGATCGTTGACCTTGTTGCAAACAAGACCCGCAAGGTCTAATTCGTTGCCTTTGCAACCAGTTCGCCAGTGGTGAACGCCGTTTAACCACAGAGCGCCACATTCTTTGCACTCTTTACGATCTAGTTTTAGATCAGAAAACTCCCGATCGTCCATATTACACAGTCAATATGGTACACATAAAGAACTCTAGGCTTGGAATATCTTAAATAAGCCGAAGATATCGTTAAAAAGGTCATACCAAGACAAAAAAAACCCCTCCCGAAGGAGGGGCTCCGTGGTTTCGCGAGGAAACTCTATCAGGAAGGAGAGGTCGAGGTGTAGATCTGCGACTCGACGACACCATCGGGCTGCAGAGCCAGATCCTGACGCTCGGGGGGCTCGTCGGCAACGATCCAGCAGACTTCGCAGATTGCGAGAGCCTTGTCCTTGCCGGACAGCTTGCCAGCACCAGCGCGGGGATCGTAGATACCCGAACCTTGAGCCAGACCGGAGGCAGAGGCGCCACCCAGGTCGGTGGTGGTGAACAGCTTCCACTGAGTCTCGGAACCCAGAGCAGCGAGGCTGCTGGAGTCGATGATGTTGGTGGAAGCAGTGCTGCCGTTAGCAATGCGGCTGGAGGAGCCGGTGATCGAAGCACCGAACTGACCAGACACCACAGTGCCGTCGTCAAGCAGACCTTGACCCACAGCGGGGATCAGGGTCAGCTGAGGGGTGGCAGAACCACCGGCAACGCCGGAGCTCACAATGTCGCCGCCATCAACGCGCAGGGAAGCGCGATAGACGTAAGCGCCAGCGGGAGCTTTGATGCCATCGGTGATATCAGCCCGGACATCCTTATGGAAGTCGGGAGAAGGAACGATGACTTCGGCGTTCAGGAAGGGCTGTTCGGCGCTGTTCTGACCCGAGCCATAAGGACGGGTGTAGTAGGACAGCTGGTTGGTAGAACCCAGATCCTGATAGCTCAGGTCCACGTAACCAACGGCCTGCTGAGCGATCCAACCGGGGCGGAAGACCACGCCGACAGGACCACCAACGGGCTGGTTGGTGTAGCTGGTTTGAACGCCGTTTGCGTTCTCGAACTGAACGGTCTTTTCTTCGTGCCAGTAACGAAGAACGTTCGTGTAGTTGCCAGGATAAATCTTGGCAACGTGTAACTGGTTAGAGTTGATCGCCATTGTTAGTTACCTCCTTAAGCGTCGAAAGAGTAACCAACGGTGACGAAGTCAGCGTTCAGGAGTTCGAAACCTGCGTACAGGCTCCAAATCATCATGATGAAGCGGCTGAAATCGTCGTTGTTGTTGAGGAGCACCTGGGCATTGTTGCCACCGATGCCAACGCCAACGGCCTGGGGACCAAAGAAGATACCGACAGCTGCGTTGTAATCAGCGGCGGTAGCAGCGATGGTCGCGTTCTGGGTTTGGGTAGGCATGTTGGTCGATTCGAAGAATCGCACGCCTTCAAACACGAAGCCGGTGGGCATGATGGGCTCGCCAGCCACGAAGGTGGCTTGACCGAAGCCCTGACCCATGTACAGCGCAGCGTTGGGCTGCATGCCGGACATGAGGGGGTTGATCTGACCGTTGCCAGGGTAACGAGCAACTTCGCGGAAGTCGCTGTTCTGACGCAGGTGCATCAGGAAGGTGGGATCGCAAACGCAGCGATAGAAACCATCCTGGAAGGTGGGGGTGTTCCGCTTACGCAGGGACTTGACCACGCGGAGGAGGTCGTCCTTGACGTCGAACTTAGCTTGCTCGGCGTTGGTGTAAGTCAGAGCACCGGTAGCCAGATCGCCGGGGAAGTAGTAACCACCCTGGGAATCAGTGGCTTGACCCTTGGAGACAGCTTTCAGGAGTTCGTTGATGAACACCCGATCACGCCACCGACGGTAGTCATCCAGCAGAGTCAGGCTGCCGATGGACTGGTGGAAGGTGGTGAGGTTGCCGGTGTCCAGCAGAAGACGCTGGGCGGTGATCAGAGTCTCGCGAGCAATCTTAAAGGTGCTCGGCTGAGTCGGATCGGACGGGTCGGCAGGTCCGGTGTACTCCTTAAGAGTAACCAGAACCTTGTCTTTCACGATATTGCGGCTGTTTGCAGTACCGATGGTCTGCTCAGCAGTGCGCTCGCGAGATTCTTTGGAGCCGGGGTTACCGAAGAAGCGGTAACGATCCAGTTGTACAGTCTGGCCGGGTTGCTTCGAGAAATCGTGAACAACCACAGGCTCCGCAGCCATCTCAACGATGTATGCGGGGTGCGGACGGTACAGTTCAGCACCAAGAATCTTCGGAAAATCATTATCGATAAACATCGATATGACTCGGAAGAAACTACAAGATAAATATTAACCGGTCTAAGTACACATACTACTCTTAAACAGTTGCATACTTAGCGTTTAGACACTTTTTTGGTTTGAACTATTAACTCCAGGGCTAAAGGTGCGCACCATGTTCCTGACCCCCTCGCCCAGGACACCGTATACAGAACCATAGTTCGGAACATATCGCGTGGACTTACCTCTGTAAGAGCTTCTTGTAACCGTGCTCATAGAGCCCGGCACATCGCTTCGAACTGACTCAACGTAGGTCTTGCAATAAGCGGGGTAGTTGTATTGCCATGCGGCTCTAGACCCCGAAGTATCGTTCGTCGGGTTAGTGAGCATGGGGGTCTTAACACGCTCGTAAGACCCCGGTCCTCCTGTGATACCTCCAGTACTAGATGTGTTATCTGAAGGTGTCTGAAAAGGTGCGTAATTTTGGTTGTCCGGCACACTGCCGCCGAACCAAGTGTACGCACCAAAATTTCTCAGACCTGGCTGTGGGCCTAGAGCAGTCTGAACTGTACGACCGGCAACGCTATACAAACCTTGCGCTCTAAAACCGTCGTAGACAGTGAGGAGACCTGACGCAGCCGCATAAGAGTTGTTGTAATCAGTCCAATAACCAGATACAGCAGGAGGGACAAAGCGCCATTCAGTATTTAAAAACCCACTGATATTTGGGGGACCTACAGGAATATTTCCGAAATCTGCCCCCTCGTCGTTTACCCCATACCAAGTCTGTTTGAGCCCACTCGGCGTTACGTAACCACTCGACACAACTACATAGGTATCCCTGACATCCAAGTTGTCAGCCGTCCTCTGGGGACCTGACTGAATACGGTGATACAGGTTTTTATCGTATTTCCAGTTTGTTTGAGGCGTGTAACTCATGGGTCGGCCCTTTTTAAATACATTTTACTTGGTCTAAAATTTATACAGATATAAAAAGTAGATGCAGCTACCAGCTGAAGAGACTGTGTCTTACTTTCTGGCAGACCCAGAGATGGCAGCAGCCTCGTTTTCAGGCTCTGTCACAGATGTCCTAGTGCACCCTCAAAAATTCAAAAAATTTCTTCCTTACTTAATTAAAACCGTCTTGGCTGGGTACTTACTCGCTACCTATGTAAGTCCCGCTATAGTTGAAAAATTCAAGCTGACACAAAAAGAGGCCTTAGCGGCCTCCTTCGTGGTTGGTTATGCAGGTATTCGAATTCTTAACCATCTGGAGAGAGTCGCAGAAGAAGAACTCAAAAAAAGAATGGGTTCTAGAGCTCAGTCAATGACCAAGGATTCATCAAACGAGTCGGAAGACTGAGGCTCCTGGGTAGGTTGCTGAGCAGGCTGCTCGGAGGTAGCTGCGGGCTTAGGTGCCTCAACAGGATTTTTACGACGAATGTCGCCTAAAGCACGCATGGTGTTTCTCTGGTTCTTTTAAAAGATTAGCAAGAAAAAACCCCTCCTTTTCAGGAGAGGCTGATCACCTAGTTTTTCTGAATCAAGCGGCGTCCATGAACAGAAGCTTGCTACGCAGAGCTTCGGGCTGCATACCGCTGAGATAACGCCAGGCGTTCTCAGGGCTGCGGTTCATGACATCGCTGAATTGCTCCCACTGGTGTTGAGGAGCTGCACCCTGCTGCTGACCACCAACGTTGGCGGGAGGGGCAGGCATGTCGTACTGCGGCTTATAAGCCGCAGGAGCTTGCTGAGCCACAGGTGCTTCATCGATATCGACGGGAACGACTTCGGTGAAGAAACGATCGGTGTAATTAGCGAGATGATCCGGGCTAGTCAGGATCGTCTGCATGGCGTTGTGACGCTCAGTCAGATTGTCAAACTCGCCAGCCTGATTGATCAGAAGATCTTCCAGTGCGCAAGCGTACTGGTTCAGGATGCCAGGAGCCTCAATACCGAAGTGGTTAACGACGGCTTGAGTTGCGTCGCTGAGACCGTTGGCGCCGTTCGTCTGGGCCGTAGAAGCCTGAGAGGAAAGCGGGGTCTGTGAGGCGTTGGTAGACGAGGTCTGCGCTACCTGCTGTTCCTGGTAAGCCCAGGGCTGGGCCTGTAAATTCTGACTGTTCTGTTGAGTAGCCAGCTGAGGTGCCGCCTGGGAGAGCGACTGTGGTGCCTGGCTGAGGGATTGCGAGTTGACCTGGGACAGGACCCGCTCCAGGGAACCCATCGCTGCTTCCCAAGGATTGCTCGGGGAGGAGCTGGACGTTAACTGGCTGAACTGGTTGCTGGAAGAAGGGACCGTAGCCGGTGCCACCTGCGACGGCGGTTGGGCTGTAGGTACCGAAGCTACCGCCGGGGTAGCTGTTTGCGCCACCCACTGCGGGTAGGCGGTTGAGCCCTGGTCCGAGGTTGCCGCCGGGGCTGCCGCCGGGGAGACCGGGCTCGGGGTCGAAGCTTGGATCTGCTGGCTCATAGCTACCCGAGTAGGTTAATTCTTCCGCTAGGTGATCGAATGTCCTGTAAAGGAGCGGAGTGATATTCAGTCTAGGATCAGCCGCAAGCGGTTGGTTAGGCGCAAGCGGATGTGGAGACTGCAACATCTGGGATAATAATACCAGAAATTGTTGCATTGCAGATTGAGTCTGTTGCACCATGCGGAAGGGGAAACCCTTCAACATTTCAGCTCTTTCAGAGTCAGTTTTTTCGGGGAAAAGGAACTTCAGAGCTTCGACGCTGTGTACACCTAACTCCTGCAGGTTCCTGACCACGACTGACTTCTGCTGCACGTCATATGCAGTGTCCTCGTAAACATCTCCCTGATATCGGTAATCAACTTCTCGATCACCATCCTCAGGAAGACCCACCACGCCTAGTGGTACTTTGTTTTCCGCGAGAGCTTGTTTCATAACCGCATCGAGTTTTTGCTCGAAGCGCATTACGGCTCTTTGATACTTCTCGGTTGCTTCTTGATCCGCGTCATTAGCGGGCGGTTTGGGTTCTTTAAGCCCACTAGCCAGCAAAAATGACTCACGGAAGATAGTCTCCTGGTGATAAATCATCATCTCCAGAAGACGGCAGAAACCGTAGATAAGGAAACTCTTATTTTTACGAAGTGCGGTCGCTTGGGCACGACCCATCAGACCTTTGATCTCAGTTGCCGTGGCACCCGCCGAAATAGAGATCTCGTCAACACCGCCAAGAGCTGTACGAATTTCTTCTCGCAAAAGCAACGTGTAACGGTTCATATCACCGTTAACCGGGTCTGGCGTCATGTAACCGACGCGATCAGACGCCTCAACGTTGGCGATGATCCGAGGAACTCGGAGACCACCGCCCATAGCAGTGCCAAAAGGCTCGCTTACTCGAGTAGAGGGCGAGTCCATGCCCGCAAAACCACTCTGACTGCTGATGGTCGGGCGGAAATTGCTCTGGCTATCACCTGCTTCGACCAGATCGCTACGAGGACGAGAGCTGATGAGCGTGGGGTTACCGAAAAACTCGATATTTTTGGCGATATTGCGAGTCAGTTGGTCATGAAGCACGATCTGCTCCATGAAGGGGTCGAATTCACCCTCACCTTCCGTCCCACTTGCGCTGGGTTTGTTTAAAACCTCCACAGCGGGGATAAACCCAAGCGTATTGGGGCGATTTTTGGCTGGAGTTAGAACAGAACCCGGTTCTAAGTCGAAACTAAGCTCTGTATCAGTCTCAATCTCACTAATTGTTTCGGCAGTAATAGAAAGTCGGACGTATCGCTTGTTTTGACCGGACGTAGTGCTCGGTAAACCAAGGCTACCCGCCTTAACCTTGTAGCTATAGATAATGATGACTTCTTCGACCTCACCATTCAGGTCGTGATAGACCCGGTACTGGTTCTTGTTGAAGAAATAGATTTGATATTTGAGTTTTGCGTCTGGCCGAAAGTAAAAAAGACCGCAACCGTCGATTAAAAAGTTCCGAATAATCGCTGGAAAGCGAATATCGATCTTATTGAGGGTAATTACATCGTCGAGAAACCTAGTTCGACTCTTATAGGTGTCTTGATCGCAGTAAAAAGTCAGACCCTTCTTGATCATCAAGAGGACCATCTGCTGAATATGACTCAGCACAACCATCGTGGACGATTGGCTGCTTCGATCCTGAGTGCGAGCCGCCTCAAGAATCTCTGAAAACCTATTTCGAGTATCTGCGGAGGCGGTCGACATTCATTTATTAGATAAGTGGACCCTTAGTCGGGATCATTTTTTAGAACTCATCGCCTTAGCTTTGCGTGCCTTAGCGAGCGCGTCCTTACGCTTCTGATTTTTACCTTTAAGCTCTTCCCCGCTAGGAGCTTTTTCTTCCTCACGCTTCTCTTCGAAACGCTTGAGGAGTTCGGGAGGCATCTTATCAGCCATCGGGAAGAAGATACTTTTTCACTCTGTCCAGTTTAACCGCTTCTTCGGGCAAATCCTCGATGGGGTACCTAGTTAATAGATGATCTTCTCGGCCAAGCATGTCCGTGGCACCTTCTTGAGGCACAAAATTAGCACACAAAGCCTGTACCTCAGGACGATCCCAGATGTAATGCTCTGCAATAGAGCTCAACTTACGTGCTCGTTGCCCTGGAGTACCCATCCAGCTGAAGTGCCAACCCGCATCGCGCAAACCGATAAATTTACGATTCGGTTGCTCACGAATACGGGTTAAAGACCCGTGGTCTTTGAGTGTGCCAACAGTACACGCGGTCGCACATCGCCATTCGAACAACTCCCCTTCAGGCGAGAACAGCTGAAGGTCAGCACGTCCATAGTGCATAGACATATTCAGACCGAAGATCTTGGAGGGGTTCTCTGAAAGAGCACTCTTTAGATCGTCAAAACAGTCCCAGTTAGGCAGCTCATCGCAGTCAGAACAAATAAAGACTGCATCTTCCGGTAGGAAAAAGAGTGCCTTAGCCAGTGCGTCCCTCTGACCACGCTCTCTAACCCAAGGATCAGGAGCTTCCTCCTGAGATGGGAGTTTTACCTCAAGGACTTGGATGATATCAGAGGGTAGTTTGAGCTCTGAAATTGTGTCCTTGAGAGTAAAAGGCTTAGGGTCACCTCTATGAGTTCTATCACCCTCGGCGATAATGAAACCGTCAACGTGGTCCTTGAGGGCATTTATGCGGAGCTCAAGTAACTCTTTCTCGTTGAAGTAGGTGAAGGTGTCAACAAGCATCAGGCAGGAAGCAGGAACTTGTTTACGCGGGGGAGCGTGAATATGCCCTCAGGAAGTTTGTCGAGAGGAAAACTTTCAATAATGTGATCCTCTCTGCCGAGCATGTCTACGCCACCGGGCGTCGCTGAAAACTCAGCACATTTTTCCTCAACGTCAGAGGTGTCAGTTTCCCAGTGGGCGTAGGACTTCAACTTAGCCAGTCGGCGGTCTTTGTCCCCCATCCAGCTGAGGTGCCAACCAGCATCAAGTTCCCCGAAAGTCACATAGTCAGTCTCAGCTCGCATAGATGAGAGCGTGCTGTGAGCTTTAAGAGTATTTACTGTCGCAGCAAAGGCGTTACGCCAGTTGAAGGGAGAACCGTCGGGAGTGACTAACTGGCGATCAGCACGTCCGTAGTGCATCGACATGCTTAGCTTTACAACCTTGCCAGGGTTTTCCTCAACAGTCGAAACAAGATCGTTTAATTTATCCGGATTGGCTATCTCATCAAGATCCGAACAGATAAAGACGGCGTCATCAGGGACCATATGCAGTCCCACACTTGCTGCATCCCGCTGACCCCGCTCTCGTAGCCACGGGTCTGGAGCTTCTTCCTTGGAGGGAAGCTCTACGTGTAGGACTTGAATATTATCGTCTGGAATACCGAGTTCTTTAAGAGTCTCCAAGCAAGTAAACGGTTTCTCTTCACCTCTGTGCGTTCTATTCGCTTCGGTAATAAGGAAACCGTCAACGTGCTTCTCTAGAATGCGGATACGCAGCTCAAGAAGCTCCTTCTCGTTGAAGTAGGTGAAGACGTCTAAAAGCACGCTGGCAGCATCAAGACTGCCAACATACTAGTTCAACCTGCTTCAGTTAAGTACTTTCCTGCTCGACGTTTAGCCCTGGACATAATTTCTCTGTCTTGCTCAAGGGCGTCAACGGGACCCTCGACACCATCGCCGTAAGTAACAGTCGGAGTAGAGGGTGCTTGAGGAGTGGGTTGCCCGATCAGTTCAGAATCTTCGTCAGCCGACATCTGAGCGAAAGCCGAGTCAGCAGTTTGATTAGCCCGACGCTGTTGGTCAGCTGCAAAAACTTGATCCTGGTAGGCCTTAGAGAAGTTAAAGGCGTAGGGAACAAATTGATTAGCCATCAGTAAAGCACCTTGACACTGTCGACATTGCCGCCGCTAATAGCTGTGGCTGCGAAGGGAAGTACCTTGTTTGCACCAACCTCAGCAAGAATCCACTGGCCTGGAGCGTCGTTCAACTCGATGTAAAAGGTGTCGGTAGCGTCCCCTTCGATATATAAACCACGGCAGGTACTAAACCGCTTCTCCCCGTCAGCAGGTGCCCAGGCAAAACCGCTCGCATACGGCAGACTGGCCTGCTGAGGAAAGACAGAACCAAAAGCGCGGATATCCATAAGTAAGAAGCCTCAGTAATAGTTTAACCTTCTTGCTCAGCAATTTCGATGAGCTTGTTTATATACCATGCACACTTTTTGAGATCCTCAACACCGTTCTTGTGCTCGGTGCGCCATAGATACTTAATCGCCGAACCTCGGCAAAACCCTTTAAACCCTTCAGGTCCAAGAGACGCCCTCAGAGCATCGATGCATTCGATCTCACCTTGATTGTAATGAGACGGATGAGAGACACGATCGCTCATACAACGAACATCTCAGAAATATCCATGAGGGTACCATCCTCATCAGCTAGAAGCGTGCTGTACTTTTTATCTAAATGCTCCACTAGGCCACAGGGGGCGATGACAACCTTATCTTTGTCTCTCACAACTGGCACCACTCGACGATGTTCCTGCCCTTGCCTAAGTCCCTCAAAGGCAAGTCCCATAGAACTTCTGTCGGCAATCGGCCAACAACGGTGACGAGTCAGTTCGAAACTTCTGGCTGAGTCACAGCTCTGCGAATAGATATAAGTCTCCGCCATCTTCTGATCCAGGACCATTAGACCCATGTAGGGGTTACCCAGAGAGACAAAACCCAGGAGATTCAGCGTGGGCGTCAGATACGCCTGCACTTGATAAGGTCGATCACCCCAAACATCTGGCGTAGGTCCCGTCAAACGCCATTTTCTGTAGTTATCAAACGGAACGCATTTATGGTCGTACCGCTCATAACGGCAGAAACCTGGCTCAAGATTTAACGGCTTAAGGAACTGACGGTAAGTTAACCAATAGATATAGTGCTCACTGGTGAACACCATGTCATTTTCGCTGTAGACATAGATGTCATAAGACTTGGTTTCAACAGCCAACTTCAGTGTCGGTTTGTGTGACCAGCAAAGAGCAAACCCCTGATACTCAGGACCCGCAACCAGAACACACAGACTCAGTGTCTCGAGGTTCGGTTCAAGAACCGCTAAGAGGGTCTCCTTATCCTGTTTGTGCTCATGATCGATATAGATAAAAACATCCTTTTGAGCAGCAGGGATCTCCTCATAACCCCTCAAGACCTCTAAGAGCTGATCGACACGTGAAAGTGGGTCGTGAGCGGTGATGTTGAACATCACCCTGTAAGTGTTCATTACAGCTGCGTCGTAACGCCAGGATTCCACGATCATTGATCAGTACTCCGTGTGGTAGTTACCACGGCGCTGCAGGAAACACACGAGGTGTGTATAAGCGTCAAGCAAGTCGTCGTGAGAGGTGGCACCGATGTTAATAATCTGATCAAAGAGCTGATCAAATCTTCGAAACCGGTTGAAGACCACCTTCTTGTTCTCCAGAAGCCCAAGGGTACCCCTGAACCGAGCGATCTTGTCTCCTCTGAAGCCTTTCACTTCATGAATGTGAAGATTCCCAAGGCCCCACTCGTTCAACATCACTCGTTTTAGATCTGCTGCAAGCGATGCTTGGTAAGCCACGGACTCAACCACAAGGCTGCAGGTGGAATACGTAGGGAAGTACTGCCCTTCAGTGTTTTCTTGAAGAATCCCCCACTCAATAAGCATCTTGCACAAAAGATCGATCTTCTCAAGGTTCCCAATCGATCGAACCTGATGGGCATCAATGATGTAGTACTGATCTTTGACTCTCCCTCCAAGAACAAAAGCGGTGTAATCAGAGGTTTCGTTCTTACTCGCTGAGAGGTCGATTCCGACAGCAAGAGAATCAAACTCCGTAACAACATCTCCCTTCACCAGGAGATCTGGCGAAAGGATCAGATCCGAAGTCATCACTGGTTGCTGCTGGTACTGGAAGGCGAATGCCACGGGGTCCAGCTCCTTCTGCCCGAGCAAGTACTCAACACTCCACTGCTCAGGCCAATAACTCACAGCCTCACCAGCGTTGTCATATGTAAGTGCTTCCTGCTGAACCTGCTTCCAGCCCTTCTCAGGCACGAACATCGTTTTATGGATGTCGAGGGGGTGGAATCGAGTACCTAGGCAGATAGCTCGACCACCTTCAAAAATAATCGGAGCGATAACCGAGCTCCAATTACCGTTCATCTCCTCCCTAATCGAAGGGTTTTTAATGTCAGTGCTCGATTTAATAGGGTCATCCACGATGACCAAGTGGGCACGTTTCGACGTGATCGAGCCTCGAAGACCTGTTGCTCGGAGGGTAAATTCTTCATCGCCCACTCGGCTGATGCCTGCGTAGTCGAAATCGATCGACCAACCAATATCCGACTGCATGCCAGCACGCAGTTGAACCTTTGGGAAGATTTTCTTAAATGTTGCAGAGTCGATGATCTGCTTAATAATTCGACTCTTCGGAATTGCTGTAGCGATGTTGTATGAGCAGTAAATGATCTGGAGCGGAAGGCCAGCAGTTGTATGCCTACCGATAATCCAGGCAGTGAACATATTAAGCACCGTGGACTTTGCAGAGCCTCGTGGAGCAAGGATGTCCAGATTGGAGCCTGCAATATCTAGTAAGTATCTATTGCTCTCACCTGTAATCAAATGCTTGTGCCACTCCAGCATATGAGCTGCAGGAGCTTTATCCATAATGGTACAGAACGTATGGAAGTCCTGTGATGCTCTAGTAAATATAGTATCTAACTCAGGTGCATCTGACTCAACAGCCTTAATAGCTCTAAGTTTTAGAGCACGTCGATACGCAAAACTCTCTCTACTCGGCATGTTCTTTAAAAAACTGTCTGTATACTGTCAGAAAGATTTTAACCCTGGCATGGCCAAAATTCTTTGGTACGGAGATATCCTTTCGAACACTGGCTTTGCTCGTGTAACACACAGTATTCTTGAGCACCTCGCGAAGGATAACGAGATTGTCGCTTTTGGAATTAACTACACCGGAGATCCTCACGACCTTCCTTTTAAGGTCTACCCAGCCTCTGCGCTGAACCCCAGCGATCGTTTCGGTATTCATCGTCTGCCTCTTGTCGTGCAACAAGAGAATCCAGATTTCGTCATCTGCCTGAACGACATCTGGATGGTGAATCAGGTGTGGGAGAGAATTCACCTCCTGAAGTCATCGATGAAGTTCAAGTTCATCGCTTACTTCCCCATCGATAGCGAGTGGTACATCGAAAACCACATGCGGTTTATCAAGGACTGGGATTTCGCGATCACATTCTCGATCGAGCAAGCTCAGCGAATTATAAAACATGGGGTCAAACCCAAGATGCTCGGGGTTATTCCCCATGGCTTAGACACTGGTAAGTTCCACGCTCTCGATAGAGATGAGTGCCGGAAGAAACTCAGTCTCCCTCTCGATAAATTTATTGTCCTTAACGCCAACAGGAACCAACCTCGCAAGAACATCGACCTAACGATCAAAACCTTCGTTAAGTTCGCAAAAGATAAACCTGATGCTTCGCTCTACCTGCATATGAGCGAGAAAGATCTCGGTTGGGATGTACGAGCCATCTTTAACACCGAAATGAAGCGTGCTGGTCTCGACCCAGACCAACGGTTAATCATGACCGCAAACAATATTGATTACACAAACGCCCCACCCGACGAGCTACTAAACATCATCTATAACGCTTGCGACGTGGGGCTTAACACCTGTAACGGTGAAGGCTGGGGGCTCGTGCCTTTCGAGCACGCGATTTGCAAAAAGCCTCAAGTCATGCCGAACCACACGTCATGCTCTGACGTCTGGAAGGGCAAAGCTCTACTGGCCGATGTCGCTGCCTGGATCTATGACAAGGATTTAGGGGTTGAACGTGGGATCGTCGACGTAGATGACGCGGCAGAAAAACTCTCGACGTTGTACGAGGACAAAGAGTTTTATAAGAAAGTAGCCGACGATTGTTTTGAGGTGACTCAGAACCCCTCTTACCGTTGGGACAAGATCGCTGAAGGTTTCGAAAAGGCCATGCAGGAGCTGTCCAAATGAGCGTTCAGTTCCACCGCTACCGTAATTACCACGCGCAGACTGTGGTTAAAGCGAGACTACGCAGCTCTGTAGGTTACCCATCTGTCTTTCAACAGGCTGAGGACATTGGAGGTACGTTTACTCGAATTACCAAAGGGTTGCCTGAGGGGAGCGTTGCTAACTTCAGCCCCAGCTTGATCAAGCATCGAGGATCATCTCTTATTGCTTGGCGCTCGCAGCCGGAACCTTTCTGTTTCCGGCACGATATGAAGTATTTCTACTACAACAACACACCAACAGATTTGTGGGTTGGCGAACTTCTAAACGACTCCACGATCATTGCCCCCAGAAGACTGCGCCCTGGTAAACACCGGCTTAGTTACGAGGATCCACGTCTCTTCGTAACTCCCGACGACAGGCTCCACTGTCAATTCGTGACTAGTACTTACGCAACGAAATGGGATTCAACGAAGCACTTGATGCTGAAAACTCCGAAAGTCTGCGTGGGAGAAATCAGTGAGTACGGGCATCTTGTGGAGTGTATGTACCCAAGGATCGGCAGAAACTATGTCGATGGGGGCTCAGAGAAAAACTGGTGTTTCTTCAATGATGAAGAGAAGCTTCGTCTTCTTTATTCGGTCTCTCCGCTTTGCATCAAGACTCCTGGCGAGTCAGATAAGACGATCGATTCAAAGTGCCTCGAAGAAGCAACGGGCAAGCATCCGACGTTTAACTCCACGGCTCCGATCAAAGTAGGAGACGAGTGGCTTGTGTTCTTCCACTGGAAGTACATGGTGACGCAAATCAGCGGAAGACCTTACTTGCTGTACTGCTTAGGTGCACTAACTCTCGACGAGAAGCAAACCAAAATCACCGGATTTACTAAGGAGGCTTTATTCACCGGATCTACCCAAGATGACTTGATCACTTGGACAGATGCGATGGGTAACGATATCTCTAACCAGCCCGCATGTATCCTCCCCTTCAGCTGCTATCTGGAAGACGAAGAGGAGCTCGTTATGGCTATGGGTGTTAACGACAGCTTTATGGGTGTCTTTAGGACTCCGATTGTCAATATCCTCAGCTTAATGAGTCGAGTCTGAGGTCTTTATGGCACTGGGTTTACCAATCCAGTGCCTGAGGACCGAACATGTCGATTTTCATCTGCTCAACCGTATCAGCGTAATAACGTTGATCGCCAGCACGACCAGAGTAATAGTCAAAATCATCTTTGATATATCCATCAGGAACGTCATCTTTGTAGATGAGTTCAAGATATTTAGGCAGTCCTGTTAACTCGAAACGGATGACAGCCATATATCAAAGACTAGTTATTAATTAGTCTACGATTTTTCTTCTCGTTCGATAGTTCCCCAAATCAACAACGAGGCTTCTTCGAGAAGAGAGCTGATCGTTGGCTGATCATCAAAGCTGTTAATAAGCTCACGAAGACATCTATCGGCACCTGCCAGGAGCAATCCACGGCGATCAAGGCCATCTGTCAGTGCGCGAACCGCTTGAATATGCGACCGAAGCTCCTTCTGTAAGACAGCGATCTTGGTAGCAGCAGTCGCATAATCCAACATGCCCGTCGTGGTCATCGACCGGACGTTGGCTAAGTCGTCTTTGAGCGCATCGATCTCAATCAGAAGATCTTTACGGAGATCAGTTTTGGGGTATCGCTCTTGAATAAAAGCAGTCAGATCTGCAATAGAACCCTGGTAGCCAGGGGTTAGGAACCGAGCGAAAAGATAAGCCTCGATATCGCTCGTACTGTTTTTGGCGTAGTGCTTAAAGGCGTCCTGTTGAGATTTCCCAAGCGAAGCCAACCACTCGGCAACACTTGTGGAGTCGCCGATTGTCGATTTAATCATGCAAAGTACCGCTGACCAGCCAAAGCTTGACCTGCTCCGAATCGCTTCAGTGCAAGTTGAGCCTGCGTCTGACCACGGATATTCTGTAAGTCACTGATGGTCTTAGCCTGTTGAAGCTTTAAGCCACTCTCAAGTGATTGTGCACCTAAGGCAAGAGCGCCTTCAGTTGCGGCTCGTTGGCTGAACACGCTTGCCAGCGTATCAGCTTGTTTTTGAGCAACTTGCGCACGAGTCTGCTCTTGCAGACCCTGAATGTCTTTGCTTGTGGCAGCGAGACCTTTAGCAAGTGCGTTCTCACCAGCCAAAGCTGCAGAACCAGCTTGAGCTAACAACGTGGGACCGGCTAACTCAGTGTTGAGTCGAGCATAACCAAGATTCTTCAGCAGATCGATACCGGCACCAGCTGCAGTACCAGTAATTGAAGCCTGAGTAGCAGTCCGTTTTTGAGCTCGGTCAGCGGCTTCCTTAAGAATCGCAAGTTGAGCTCCGGCTTCAGAGGTGCCCTGAAGACCGAGAGCACCCCCAAATGCGCCCTGCAGGACGCTTAAACCCTGCATCGCAGCGGTTAAAGGGACGTTCGCAGCAGCCGCTTGTGTTCCGTAAAGGCTATAAAAACTTTGAGCGGGGCTCATGGTGCCGCCGCCACCGGAGCTTCCGCCTCCCATAGCAGAGTCGGCCAGACTTCCTAATCCGCCGCCAATCGCAGTGCCTATGCCCGGAGCAATAAGCGAACCGGCAACGCTGCCAAGAGTGCCTAAAAGTCCCATGGTCAGAATACCTGTTTAGCGCCGCCAGAAAAACCTTGAGCACCAGCAGAAAGAGCGTTTGCTGAAGCGCTAAGGATGTTGGGGTTAGGCATACCCAGCGTGGCGCTGAGGTTCATCATCCCCAGACCCATCGCAGTATCGCGTTGGATCTCAGACTGCGTGACAGCAGTCCACGCATCAATGACTTTGAGTTCCTTATCGCGCTTGGTTTTCTCGCGCATACGCTCAAGAGCGTTCTGGCGACCAATTGCTTCACGCGCTTTCCACGCCTCAAGATCAATCTCAGTGCGTTCTGGGTAGAACTTGCGGGCGGCTTCTTCCCGCCTCTCAAAGGATTTACCTTGAGATTCGATGATGTAAGGAAGAAGAGTATTTAAATCAACCCCTCCGGTCGGCAGCGGCAGCCGTTCGGGCGTGTAATCCGTGCCAGGGTCTGCATAACCACCTGGGCCTTGGCCTGAAGCTTCCGATGCTTTAGGCAGCTCTGGTTTCTTTGCAGCTGGGGTGGTTCCATCCCCACCAAGCTCTCCGAATAATACAAGAGGAGCCGTAAGTGGGTTGGAAAGAAGAGGAGCTTTAAGAACTCTTTCTAATAATTCTTGGGGAGTCATCAGAAGGCCCTCGCTAACTCAGCATCCTGTGGATCAATATTACGACGCTGAAGCGTACTTGCGATCATTTGTTGGGTAGCACCGCTCTGAGCTTGCAGACCGGCACCGATCTGATTAGCTAAGGCCTGTTGAGTACCACCCTGCTGTCTTAGTTGTTCAATAGCGTATTCACGCTCACCAGCTTCCTTCATCAAAAGTCGATTTGTTTCGACTTCGCTAGCAATAAGCTCTTCCGGGCTGATCATCGGGAGATTAGCTCCCAACATATTCAGCTGCTTACGCCGGTAGTTGATCTCGTCCGCCATTCGGACGTAGCTTTGTACATCAGCTGAAGTCAGGTTGTACTTAACCTGACTAGGAGTAGTAGGGCTCGAAGGAGTTAAACCCCCAGGCTTCATAGCACTGCCCACAACCTCAGCAAGAAGATTGGGGAAAAACGAACCTGCAAAACGAGTAAGGCCGCCTAAAGCTCCTGAACCTCCGCCTGCTGCCGCTGGAGCAGCGGCTGCTGCTGCTACGGGTGCGACCATAGTTGCTCCTGAATAAGAACCGAGTGAAGGAGTTGAAATCAATCCGGAACCAAGGCCGCGAACTGAGGAAGTTTCGGGGGCTCTGATGAAGCTATAGCGGCCCATTAAAACCCACCCGGATTGTCGTATTTAGTGCCACTAAGTGGCTTCTTCATTAACTTTAGAGGATCTTGAGCAGAATTCTGCACTGGAGGTACAGCTAACTGCTGAGGAGAAGGAAGCGATGCAGTTTGAGGAAAATTACTTTCCATATACATCTGCATGAACGTCCCAGGATCTAGCTCGGGAGCCAGCTTCCGAACGTCACGTTCCTTAAGTTGTTGGCGCCGAGTGTTGTTATCCATTATCAGCTCAGTTGTTGGAACTGCTGAGAAGGAGGAATCTGGTTAGAGCAGGGAGCGTTAAGCACCGAGTAGTTAGCACCCAGGTTGGGAGAGTCGTACTCCATAGGCCGCTGAGCAGAAAGTTGATCCATCTGCTCGTCCTCTTGTTCAGCCAGAGCTTCAAGAAGCTGAATAATCAGCATGTACTCGTCAGGCTCGAGAGAGGCCAGCAGCTCCTGTACATAAATGTCCTCACCTGCTTCAGGTTCGGTACGAAGCGCAGAAGCCAACTGAGCCTTCTGCATAGGCTGAGTATTAGCTGGGTACGCGTTAAGGGACCGAGTAGCTCCCGTATACATACCGTCGGAGTCGTGACCCGGAGCCACGGGGAGTGCGGTTGCGAATTCGCGCATCACACGAGCAGTTGCAGGCGTGGCCGCAGCCATCTCAGCCGGGGTCTCGGGAACAGGCAGCCCTAAAACACGAGCCGCGAGTGCATAGTCGGCTTTACTAAACACCTGAACACACCGCTACAGATGAGTCCATTGTACCTGTAATTGTTAACAAGTCGCCAGGGTCACACGACAGAGATATACACAATTTCTCAAGCACATCAGGCGACGGTATATAACTAGGATCAGAATATATCTTACGTGTCGTTGTAGGAGAAAGCTGAGCTATACGACTTAAACCAAAAGACGAAATACTTTTGGAGTCGAGCAGACTCTTGAGATTATTTAATAGTCTTCCTCCAGAAGGATGCGACGAATAAAAAGGCATCACCTTACCAGAACTGGGACAATCATAAATGTTTCATCCAAATTGATCTTTCTAAAACCCTAGATGCTTACGGCGAACGAAGCTCAAATCGTAAGTAGTGAAGTCAATTGGAAGCTCTGGGATATTAAAAGGAGTTTTGTGGGTCTCCCCTTCGACGTGTGCTTGCCACGCCTCTCCCCACTTCATGTGCAGATACCGCTTGTTCATCTCGTGTGCGACATGAACAGCCGTCTGCAGCTTGGGCTCTGAACGCCAGGTCTGTGATCCGTCCGAATAATCCTTATGTTTACCGTGGTAGTAATCGTGATCTAGATCTAAAACGCGTTTCACATCATCGTGGATGAAACGCATCCCGTAGTCCATATCCTCGCAGTAACCGGGATAAAGGTTCTCATCGAATAAACCGTATTTATCAACGATCCAGTCCTTTAACAAAAAGATGTCCCAACCCCCTCCAGAGCCGTGGACGGTGCCGACCTCAGGGTCTTTGGCTTTTTCGTGCATCTCCTCCAAAAAGCCAGGCTCGAACATCACATCGTGATTACTGATGACCCAGTAAGGGGCATTCATAAAGGACTTAATGATCAGGTTCCAGGCTCCTGAGCAACCAATGTTCGAAGGCATGTGTGTCACATGCACTCGTTTGACGTATGGGTTATCGAGACGACGGAGTGTCTCAACCTCACCAGTAATCTGACCGCGACCGTTGTTGTTAAACACAACAAAATCATCGACAGGAAAGTCGATGCTCATAAAGAGCCTATGTAACCAATAGGGGTTATTGACAATCGCGGTGCCAATAACCGGGATCGATTCGGGCATTGTTCGATTTATTTATGTCAGCATAGTAGCAAGCTTATGCTTTTACATACTGCGTGCAACCGATTGCGCCTGCTGTATCAGCTTCGGGGTAGTCGAAAGAACACCCGTATTTAGTTTTATGAGCACATGAAGTACACGGAAGATCAACATCCTCTAGTACCTCAAATTCTTTTGTCTCTTCTAGTGAGTCTTTAATGTGTTTAATAGCGATGCGTAACTCTTTAAGTTCTTTGTAAGCCTCACTGGTAATTTCAAAACGAGTCTCCCTAAAGAAACACTTCTCGCATTCGTGTCTTCTGCGTGTACCTTCTGGGACCTTTCGAGACTCGATCACCCTGAAGGCAGGTTCACCACAGCGAGGACATTCGGTTTTGTTAGATCGAAGGCCTCGAATTTGATCAACTGTGTGAGGCTTGACCTGAGCTGCCATATGAAAGAGAAAGATGCCCGAGGCGAGACTTGAACTCGCACAACCCTGTCGAGTCAACGGATTTTAAGTCCGGTGCGTCTACCGATTCCGCCACTCGGGCCTGCCCTCAGACTGTAGCAACTTACTGACAGTTGTCGCCCTTGTCGGAGCCAGGTTCGATCGAATTCTCTGCGAACTCGTAGTAATCAGGATCCTGCACAAAGGATGTCAGCTGAGGGGTGTCGTCCTCCGCATGAGCCCACGTGTCATCGAAGGGGATCGGTTCCGTACCGTACTCATACGTGTCGTAGTCCTCTTCATTACGAGGATCTGGGATGAACGCGTAGTGGGTGGTCTCCTCTTCGATAAAGGACGTCAAGTTACCCAGAGCTTGCTGGAGCAGCTCCTCGTCCTCTTTAAGTTCTTCTGAGGTTTTTACCTCGTCAGGCTCAACGCTCATACAGACCGACTTGGCTATTGGCATAGTAATGGCAGCTACGGTGGTTGTAGAACCCCTGCTTCGCATACTGTTCCATTTGACAGTGGGTCTTAAGGCGGTTGTACTCAGCCTGACGAGCGTTATCGGCTTGCCAGTTGGTCACCATAAAAGAAGTCAGAGCCGCAACCGACGGGATGCAAACGATAAAAAAGAAAGACAGCCAGCCCCACCTAAATAACAGGTGGAGAAGCTGAGGTGATTTCCAGACAGCAGCGGCAAAAACAGCGTCACGGCTTTTGATGGAGTTCATGATGTGCATGTGATGATGCCTAGATCATAGTGTATCGCTACAGGCGTGTCAAGAAACTGCTGCTAGCATGCTGTGACACTCATTGTCTGTGTAATCACATGGCCACGGCTTCGAAACCCTCCTTTAAAGAGCTGATGTCGAAGATGAACAGCGATGTAGAAGCCCAGGCATCGCCTGTTGTGAAGATTGACGGTGTAAAAAAGAAGCTAGATGACCGATACACCCTTAATCAGGGGTGGTATGACGCCCTCCTGAACACAGATATGGTCATGTGCGGGCGCGAAGAAGCCGCTCCCCTCAAGCTTGACCCAACTGCCAAGCGTCAAATTGTTGAAATTGGCGTTTACGAGGGTGCTTCGACTGTTTTCTGGTCTGATTTCTACATGGATCACCCAGAATCACGTCTGATCTCGATCGATCCGTTCACTGGCAGCGAAGAACACCACGCAGAACCCGATCGCTACCCCGAACTCGCCAATATCGAGCTCACCGCCCGTGGAAATATTGCAAAATCGAACAACGCGGCCAAGATCGAACTCATCAAAGGCTGCAGCTGGGACGTTTTCCCCGAGCTGAACAGGCGTTCAGGTGGAGAGCCCTGGATTGACCTCCTCTACATCGACGGTGCGCACGACTCCACTTCCGTTGCGCGGGACGTAACCCTCTACGTGCCCATGGTCAAGCAAGGGGGGACCATTATCTTTGATGACTACGGGCATCCCGACGTCAAACGAGGTGTCGACATGGCTCTTAACGCCTTTGCCGCCATGGAAATTGGCGTCTTCACCGGCTGGCAGCTTGTTGTCAAGAAGTAACGCTTATCAATCGAACGCCGTAGCTCCCCCCAAATGGAGCTACGGTATTCAAGTCTTAGTCGGACACCCGGAGGGGGTTCAGCCAACCACCCCCTCCACCCAAACTAAAATCTGAATGACCGCCTTCAAACTTTTAAAGAAACTCGAACGTGCAGACAGAGTCTGTGAGCCCTGCGGAATGGATTACGGCCAACGAGGCAAAAAGCTTTATTCGCTTCTGAACGGAACTTGCGATGTCTGTGGCGACGAGACCTTCGTTGCTAACGCTAGTAACTGGGGCTACCTACATAAAGGACTTATTGAGTTACTCCACGACATCACAGACAAACTGGGGCTAGATGCCTGACCACACCTGTAAAAGCTGTCGCTACTTTCAGCTCGTCAAAGTAGGGGAACAAAACGCTTACGGTCTGTGCAGGCGCAACGCCCCAACGGTCTACGAAAAGACATCATCACAACCACCTAAAGCACAGTGGCCCGTTGTGAACGCTCAGCTTGATTGGTGCGGCGAACTCCAGATTCGGTGAGAAACATTTGGGCGCCGCTCCACGCTTCTTCCATTAGCAGCTTGCGCTAAACGCGTTTTTTTCCTTCACCCATTACCCCCATCTTCTTCCTGCTGCTTGCGCTCCTCTGCTTTTTTTGCCTCCCAGTCCGCAGGTTTAGTCCTACGGTTTAACTGAATCTTCCTCTCGTCCACGAGGTGAAAACTCGACACATACGAACACTCGCCCCATTTGGCGCACACGCGTATGCTCATCTCGTCGATGTAGTCGACTTGAAAGTCTGAATCGTCAAAAACCTCATCAGCCACTTAGATCTCCTCCTCTTTAAATATCATGGAGTGTACTCGTTTAATCTGGTCAGCCCTATCTTTGTGGTACGCATAAACTTCCCCAATAGCTTCTTTGAGCACACCCGCTAGTTGGTTAATTAGTCGATCGTCATCCAAAAACTCATTAATCGACTCGTTAAGACGCTCCGCAGCTTTCTTTTCGTAAATACTGCAGTCGTAATCGAAATCCAAGGGACCAACGCAGAGCTTGCTAAGCCTACCAGTGCCTGATCACCCCGGCGACAATAAAGCAGTTAGTCACAAAATAAGTCACGAAGATAATCGTGCGGATCAAAGCCACGCAGTCGGAGTGCCGTGGACAGTCTGAAGCTTTATCTCCTAAAGCCTGCGCCCAGATTTTGAACGCTTTCTGTCTCCTTCGCATTAATCAAAGTCTAGTTCTCCGTTTTCATCCCACGCCATGTTCGCCATCAAAGAGTAACGCACTGAGGCTCTTTGTTGCCGTGAGATTCCCGGTTTACGTTCAGTCTTACCGGACTCGATTAACTTACCTAACTGACTAGCAATACGGTGAATGGAATCGCAAGGTTCAGACACCGGACTTCCGCAAGTGTCTTAGTCTAAGTATCCAATCACCGCAATGGATGTCGCTGAATTGTAAAGACTTAAATATTTAGAAATCACACGCCGCCAATACGAGGAGGGGGTGGCATGATCCCCTTACGAATCGCATCTTTAAAGCTCGTATCTACCTAGTTTAAAGCCTCTATGGTAGTAACTTCTTCATTAAACAAATAACCAAAAAGCATATAATCCAATAGCTACAAGCCAAATAGACCAGTTGCCAACCGATCTCCATGGGTCTTTGTACCTACTCAGTAATCCAACTCTAAAGAAACAGAGAGGATATAAAAGAGCAATTCTTTTAATCCTGACTTTATGGGCAGTTGGAGAGGTACTCGTACTCTTAATAAACGCAATTTATAAAGCAAAAGGGGCACTTGGCCCCTTAAGTCATTTCATCCAAACGTTTGGAGATAAGTGAGGTGACGTGAAGTCACGAGTTTCGGGTTGTTTGGCGTTAACCAAAGCAGCGAGAGCCTTACGGTTCTCTTTAAGGATCTTGTCCTTAATCAGTTGGAGTTCCATAGCTGTGGCTCAGTTCTCCTTCTTCACTTCGTGACCACGGTAGGTCAGCTGATGGCCTGCATCCCGCACGTTTTTTTTCCAGTCGAGCACTTCCTTTTGATGATCAACGGTGTCGTACTGCTTGCCGCGATAGGTCAGGACGGTCATGGCGGTGTGATGTTGCTACCTCTTTATTGTACAAAACGGTATCAATTTATACTGTATAAATACTATACAAAACACAGAGCGTATATGTTCACCAGGGCACAAAAAAAGAGGCTGGTGAGGATCAGCCCCTAAGTCCCCTTGGTCCCACGCAGGCTGTTCGTGCCTACAAATAAAGTCTAGGCAGCTAGTTGTCCGATGCAACCTTAAGTAAACAGAAACAAAGTCCTAAAGCCATCACATAGGCAAGACCAAGGGCAACAACAAACATTCAGTAGACCGGAAAGGACGACGGAAGCAGCCAAAAGGCGTACCCCGAGAAGAATATCGTGGTTACGACGGTAAAAAGCGTCAGGTTCGGCATTTGATACGTGCGAACCCCCCAAATTTAAGGAGAGAACCCCAAAACGACTGTACTTAGCGACACTTTTACGTGTTACGAGCGTCGATCAGGCCGATCCGCGAAACCAACGCTGTTTATCTGAGAACCATTCAGCCAAAGTCGTCGGATCTTGGGGACCCACGAGGTGGTTAGAGGGATCAGGATCGCCCAGATCCATTTTTTGCATAAAATCGTCCAAACTACCCTCCTGTACATCACCGTTAATCGCGGCACGTCGCGCTTTACGGAGCATCGACTCGACCGAGTGGTTAACTTTCGCCAGTTTCTGGATCCACTCCATATCTTTGAACTGGACTTCACCGCCACTCGCGATCCTCTCGCAAACAAACTCACACCGTTGACGTGTATTTGTCGACAGCATATAGCGAGAGCCAGTAATACCAGCCTAATGCAGGTAAAAAAGTTTAGGTAATTACTTATTTAATCTCGACGGGCGACTCACCTAGAGCACCTTCCGCTCTCAAGACGGTCACGAAGTCGGTGCAGCTCAGCTTGAAGCACAGTAATTGCACTATCTTGCTTCACATCGTCTGGAAGAGCACCCATCTCCCCGCGTGGCCATAAGATTCTGAACTCCGTGTTTTGCTCTACATTCATATTTAGTTTCATAATTTCGTGCTCTATGTGGTACATCTTGGAGTTTATGCCGCTTGCCCACCACACAGCGACGCCAGCCTGAACGGCGATGGCGATAATTCCGCCAATAATTTCTAGATTAAGTTTATCCATATCAAATTATTTAAGTGAATTAATTCTAAGACGCAAAATTCTGGGCGAAATTTTTTTTCGCAGGGCGTATCAGCATGTTGATAGTCAAAACTTTGACCCCCAAAATTCCAGCAAGATACCCAGACCCTTCTCGGCGGCGGCGTCGGTACGCGTGTATATCTAAAAAAAAGGGGTCATTGCGGGGTGGCAAAGTTACACCTACCGGGCACACATGTGAAGGGGCATGATGACTTGGTGGGAATCCTTCCTAGAATCAATGGCCACGGGCTGAGCCCTGCGGTGGGGTGGGGCGGTTGCTTTTAAATTAATTTAGAACGCGTGCGCGATCTATATATGCACCCAGCTCACCTAGTGTGACGGTCAGATCTCTGGCACACCTAGGCTGGGGATTGGGCAGGCTGTGCCCTTATGCTGGCATCAAGCCAAACGGGAGCGATCCCAAACGGCCAGAACCTAGACAATCCAACACACCAGGGCCAGCCGAACCGGTAGCCGTGGCAGTGAAACTCAGAAGCCTTGCGCCTTGAGATCCTTTGCGATCCCGCCATTGTTTCAGATTGTTTCAATCCCTGCCCTTACGGTTCCGACAGGCTGCCCCCATGCTGTAGGATCTGGGTATCAGGGATCAAACCCTGCGCACCTTGACAATCCAAACACTCCCTGCCTGATACATGGGCGGACCCGTAGGGAGAGTGTGCCCCTTTATCGGTGGACTCCGAGCAAGGCATACGTTCCGACGGGCTGCTTGAAACTGTAGGCGTGGTGTGTGTGGACTCGAGGGGAGGAACCTTGAAAACTGAATAACGGGACAGGCACCGACGTGGTGAGGGTAGGCGAACTAGCGCCGCACCATGCACGGCCCTGATGCGGACTGCGCCGATGGTGTGCGCAGTAGCCAGACGGCGGCGGCCGGACTGAAATTAACGCGAGCAGTGGCAGGCTCACCGTCCCGATAGGTTAACTTTCTCTTTCGCCATGCGTGGGCCCGCGAGAATACTGTGTCCAGAGTAACTGTCTCTGATGCAGGTACGCTGGACAGACTCGGGAGGGGCCATCCTTCCTAGAACAATTCCCACGGGGTCCGGAATCACAACAATTTGCACAATTGAATAGCTTTTGTGCGCATAATGTGCGCTATGCTCGGTTTTTATTCCGGGCCTTTTTTCCAGAACTGCACCCCAGCGGGGCCTCGTATTAGTTACAGGCTCAAAGTTGGGGTGCTACTTCTACTTTCTGATGATCATTCGTGATCATTAGGTTTTCTCGAGTTTCTGACTCTCTCCCTAAGCCATTTCGGTTTAGTGAGGGACTCAAATTCCCTCCATTCATATCAAATTACAGGTGATTCTCATGACTGTTTTTGTTGACCAAGATGCACGCGTTGAGCTTGAACTTTACTCGTGCAACTTCTCTTCTGCTCACTACAACGATGTGGGCAAAGTTCTCTCCAAGTTTCATAAGAACGGCACTTACGATTACGAACGTGCTGTTAAGTACATCGAGCGCAATTTGGTACTTCCTGCTGCTAAGGATTACCTAATGTGCCACGGCTCGATGACTCAATCCCTGCGCAATACGTTCCCCAAGAACCTGCGTATGGTGATAGCTGAGGATATAGCTAACGCGTTCCGCGCTGAGTTCGAACTTGGCAACTACTGGGAGATCTGATCATGACAGACACTGAATACATGGCAATGATCGAGGCCGAATGGAACAACCCATCGGACGATATAGATCTGTTCGACGAACTTAACTCTTTCGAAGAATCACTACCTGAGGACTGACTATGCGATCTGATTACGCAACGCCCGGAGACTTCGCTAAGTGGAGATCCCACGCGGAGACTTTAGATACCTATTCTCTGCGATTCATCATCACAGACTGTAGGCAAGCTGCAGCTAACTTGCGCCAGGTTAATCCTGTCCGTGAGGGTTATTACGAGGACCAAGCATTCACTTACGCCGACGAACTTCACCGGAGGAAACTATGAACCGCTTCAAAGCTGTCTACCAAGAGTGGACCGAAGAGGGTCCTGTGCGCCACTTCATTGACATCTACGCTCGAGATCTTGAGCAAGCAAAGGATAAGTGGTGCGCTATGCGTACACAGAACGAGTTCCTACTTAGCTTGCACAAAGTAGTCACACCGTCTGAACACTGGAAGTCAATCGGAGTCTGATCATGCATCACAAACGAAAACAAGAACTACGCTGGATAGTTGTAGATCATATCTTCGATCTGTATCACTACGGTGATGAGATTCTCGGTGAACAACTAACTGAAGAAGAGAGCCGTTACTTATACGACTTAGCTGTACGAGTTGCTCGTAACTTCAACGTCCGTAACCACATCGACCTACCTGAAGGTATCTGATCATGTCTTGCACTAAATTCACAGTCGATCTTCACGAAGCTGAGCCTCACAGTGATCTCAAGTGGCGTTACTTCAAGTTCCTCTACTTACTAGATCCTGTGGGTGAAGGTGATGAGAAAGTAGGCAACATTCAGATGAGTTCATTCACGGGCTTGTTTTATGTCGACTGGGAACATGTTCCCGGTGATGATGAGTTCCAATGGCGCTCATTCGATAGCTATGAGAAAGCTCTTAAGTTTGTACGCTCCAACATACTTAAGTGGTGGCAGCAGTATCACACATTCGAGCAAGATAATGAGCTCGATGATGATAATGACTGGGGCGAATCGTGCCTCACAGCTTCCGAACGTAATCCATTCATGCACTGATATGGATCAAGTCATCCTGCGCACCGTAATCACACTGAACGGCACAGACTTCACTGTGAATCGCTGTGACTACACTCAAACCATCAACGATCTAATCGAAGACGGAATTATCGAAGAGAACAACAACGAGATCATCGACTTCATTATCGAAGACTACGAGGAGCCCTAATCATGAAAGTGTCCCGTGAGTTTATGCGTCGTCTTGTTCGTGCTTATGAACAGGATTTGATCCAGTTAATTAACACCACGCCGGATCATCCTGGTGGCGATTGGGCTACGAAAGACCTAATGACCGTGGAAGACATTAGGGAGATGACATTTGATCCTTTTCTTCAACACATCGAGTTCTGATCATGACCAAACTAACTTCCGAACAAGTAGATCTCCTGCGTGATTCTTACGCATGGAAGATTGTCGATGACATGGATGTTAAGGATCTTATGGAATCCTGTGCGCTTCAGATAGCGAATGAGCTTATGAACGTGGAGCAACAACAGTTAATCGCAGAGATCACTGAGATGTACGACGAAGATACAGCTCAAGATCTAGTCAACAAAGTAATCACTCACACCAAATGAAAGCCATGACTAACTACAAAGGCTACGTTCTTCAACGCGGAACATCACCAATCGACGGCAAACCTTTCGTTGTCATCATGACAATGAAGACCACCAATCGTAAGACTGGCGATATGGTTCAGGTCTGGATTCTTCGGGATGACGTTAATCCTGTGGAAGCTATTGCCACGGGTGATGACTACAGTATCTGCGGCAACTGCAGTCACCGTAAGCAACCTGATGGCACTCGTTCTTGCTACGTCAACGTAGGTCAGGCTCCCTTAAGTATCTGGAAAGCCTACAAGCGTGGCACTTACGGCAAGCTGTCTGACCTGACGGCTGAGATGCTGCAAGGTCGCAAGATCCGCTGGGGTGCTTACGGGGATCCCTCGCTTGTCTCGCCGATCCTGTTCGCAACGATCAATGAGCATGCGGCAGGGCACACAGGCTACACACATCAATGGCGCGAGCCTTGGGCACAGTGGTGCAAGGGATTGTTTCAGGCATCCTGTGATGGTATGGATGACTACCTTGACGCTAGTGCTCACGGATGGCAGACTTTTGCAGTGATTCCCAAGGGATCACAAGCGTACAGCGGCAAGCTGTGTCCAGCCACGGCTGAGAACTCGCAAGCCCAATGCGCTTCTTGCAGCCTTTGCGATGGGGCAAAAGCGGACATCTTTGTAGAGGCTCACGGGTCTGGCGCTAAGTACGTCACCGCATCCCGCTAACGCGGGGCCAACTCACACAACACACTCACACATCACATCGTCATGAGCCTTTACAACGTCTACGAACTTTCTACGCAGTCGCTCGCTTACCACGCTGCGGAACGCTTCAAGCATCTCCTAGTGAGCGGGATGCTGCCGGGTGACATCATCGACAAACTCGAAGAAGAGGTTATCCCTGCACTCGAATGGATCGAAGGATGGGAGCCTTCCGATGCTGACATCCTGGCTCACATCGATTCCCATGGGCTCTTTTAGAGTTTTAATAGCCGGATTCGATTGATGTATACACTCAAGTTGTCTGAACGTGAGTTCTATTTAGTTAGGAGGGCACTAAATGCTCTCAGGACTAAGCAAGAACTTAACTCTTTGAGCTGTACCGAAAGACAAGTAATCGTCTTTAAGGATACTGTGGATGAGATCAGAAAGCTTGAGGAGCGAATGAAATTACAGGAGATCGACTAACTACAACAACACTCACCACGCCTCAAAGATCATGGACAACTTCACTCTCAGATTCAGAGACAACGAAAACAACTTAACCAAGACAGTGATCCAAGCCAGCGGCAGAGCTGATGCGATGACTCAGTTCCGGAGCATCTACCCAACAAACCTGCTGTACTACATCATCAACAACGAAGAACTCAAAACCCATGGGACGCCCGAAGACTAAGACTAAAGCTCGATTCTCCTATTCCCGCAAACCCTCAGATGATTAGCTTCTTCTGCGCTGCTGGAATGGCAGCATGCATGATCCAGCACCTAAACAACGTTAGAGACTACACATGCATTGAACGCTCACAGGACTACTACCAGTGCGTCAAATACCCCGACGAAGTTCGGCAAGGGCAGCGCTTACAGACTCTTCAGGAGACAAAGTATGAGCTGTTCGAGCTTGACCGATGGGTGCAATCTCACCACGGGGCACCCTCTGGACATACCCAAACTCATCAGTCACAAGCTGACTGCCAGTCAAAGGGTTGACCCCGATAAAAGCTCTACCCGCCTCTTCCTCTTCAGGGACAACACCGTAGGGAGAACGTGATGTGTAACCTACCTGCACACCCTTATCCCTAGGGTCTACAGTGACACTGAAGTTACCCTTATCAAACCCGATCCTCCCTGAACGAGGATCAAAGCGCACGGCTCCTGAAGGATCCTCCATTTCGATGGCGCCTCCTTGCAAGAGTCGGAGGGCACGAGCGAGCTCCTCTCCGTACCCTGCACGCATGATCTGATCCGTCGGACCCATAGCGGGATCCAAGGCCTGGCCTGCGTAGCGAATGTCCATTACTTAATTCTCGTTAAGTTAAGTCTACCAACCATGAACAAGCACACCAAAGGAACTCCTTACTCCTTTATTTCCTTACTTCCTTACTTCCTTGCAGCAATGGGTGGCGTTGCACTCACCACCTGGGGAACTGTCGAGATCCAGCGTGAGTTGAACGCACAGGCTCAGCGAGCTTGTAAGAGTGACCACTATCGCCGACTTGTTACGTTCCGAGGAGCTGCAGGTGACACCAGCTACTGCATCCCTGCCTACTTCACCAACGGTTCTGTTTCTCACCCTGACTGATGCTGTCCTCTGCTCTTCTACCTTTCGCTCGACTAAACCCACGAGAGATCAACTGCAACACACTGGTCGTATTTCTGGCTATCGCTGAATCAGGCGAGCAAGGGGTCAAGCAAGCAGACCTGGCTCTGCGTCTCCGGATTGCAAAGTCCAGTGTTTCTAGGAACTGCGGGATTCTTGGACTTAAAACCCAGAAGAACAAAGATGGACTCGGACTGATCAAAGTAGATCCGTGGCCCAAAGACCCACGCATCAATCTCTTGAGTCTCACAGATAAGGGCTACGATCTTTACGAGACCATGACCGCATACCTCCCCTGAGGTTAGGGGTTGTACTGTTTGTTTAACTGTACTTGCTTAGTTCTACACACTACGAGGTTCACCAATGATTTCTAACTCCGCCGAACGACGGCAACGCATTAAAGAACAAAGCAAAGAGGTTGCTAATTACATGAACTGCATCGAACCATCGCCTGAACTTGTCCGTAAATGGCAGATCAAGATTGAATACTGCAGTAAACGCGCAGACCGCGAAGCTGCTGTAGTCAAGATTTTTCAGCTTGGTGCGGATATGGAGCTGGAGGCGTGCATAAAACTGTTGTCTGATCTTGGTGGCGATGGTGAAATGATCCGCCGCTATCGCCGCCCCAAGCCGCCGAGCTTGAAGGAGCAGGCGCTGCAGGCAGCACAGCGTTTCTACGCAAATGGTCACGAAGACTGCAACGACGAAGAGGTAAAGGATGACTTTGACATCATCCGCCGCGCTCTTGAATCCCTGCCCGATTAGTCAACATCACTAGTTGTTCAACATCGCACGCATTAACCCAAGTGCTGTTCGCGTTGATGAACATAAAGCCTACTTTGTGTCCTGTCGTCTAACCTCATTGGCTCGATTAACTTGTAAGGCGTGCTTACACGTTGCCCGAACGTGTCAAACATTCCGGATTTTCCGGACAGTTCATCTACCCCTCAAATGACTGACATCCTTGACGACTCCTACGAAAGCGACCTCACCGAAGAGGAGCACGAACGGCTGATCCTGATGAGTGAGCACGCCATCGCACCACCGCTTTCACCTGCTGCCCAGGCGGTGTTTCACGCCTTCAACAGCAAGTTTGATTGGGTGGACGACGGAGTGCCTGGCCCCCAGTTCGAGGCAATCGCCGCCGCCATTCGTGCTGCTGCGGATCAGGTGGTGCCAGTGCCGATCGAAGCTCAAACTCCAGAAGAGCACTGGGCACTGCTTGGCGTTAAGAACCGCTTGCTCGCCATCGCTGACGAGCTTAAAACTTGGTAGCCGCAGTACAATCCACCCGTACACTGTCGTAACACACCTCCTCACAAGAACATGATCCTCAACATTTCACTCTCCGAAAGGTTTGACGACGAGCTGTCTAAACCTCAGCACATTTCAACAAACATCATGGCAGATCTTAAGCACAGAGACGTCCATGCTTACTTTGAGGTCTTCGTTCGTGTTCTGAAGTTCGCAGGTTTCTACGAAAAATCGATCGCAGTTGGTGCAGCAGAGATTGCTTTGAACACTACAGACGAAACTTTGAAATACATTCTCGATGAATACGATCTGCTTAGAGCAGATGAGATTCTCGGTGAACAACTAACTGAAGAAGAGAGAAGAAGCTTACGAAAAAGTTGAAGAGGTCACGGATAAACTCAGCAACGGTTGAAGTTAAAGACTGTGGCAGTTCTCTGTGATTGGCAGATCAAGGCTCTCTGTAACGGGGGCGCGATAACTCCCTTCGACCCCACGCTGGTGAATCCCGCTTCCTTAGACGTTCGATTGGGTACTCACATCTTTGTGGAAGACGAGGAGGTAGGTCTGCATGCCGCTTCGTTAGAAGGACATACACAAGACAACCCTTATTACCTGTACCCCAATGAGTTCATGCTCGCAGAGACTATGGAGACTTTTAACATCCCAGAGAATGTGTGCGCTCAGTATGCGTTGAAAAGTTCTCTAGCAAGAGCGGGATTTGAACATCTTCTCGCTGGTTGGATTGACCCAGGGTTCAGTAATTCTGTACTTACACTCGAGCTGAAGAACGCTCGCAAATACCAACCAATCCCCCTCTGGCCTGGTATGCGTATCGGACAGATCATCTTTATGCAGATGGATGAAACTCCTCAAGTTAGCTACAAACAATCTGGTCGCTACAACGGTGACAGAAAGGTAGCTATGTGTAAGGGGCTTATGTAATATCTGGAGAGAACATCACATCGGTTTGTATACGTAACAACAAATGTAAATGTAATCAAACAAGTGCAAACTTGATGAGCATTGTTTAATTAGAAAAGTCTTTAATAACTAGAAAGTTGAACATACTATAGCTCCAAGTAAATTTATGTAAAACCAACTCGCCCTATTTAAAAGGGGTTGACACCATGAGCTCTATGCTCTAGATTCATTTACATGGGTGGCACCGACCCGAACGCGGCGCGTACCATCACATCACACATCATGAGTAAGATCACCGCTGCATCACTGATCACTAAAGCCCGCAAAACGGCAGCTGTCTGGAACGAAGCTGACGCAGCTTTATCTGAATGGAACGAGGGCTTCGGGCTAGAGCTCGACTGCCACAGGGATCTGCTGAAGAAAGAGTTCACCAAAGCCGATGCCCAAGGTCTCGATTTCAGTTGCTTCCAAGGCGAGCACTCCAGGCTGATCTACCCAGAGCTGGCAACTAGGATCATCGTCTCGATCCGAAAGGCACCGGCTGGGCATGAAACCATCGAGGAAATGACTGCAGAGATCGACGAGCTCGAGTCGAAGCTCCGTCTCCTCAAGAAGAAGCGGAAGAACCGCATGGAGGAGATTGAACAAGAAGGAGAGTTCAACTTCCCTACCGAAAACATCACCATCGCTTTCAAGCGCACAAAGTAACATGTCGGATCACATCTACCTGCTTCAAGTCGCAATCAGCGCCAAGGTCCGCCAAAGCACCACCATTCAATTCAAAGACCTGAAGCTCCCTGATTCCGTAGTCGACGCATTTGAGAAACAGAGAGCAGTCTCTGTACGCCCTGTGCTCTCCAGCAAGCTGAAGGATTACTTATCCGTCCTGCGGACTGAGCAACACAAGCTCTACGAAGAGTGCACCATCAATCAAGGCGACACCCATTTCCTCCACGGTGACTCGTTTAACGAAGCGATGGAGCGGATCGGATTCATCCGCAGCAAAGCAAAAGAGTTCAACAGTCTCCTGAATAATCTCTGGTACCAGGAGTACTCACAGTGGGTGACCACCGTGGACAACTTCTTGGATCCTCTCTTCTCCGAAGAGCCTGAGGCGCTCAAACTTGCTAAGGAGTTGTACCTTTCTCTTTTCCCTACGAAGAAAGAGTTCGAGAATCCGATCCAGGTGTTCGTGGTTGGTCCTAACCCCGTGTGTCTGACGGAAGCTCGGCACGCTGACGATCACCCACTGGCTGATCAGATCTTCCACGCGTCTTTGTCGCACACCACTGAGGTGTTGATGGCGGCGAAGGAAGGGGCAGCTGATCGTGCCTTCATGAAGGCAGCAAAGCTAATCGACGACCTCGATGTCCGGAAGGCAACTAACGTTTCCGAAAGGCAGACAGGGTCGACTAAATCTCGTGGCTCCTGGCAGCTTATCGCGCAGGATCTGCAACTGATTAGCAAGCACTGCGAGGGTTTTGATGGGGTGGCCTCTCTTGCCGAGAGGTTGCTTGAAGTCGGTGTGAACCTTCAGTCGTCAGTACCCAAGATTCGAAACGAGGCCTTCAATCAATTCAGCGAAGTCAAGCGAGCTATCAGACGCGAACTTGATTCAATCGTGGAGGCGCGTCACTCAACCAAGGGACTCGAAGCACTTCAAAAGTCTCTGTCCCTATCTGGAGAGTACGCCGACCTACTTGCTCAGATCGAACAGGTCACCACGCGGGCTGAACTGGACGAGCTAAGCAGCTTTGTAGAAGTCGAAAAAGGCATCTACCAACAGCGGGCAAAAGAACTCCAAAAGTCCGTTAACGCTAAGGCCGAACTTCTAAAAGCTTCTTCAATCTCATTTGAGGACACTGTGAAAGAAGTCGTCTCCATAACTACTCCTGACTTTTAGACCATGAAACATCCGCTGAACATCAAACTCCTTCTCTCAAGCAAAGCACTTACCTGCGTTTACAAACGACCCTCGTTGATCAAGCGTCTCTTCAAAATTATCTGACATGAACAAAACCCTGTTTGCCAACCTCCAGAACTTCCGCGCTTCTTTAAACGCTTCCTTCTTGGAGCGCAGCGTCGTCATTGACGGCTTACTCGCCAGCCTCATCACAAAACAGAATGCTTTCCTTTTCGGTCGACCAGGGACAGGTAAGTCCGAGCTTGTCCGAGCTGTAGCGAAAGGCTTCACTGGCTGCAGTTTCTTCGGTTATCTCCTCTCTCCCACGACGGATCCATCTGAGTTGTTTGGTCCTGTCGCTGTATCCAAACTCCTCAAGGATGAGTACACGAGAGACGTAGAGGGTTACCTACCTACAAGCAATATTGCTTTTCTCGACGAGCTCTTCCGAGGGAGTTCAGCCGTACTCAACTCTCTGTTGACGATCCTCAACGAGCGGACCTTCAACAACGGTAAGGATGTAATCGAGACACCTATTCAATCGATCGTCGCCGCCACTAACTCGTTTCCTCAGGAAGAATCTCTTCAGGCATTCTGTGATCGCTTCCTTTTCAGGCCGACTGTTGAGTCCCTACTTAAGCCTGTATCGAAACGGATTCTTGACCAGTGGACGTTCGGTATTCAGCAACGACCTGCAGTCGAATCAGATCTCAAGTTCGAAGACTTGCTACAGCTTCAAAAAGATGTAAATGAGATCAAAGTCGACGAGGAGTTCTTAGATCGTTTCAACCAAGTAATCGATCTCCTATCTGCTCGAGGAGTGTCGATTAGTGATCGGCGAAGAGTCCAGATCCTCAGGTTTATGCGTGGTTGGGCTCTTGTGCAGGGTGACGATTGTCTCTACGCGGAACACCTACATCGACCCTTCCCCCACATCGTCTACCAAAACAAAGAGGACATTCGAGCTATCAAGGAAGTCTTGATGCAGGCGATCCCAACTGCTGAGAAGCAGATGGAGGACATCAAGAAAGCTCAAAACGCAATCATGACTGAGTACCACGGGGTCTTTACAAAGACATCTAAGTCTTTGAGCGAACTCAGCTCGAATGTAGAGAAACTAAAACGACACCATAAAGATCTCTCGACCCTCGCGAATAAGCTCGATGAGATACTCGATGGCGGAAGCTACAGAGTTACCGCAGCTGCACGCAGGGAAGCAACAAAAGTATCTCAGCTGATCGAACAGTCCAAACAACTTGTAGCTAAATCAATCTCAGACATCACACCATGACTATCGAAAAACAAACCGAGTTTCTTCGTCTTGTTAACAACGAGCCATTGGTTCTCGCTGTCTCTGCACTGTCAGATTTTCTCTGGGATGACTTCGTAAGAGAGACGAGGCCTTCTGTCACATACTTAATAAACCAGTACGACTTTGTTCAGCTTTCTCGTTTCGGCAAAGAGCTCTTCGACTATCTGTACAACGGAGAGGTGACCACGCCTCTCATCACGTTTGATGCACTAGAGAATTACTTCCGTCAGAAACAAAACGGAGACCCGGTTACTCTCCCTGAGGGTTATAAACCAGAAAACTCTCTCTGGTATGGCTTATTTGCAGACGTAATTAGCTCACCAGCATGGGAATACATT
>Ga0307378_10001462_pt1 | contig 38487 bp, 26 predicted proteins | sample UN1MG_FD_202238 | JGI IMG/M metagenome (GOLD analysis project Ga0307378, IMG submission 202238) | Soil microbial communities from Risofladan, Vaasa, Finland - UN-1 | ecosystem: Environmental > Terrestrial > Soil > Coastal area > Acid sulfate soil | place: Finland: Risofladan, Vaasa | collected...
GTTTTTTCGGGGCCGGAAAGCCTTCCTCTGGGAATTTACATGATTGTCCTGCCCGGAAGACAATATTTTGAATTTCTTGCTTGTGACGATCAGATTTTCTCGGTGACCTGTAACTATAGCGATTTTTACAATACTCTGAGATTCACCGGTTCGGATGAGAATTCTTCATTCATTGAATATCAGAAAAAATGGACGTCGTTGCAGAAGCAGGCTCAGGCTATATCACAGCGTATGCAAACCAACAAACAGAACAGCGATTCCCTGATACTGCTGGGTGAAATGCAGAAGAAACAGGAAGTGTTGATGAAATCATACCTGAGGAGCGTTATAAATGAAAATGGAAATAATCTGCTTTCAGTGCTTGTTAAGTCAATGCTTCCGGTTGAAGTTCCGGAATTCAGGATACCGGCAGGAACCAATAATCCTGATTCTGTAAGCTGGGTGAGGAAATACAATTATAACAAGGATCATTTCTTCGACAATATTGATCTCACCGATGAGAGGCTTCTGCGAACACCTATCCTGTATGCCCGGCTGGATGCATTTTTCAGAAATGTAGTTATTCAATATTCTGATTCCATAAACAAGGAAATAGACAAGATCATCAGGAAATGCGAATCAAATTATAAGTTGTTCCAGTTCGTCTCAGTATATCTTTTCAATCATTTCCGCGAAAGCGAAATAATGGGTCATGATGCGGTTATGGTGAAACTGGCTGATGATATTTATCTATCCGGCAAAGCAGACTGGACCACGAAAGAGTTCAGGGACGACCTGGCCAAACAGGTTGATCTGCTCAGAAACAATCTTATAGGGATGAAGGCAAAGGACCTTGTGATGAATTCATATAAGGGGACATTTGTTTCTCTCTATGATATCGAAAAAGACTTTACCATACTCTACTTCTGGGAGCCAAACTGCGGACATTGCAAGGAAGCAACACCCAAGCTTAAAGCATATTACGAAAAAGCAAAAGGCGAAAGCGTTGAAGTGTTTGCTGTCTGTACCACCAGCAATAAAGAGGAATGGGCAAAATATATCGAAGATAACGGCCTGATATGGATCAATGGCTGGGATCCCGATCGAAAAACCTATTTTGATTTTTATTATAATGTTCAATCCACACCTATGATCTATATCCTTGACAGAGATAAAAAAATAATCGCCAAGAAACTTTCTGTTGAAGATATTCCTTCATTTATTGAAAATTACAGGAAGTACAGCATGTAATTTATTTCTGAAGTCCTCTGACCAGTTCATATATTGAACTGAAGCCTTCTGTTTTTCCATCCATGACCAGCAGCCATTTCTCCTCACTCCTGGCGGGAACCTGGATATAAGGATTTGTCATTGAATCTGTTACCTGGTAACCTGCTCTTGATACAGCTTTTTCAGTCCACTTCCTGAATATACCGCCACCTTTTACAAAAATTTCACCTTTGGATTCAGTGAGCATGGAAAAGCCGCCATCACCTGAATTGAATTTTACAACCGATGATTCAAACAAATGTTCAAATGCACCGGCGAGCAAAAGATCTTCCGGTGAGCCTTCAATAAGGCCGGTTTCCAAAATCAGCCAGATCTTATCTGCCTGATTCAAAGCTACATTAAAGTCGTGAGTTGAAAATATTATCGTTTTGCCATCCCTGGTCAATTCGAGCATCAGGTTAACGATCTCAAATTTGCTGGCAATATCAAGGAAAGCTGTTGGTTCATCCATTATCATGAGGGTAGTATCCTGGGCGAGAACCCTTGCTATCATCGCTTTCTGGCGTTCTCCGTCAGAAAGTTCCGTAACGTGTCTGTTGCGCAATGCTGTCAGCCCTGTTCTGGCAATTGAGTTTTCTATTACCATCCTGCCCGGGTGATCTATACTTCCAAGCCAGTTTGTATGCGGAAAACGGCCAAGCGCAACCAGGTCAGCTACTCTCATATTGCTCACTCTCACCACTTCGGTGGAGATGTACCCGATTCTTCTTGCCAGCTCGATCCTTGAATAATCAGAAGCGCTTTTACCGTCAAGAATTACTTGTCCGCCTAGCGAAGGCTGTAACCCGGCAATTGTCCGGAGCATTGTGCTTTTCCCGATCCCGTTTCTGCCGATCACTGCAATGAGCTCGCCGCCTGTTGAAGATGCTGATATTGCAGGTAATATTGGATATGCATTTTTACCGGTTTTATATCCAACCCTGAGGGAATCCAGTACTATTATTTCAATACCTGTCCTTTTCATCAGAATGAACCTTTATCTTTTTTATTCCGCAGTATTATCCAGATCACCACAGGTATCCCTATAAGCGAGGTTACAGAGTTCACCGGAAGGACATTGACAGAACCCGGCAGCTGAGAAATAATATCGCTGGCCAGCATTATAACCCCGCCTGCCAGAATTGTTCCCGGGACAAGGGTCCTGTGATCCGAAGTTATGAAAAGATTGCGGGCGATATGCGGAACAGCAATTCCAATGAATCCGATAGGTCCGCAAAAAGCTGTAACACTGCCGGCGAGTATACTTGTACAGGCAAAAATCACTATTCGTGAAAACTTAATATTCAACCCTATGCTGGCGGCATAATTCTCGCCCAGCAGTAAAGCATTAAGCATCTTGACTGATGCCAGGCTTAAGATCATTCCAGCCGCTATAGTTGCTGATAGTACTTTTAATTGTCCGGATGACAGGTTTCCAAGGCTGCCCATAGTCCATATCACATAGGCTTTAAGCATTGTTTCATTGCTGAAATACTGCATAATACTTACAATTGCCGATATTCCGCTTGCCAGCATTATGCCGAGGATAAGAATGGTCATTATATCCCTGATCCTTGAAGAGATGAACAAAATAAGCATCATTACTGCCCCTGCTCCTATCCATGCTGAAACGACCAAAGCCCAGTTACCGAGACTCTGGAGGTTTCCCGGAATAAACCTGGCAGAAAAGCCAAGAATGACCAGCGCTACACCCAGGCTTGCCCCTGAACTGACTCCCAGAACATACGGACCGGCCATTGGGTTCCTGAACAGTGTTTGCATTTGCAGCCCGCTTAACGACAAGGCAATACCTGTTGCAAGAGCGGTAAGAGCTTTTGGAAGCCTGAATTTGAGGATTATAGTTTCAACTTCTGAATCAGCCCCTTCAAAGAGAGCCCTGAAAATATCGGCTGGCTTAATACTTACTGATCCAAGCAGAAGATCCAGAATGAAAATGAATACTAGCAGAATTGTTAATAATGAAAAGATCACGATTTTACGCCTTCTCAATTCAATTTCTCCCGGAGCCGCTGCAAACATTTCTGATTTCAACAGTTTTACATTTATTCAATTCTGCGGTAATAGAAAAGTTCGTAATCCGGGAATAGTCCCGGATGCAATATTGCCGCAATATCCTTAAGGATAAGGTGAGGATTAAGTATCCCGCTTTCCCAGTAATCATTACCACCTGCCTGTGATATCCTCCTGTTATTATTATATATATTCCCGGTACTGAAGCAGGGTATCGTTTCCAGCCTCGGGTCAAGGGAAGTTATTACTCTTTTTGAGCTTGCGTTGCCTGTATTGAGCCAGTAATCAGCTTTAAGCGACCTCCTGAAGACATCTTCAAGACCATATGGCATTGATACGGATGATTTAGTATCACTCCAGAGGTAATTTCCGCCTGCATCTTCAATGAACCTGCTGGCATATGAATCTCCCGGGGAAATGAACCATGTGTCCCTGAAGGGAAGCCCAAGAAGCACATCCGGCCTCTCGCTTATGCTCCTGCTGATAAATGATTTAATCGTGTCATAAGATTCAGAAACAGACCTGAATATTGAGTCTGCCATTTTCTCCCTGCAGAATAACGCTCCGAAAACCTTTATCCATTCGGCTTTTCCGAGCGGGTCAGTTTCCAGGTAATCGGCATTAAACATCACATTTATGCCAAGCTCCTTTACTTTTCCAAGGTATCCGGCTGATTCACTGCCTATTCCGTACATCATTATCAGATCAGGACGGAGACTTATTATCAATTCATTATTTATTCCTGATTCATACCCTACATCATAAATAAGGCCCATATGAATCTTTGACAATATGCTTTCATCGTATACAAAGCCCGCCCCTGAAACACCCACAACAGCATCTTCTTCATCAAGAGCACTTACCATTGCAAGATGGGTTGTTGACATACAGATGATCTTTTTGAGGGGAACATGAATGACTGAAGACTCACCTGATCCAAATGATATCTTATTATTTCTGTTTACAAGATAGTATACCTGTACTATACCTTCGGCACCCTGCCAGGGATCTGTTATTTTAAGGATAGTGCAGGAATCAGTCTTTTCAAGAGAGAATCTTGCTGCCCGTGTAACTGAAGCATTATCGGTGTCCAGATTTGCATCCGGCAGGTTTCTGTCTTCTGTGGCGCACGATACTGCCAGCGTTGCAGCAATAAAAACTGACCGGATAAACACATTCGAGGGATGATATGATAGTATACCCGGCATCGTTATTCAATTACCTGATCTGGCTGAACTTTGAAACACATTGAGCCCGGGATTATCCCTGCCCTGTATGCAGCAATAGAATCACCTTCATTATCGTAAATGATAACAAACCCATTCTGTTGATAATCAACAGCATCTGTGACAAAGATATCACCGTTTCCCGGATTTATCCCCAGCTTATAGAAGAGACGATCCTCTTCTTTAATGAAAGGTGTCGCAGGTAGTCCTGAAGCGTCAATATCCATTCGCTTAATTCCTTTTTCAAGGAAGTAAAGAGTGTCTCCATCACCGTCAATCCGTAGTGAGGATGGCGAATCGAGTATTGAGGGGAAAATAAGCCGCTTCACTATTTCATGTGTCTGAACACTGATCCCTGTCAGCTCCGCAAAGTTCTCTCTCGCCCATCCTCCGTTGCATAAAACCCACAGAATATTTCTTTTATCGATAGCCATACTTTCAGGTTCTTTCCCGACTTCAATGGAATCAACCATTTTATCAATATCGGTGTTGACCACAACAACCTCTTTACCTCCATACCAGTTGGAAATAAACGCTTTCTTCCCCGAAAGGACTATGGATTCGGAAGTCCTGCGGATATTTATAAAACCTGATATCGTATTGTTTTTCAAATCTAAAATTGTAAGGGAATCAGAATAAAGACTGCTGACATAAGCTTTATTATTGTCTATCACTGCAATATTCCTTGGTGATATGAGTCCTGTTATTGTGGCTACCGATTTCAGTGAATTTTTTTTAACCACCTCAACTTTCCCGGAGTTATTTACAACAATATATGCATGATCCTCCCAGATATCCATTGAATTCGGAATATCTCCCAGCGGTCTTTCATTTATTGTCTGAAAAACATCATTGAAAATCTTCGCTGAATCGTAGGAGAAATATGATACAGAACCGTTTCCCCATGTAAAGTTCCCTTCGTTGACAATAAAAACACCGTTACCTGCAATCAATGATTCCTCGGGATCCGTGATTTCAAAATCATCAGGTTTCAGGCAGGAGCCCGCAATCAGGATAATCAGAAATAAAAATGAGATCTGTTTCATTATTTGACTTTTTTACTGAACTGATACAGAAGCGAGACATGATAAGATCTTCCCGGCTGAGGATAATAGGCTATTGCCTGATAACTTGAATTAAAGATATTTTCTATTTTGAAATTCATATCAAATGAATTCTCTCTGAACGTAATTTTTGTCCCGCAGATAATGTTGCTCACGGAATAGCCGGGGAGATAGTGTGAATTATCCATGGTGATATATCTGCGTCCCGTGAAACTGGTCATCCATATATAATAAAAGTTCTTATACCCGCCATATAATGATCCGTACGCCTGGTTAAGGGGAATATACATCAGCTGGTTTCCTGTTTTTGCTTCGGCACCGGTATCAAGTGACACTGCCCTGGTGAAAGAGTAACCAAGATTAAGATTAACTGTAAGTTCTTCAATCGAATACCGGGCTGATAATGATGACTCAAATCCCGACGAATTAACTTTACTGAGATTATCGGCAGTCCAGTATGAATATTCTCCGGGATGCCACTGGATCATATCCCTGATGAGATTTCTGAAGAAGCCGATCTCAGAGTTTATAACAAAAGATTGAGATAATCTATGGCTCATTTTGTAACCAAGGTCAAACATATATGCATATTCGTTTTTAAGCTGTTCATTACCTCCGGGATACCAGTACCGGTCATTCATTGAAGGTATTCTTGAAGTTCGTGAAAATCCGGTCCTGAGAAAATGATCTTCGCCGGCGAAGAGCCTGAATTCAACTCCGGCTGAAAAATCAGGTATCAGCAGTTTATCATCGTCAATAGTCTCCCTGATAAGCAGTGTTTCTCCGAAACGGCTTCCTGTTTTTCTTTCGGCAATAAGAGTCAGTGATGCTGTGTTCCCTGAAACATTCCTGTTATAATTATTTGATTGAATGGCATTTAATTCTTCATTAACAAATATTTTCAGTTCAGTGCCATTAAATATGCTGGTTTCAAATCCGCTCTTCAGGATGAATGAATTGGAGACATTTGCCGATTCAATTGATGCCAGCGGATTGGAATAGTCAAGCCTGCCAAACATCCATGCTCCTTTAACATAATATTTGGCTTTCCTCATTTCCAGATCATAGCTGAACATGCTTCTTAACGATTCATCAGACTGCTTCTCACCAGTAGTTCCGGACTCTATCAGCATTGATCCCGGCAGGTTCCTGTCAGATGACTGGTACCATATACGGGCAGAAAAGATGCTTTTCTGCTTTCTCAGGTAGAACTCCTGCAGGAAATCCTTCCGTGACAGCTGACTGTTTATTCTCTTTTCCCATACTGGCTTTGAGCTGATTTCATTATTAAGGTAAGGGAAATCATTTTCCGAATAATTCAGATGAGCCTTTGTTACAGACAGGAATTGATCATTTCCTGTTTTTACACCGGCCAGCATGACATACCTGCCAAAGCTTCCTATACCGGGATGAAGTGTGATCTTCATCTGCTTACTCCAGTCTGGCTTGTTTTCGAGGTTGATTATACCTCCGATGCCTCCGTTTCCGATTTCAAGAGAAGCGCCTCCAATGCTTATCTCTATATTATCAATCATTCCGGGAGTTATCAGTGAGAAATCGGTTTGCCCAAGCATCGGATTATTTATGCTGAGTCCATTCCAGGATACCGGTGTATGTGAAGCACCTGTGCCTCGCAGGGAAGAAGTTGCTGAACCGCCTGAACCGTAACTTTTAATAAATACCTGGGAGTTTATTGCCAGCAGTTCGGCAAGAGAAATGTGATTGTATCTTTTCAGAAGCGTGGTATCAATGAAGGTTTTCCTGAAACCGGGGAGATCGGAGCTTATCTGCCTTCTGCTGATGATGACCTCCTTTATTTTGACAGTATCCTGCGTGAATATATGCTGGCCCTGCAGCGAAACAGAGATCAAAATCATACCAGAAAACAGGATATGCTTTAACTGAATTCCGGAAGTTTTCAACTTAATCATTCAAGTCCTTCTGTTAACCGTTGTTTCTATTCATGGATTTCAGAAGGTTAACAATGGAATCAATGTATACACTGAGCCTTACTTCCCGAAAGCCTTGAATATGGTTTGTCTGGCAGGTCTTCTGACTTGTCCCGGCCTTATGAAGCCTTCCCATCCCGAGTGCTCGGGACAGTGGCAGGTTATCATAAAACCATCATCGTTAGAACGATCGGGCATCACAGCAGCGGGTACTGTCGCGGATTCACACCGCATTCCCTTTTCATTGCACAGATTTTATTTCGGTGCAACACCAATACGGAACAAAGATAAACTAATTATCAAATAAATGTAAGTTGATAACTATGGGAGATATTAACAAGGATGTTGCTTGTTACTGATTATTCTTATGATGGCAGTTTCATGCTGACACTGATTTAGAGAAGCGTAATCCATGCCATTGTAGTTTTATAAGGATTCGTTCTCCTGAAGCATTCAGTTCGCTCTTCACAAGTCTTTTCTCAGCTTTACTTCAACCGTTTTATGTTCACCCTCAGCGAGATCAAAAAAGGATATTTTTGATAGTATCCTGCCATCGCTTATTCTGTTTCCAGTCACAAGCATATATTTACCCGGAGTCAGCTGCAGTTCTTCCCTGAAAGTATTTATTCGCTTGCTGAACTCATATTCAAGTGTATTATACCGTCCGTTGTCAAAACGGGCAATTGTAAAATGAGTATAATATTCCGGGACAGGATTGATATCAGCGGAAGTGAATTTAATAAAGCCTTTCTCAACAGGGGGATGTTTCTGATCATTAAAATAAACATCGTGCCAAACTGCATCCTTATAAAATTGAGGAACTTTGCTACCCGGTTCCAGCCTGGCAGGTATTCCAAGGCTCCTGCAGACAGCCACAAAACAAATTGACCTTGAACGTGAATCCGAGACTTTCAGCTCGCAAACACCTGCAGGAGTTAAAGCAGTTTTTGAATAATTCTCACTATCGGCTATCCTGACATTCTCATTCAGCCAGTCTGTGATAAGGGATGGAGAATCAGAGGCATTGATCTTCAGTTCCTCAGGAAGTGATCCTATAAAATAGCTTCGCCATGCTGCAATGATTTCATCTGATATACGCGGGTTCAGAATATACTTAATAAATAATGAATCATCAACATTTTCAAAGTCGCTGCAGAATGGCACTGAATACATCAGGTGGTCAGAAAGAATATTATCCCTTGTATCTCTCAAATCTTTTTCAGCTATGACCTCAAACAGTGCAACTGCCATCTTTTTCAGTTTATCAGGCGTATCGGTCAGGAACCTGACAATATTTTCATAATTACCCATACTGCGGGTAATCAGCCCGGCAACCCTTGTGCTGTCCTTTCCAAACTGACGGGCAAAAACTTCTGCCTCAGCGGGTTTGATCCATGAGTCAATATACTTCTGGCGGATTGCGTTTTCTGCATCAAGCCGCTTTGAGTTTGCTTCGGAAAGTCCGGATGAAGGTCCGGGTAATGGCGTCTGAACAGGAGGAACATCAAGATCCAGGTCAATACTCCCGGGATCATGGTTTCTTCTTAAGGTGAGAGTCAGCGTATCTGTTCCGGCAACGGATATTTTACTGAAATCAAAATCATCCTCTTTACTTCCCCATATCAGAAGGTCGCCCATACCCGTAAGAAATCCACAGATGCCATTCTCATCAGATCTGACTGCAGCAAGAGGATAAAATTCCGAGTAATTATAAAGCTGAAACTCCACTGTTGCATCTTTAACAGGATTACCAAGCGTATCAATAGTTTTTACATAAACCTGTTTAGTCACAGCATATTTCGGAAGGTTATTTATCTCGGCATATTTCTCATGGCGGTTAATGACAATCTCAATACCGTTATATGCTCCTAAAGCCTTTGTATGTACAAGCATTGCCCGTCGTGCCGGTTCAGTGAACCATCCTCGGTCTATAACGGGCTCCGGTTCACAGGCACCCATATAATACCATTCCCCGTCTTTCCATATCTCCACCCATGCATGATTATCATCGCTGTGTGCCCACCTGGGAGTATAAACCTGCCTGGCAGGTATTCCTGCGGTCCTGAGTGCTGCTACTGTGAATGTAGATTCCTCACCGCATCTTCCCCTGGCAGAAAAGATAGTGCTTAATGGTGCTGATGTTCTTGAATCTGACGGCTGATATGTAACTTTTTCGTGACACCAGTGGTTTATCTCGAGAGCTGCTTCAATAATATCCTTCGCTCCTGCCCTGATCATGATCTCGTCATAATAGATTATCCTGAATGAATCAAGGTTTTCATTATTCACCCTTACAGGTAAAACATAATGAAGAAAAATGTCTTCCGGAATTTTCTTTCCCCAGGGAGCTTCTTCTCTTGCCCTGAGAGACATATCTACATTTGCAAGAAAAAATTCTCCATTATAGTCTGCCAGATCATTTAACGGCATGAATGCATAGAGGAATTTCAAAGCTTCTTTCTGTTGAATTGTCAGGTCACTGTCAAATACAGAAAAGAGCTGCTCCTTCCTGTTCTGTGCAAGGATTTCGGCTTGTGAGAAGGAAGCATCAACTTTTCCCCTGTATTCCCTGTTATTAATCAGATGTCTGTCGTGACAACCCCATACCACGACTAATATAATATTAATCAGAGTAAAATTCAGGTATTTCATAACCAGTTAGTTTCTAAAGCGTTCCGCAGGAATTTCTTACTACAAGTTCCGGCGTTACATATACCTGTCGCTTGAATTTTCCCTTTCCTGAATTCCTGACCTCCGACCATATCATATTGGCCACTTTGATAGCCATTCCCGCAAGAGGCTTCCTGAGGCAGGTTACAGGTGACAGCATCAGGTCAAAGCCGGCACCATCTTCCATTGATATAATTGCTAAATCATGGGGAACACGCAATTTTCTTTTACGTATCAGGGCCATTAACGGGTATACAAGGAATGAATGCATGACAATTATTACATCAGCACGGAAAGGAGGCCTGAGAAATTTTTCAAGCTGCGAAAAGTCATTATCGTCAGTGGTAGCTGAATTATCAAACTCCAGTATTACAGGTTTATTAATGTTTTCACTTTGGTTAATTGCATCTTCAAGTGCATCCAGATTATTCATGTCTGCATTGATTGATTTCCTGTCAGCCATGATAACCACATTATGATAACCAAGCTTTGATATATGGTTGATGACAAGTCTGGCTCCAGCTGAATAGTCAGTGCATACATTATTAAGACGTAAAGTCTTTGGTGATTTCTCAAGCAGTATAAATGGATAATCTACAGCGCGCAGGTTGCGTATTGTTGAATCGTCAGCCGCTTCTCCCAGCAGAATCATGCCGCTGAAAAATTTCCTAAAAGCACCCGTGAGCCTGTCAAATCTCAGATCATCAGGATCCCTTGTAATAATCGAAAATCCCAAACCGATACTGGTAAAAGCTTTTTGCAGATATGGAGTTATCCCTGCAACAAAAGGATCACTCAGCGAGGGCACTATCATACCAATAACACCTGGCTTCTCATCAACAGGTGATACTTGATCCTTTTCTTCAAGCGCTGTGAAATAACCCATCTGTCTTGCAAGGGCAAGAACCTTTTCCTGAGTATCCTTCCTGATGCCGTGCTGGTCGGCTTTGTTGTTCAGTACAAGTGACACAAGAGTGCCGGAGACTCCTAATTTAGCAGCTAAGTCTTTATTTTTAAATTTTTTACTCATTTCCCCATTTTATGAAGAAATAAATTTATAAGATTTTTCTTATGCTGTCGCTGAATTTAATATTTTTTAACTAAAAAGAGTTATTCAGAATATTTCTGAACATTACCATCCGGCGCTAATGACCACATATGATTATCTTCTCGGAGGTGTTACGCCTCTTTTTTTTGCTGCTTCCTCAAGCCTCTGCTGCCATTTCGATTTTTTAAGAGGTTTCTTTCGGTTCTCTTCAAGAGTCGCCAGAACTTTTTCCTGGTCAATAAAACGCTTGGAAATAATGTTCTGCACCCATGTCAGCATATTTGCAAGGAAATAGTAATATGTAAGACCTGCTGGAAAACCATTCAGGATAAGCATGAACATCACGGGCATCATATACATCATTACCTTCATTCCTGGCTGATCCTGGCCTGGTGATGAACCGGTCATCTTCATTGTCAGCAAAGATGAGCCGGTCATCAGAAGTGTAAAAAGGCTCACATGGTTCCCGTACATCGGAATGTTAAACGGCAAATTGAGAATTGAATCGTATGTAGACAGGTCAGTTGCCCAGAGAAAAGGTTCCTGTCTCAATTCGATTGAGACAGGGAAGAACCTGAACATTGCAAAAAGGATAGGGAACTGCAGAAGCATTGGCAGGCACCCTCCCATCGGATTAATTCCTGCTTTTTTGTACAGGTCCATAGTAGCCTGCTGTTTCTTCATTGAATCTTCCTTTTTGGGATATCTTTTGCCTATCTCTTCAACAAGAGGCTTCAGCACCTGCATTTTTGCCTGTGATTGGAACGATTTGAAAGTAAGTGGAAACAGGACTATTTTTATTAAGATAGTCAGTATCAGTATTATGAGTCCATAGCTGCTGATGTATTTTTCGAGCCAGTTAAAAATGGGGATAATTACAAAGCGGTTTATCCATCCGATGATATTCTTTCCTAAAATGACTATCTTATCCAGCTCCAGCCCTTCTTGCCTCAACGTGGAAATATGATTGGGGCCATAGAATAATCTCATGCTGATATTTGCTTCCTGTCCGGGAGTAAAAGGGACTCCGACTTCAGCAGTAAAATACCGTATATATTCTTCTGATGTAAGGGTTTTGGTAGAGGTTACAACACCATTCAGGAAAAAATCATCCGTAATGAGCACCGATGAAAAGAACTGATCCACAAATGCTATCCAGCTTAATTTGGTTGTCAGATCCACCTCTTCCACCTCCTTGTTGGAGCGGAGTCTCAATCCGGCAACCTCATCCTGGTAGTATTTATATTTGATTGTAGTATAATTCTCTTCATTCTGTCTTCCCTTTTCCTGCTGTGGAACGAACATTCGCCAGTCGAGAGTTATGCTGTTCTGATTTGCAGGAAGGATCTCAGTCAGATTCCGGAATGTAACATCAAACTCAACACTGTACTTTTCAGGTGCCAGGGTATATTTATATTCTATATATCTGTCATCCCCTGCAAGAAGACGCAGGATCACGCTTCTGGGCTGTGATTCCGCCATGTAGGATCTTTCTTCCGATAACGATCTGAAATATAGATTGTTGGTAAGAACAGCCTTATTGTCGGAAGTGAAAAAATTGAATCCGAAATTTGTTGAATCACCTGAGAATAATATTAATGGCAGCGAATCATGAGTTGTATATCCTTTAAGACGTGCAGAGTATACTCTTCCTCCCTTGAGAGAGATCTTTAATTCAATCTTATCGTTTTCAAGAGTGATAAAATCATCGTCTCCTGTTGCCGCATCGGCAAAAGCTCCGTACTGGAGCCCATCCGTGGGATCAGGTACCTTGATGGCAGGAGTGGTCTCTTCAGGAACTTCTGTAACCTGAGTCGTATCTTCCTCTGCTTCAACAGGTGTGATACCAAGTTTTATATTTAGTTCATTCAGCTTTTTCAGAACATCAGGATTATTCGGCTTATATCGCAGTGCATTCACATATTCTGTTCTGGCTCGTTCCAGGTTCCCTTTGGCAACCTCAGTTTCAGCGACTGCAACAGCTTTCTCATAACCCTTTTTAAGCCGGACATTATTGATTAGGCTTGATCCTATGAAGATCGCAATAATCAGTATGATGCCGATAATTGTATTTTTGTCCATTCTTTCAATTAAGTTTATTTACCTGTTATTTTCCTTCAGATCCTGTTTATTAATGCAGGCCTTAATGAACTGAATAAAAAGAGGATGAGGTTTTATTACCGTACTGCTGTATTCAGGGTGAAACTGAACACCTATGAACCATTTATGTCCTGCCAGTTCAATTATTTCAACAAGTCCTGACTCGGGGTTAATTCCCACAGGGATCATTCCATTATCCCTGAAGAGATCAAGGTACTTATCATTGAACTCATACCTGTGGCGATGCCTCTCCATTATTTCAGTTCTTCCATACGCCTCAAAGCTTTTAGAATTTTTACTTATTACACATTTGTAGCCCCCCAGTCTCATTGTTCCGCCCTTATTGACTATACTTTTCTGTTCTTCCATGAGATCAATTACCGGATGCCCGGTTTTATGATCAATTTCGGTAGAGTGTGCTCCATTGAGGTTAAGGACATTACGCGCAAATTCAATAACTGCACATTGCATTCCAAGGCATATACCTAAATATGGCACATTATGTTCCCTTGCATATTTTGCTGCAGCTATTTTCCCGTCAATTCCTCTTTCTCCGAATCCAGGAGCTACAAGTATTCCATCAAGTTCTTTCAGTCGTTCTTCAACATTCTTTTCACTAATATGCTCTGACTGTATAAAATCAACATTTATTTTACATTCATTCATGGAACCGCTGTGTATAAGCGCTTCTGAAATTGATTTATATGCATCAGCAAGTTCAACATATTTACCTATCAGACCTATATTGATTTTATGTTTCGGATTTTTCAGTTTTCTGAGGAATTCTCTCCATTCTGTCAGTGGAGGTTCCTTTCCGATCGGCAAACCAAGCTTGGCAAGCACGATCTGATCAAGTTTCTCCTCAAGCATTTTCATGGGAACCTCGTAGATTGTGGAAACATTTACAGATTCAACAACAGCTCTTTCCTCAACGTTGCAGAAAAGGGCAACTTTTCGCTTAAGACCGACATTAAGGGTTCTGTCGGTTCTCAGTACAAGTATGTCAGGTTGAATACCTTCTTCAAGGAGCATCTTCACTGAATGCTGCGTTGGTTTTGTTTTTGATTCACCGGTTGTTGACAAAAAAGGAACAAGTGTCAGGTGTATCACAATACAGTTCTGAGCTCCGAGTTCCCATTTCATCTGACGTACCGATTCAATATATGGTAAAGATTCGATGTCGCCAACGGTACCTCCGATTTCTGTCAGTACTATTTCAAACTTATTTCCCGAGCTTACAAGTTTAATCCTTCGTTTTATCTCGTCTGTTATATGAGGAATGATCTGGACAGTTTTCCCGAGGTAGTCACCCCTTCTCTCTTTTTCAATTACAGACTGGTAGACCTGTCCCGTAGTAACATTATTTGCCTTGCTTGTAGGGACATTCAGAAACCGCTCATAATGACCAAGATCCAGGTCGGTTTCAGCACCATCCAGGGTGACATAGCATTCACCGTGCTCATAAGGATTCAGCGTTCCCGGATCGACGTTTATATACGGGTCGAGTTTTTGAATTGTTACGGAATAGCCTCTGTCCTGCAAAAGTTTGGCAAGAGATGCTGACAGGATTCCTTTTCCAAGTGAAGAAGTAACACCGCCGGTAATAAATACATATTTAACGTCTCTCAAAACAAGAATAATTTATTATTGAACATTCTAAATCACCTGGTTTCATTCATCGAGACCGGATTGATCGATCATTTTGACCTTTTCTTCAAGGGTCTTGATCATTATCTTTGCATGGTCAATCTTTTCCTCCACCTCACGGATCATGGTGTCGGCATTAGGCGATTTGGCAAAGAAGCCAATATTATTTTCCCAGAGGACAATATCACCTTCAAGCTGTTTGATTTTGGTTACGAATTTCTCCCGTTCGTTCCTCAGCTTTCTTGATGCCTTGGGATTTGTCTGCAGGTTATCAAGCTTTGTCTTGTATTTCAGTATACTCTTATCCTCATCTCCTATCTTCAGCTTATCGAATTCCTTATTCAGGGCATCGCGATAACGGTTAGTTATTTCATCCTTCTTACTGAAGGGAACGAATCCGATCTCGGTCCAATTCTTCTGGAATTCCTTAAGACGATCGAAAGCAGCCTGGACGTCAGCGCCCGGTTCAAAACGCTCAAGTTCTTCAATTACAGCGAGTTTGGCTTTAAGATTATCCTCATAGGAAGTATCCAGTTCAGCAAAAAACTTAACTTTCCGGTTGAAGAAATGGTCGCAAGCTTTTCTGAACCGTTTCCAGCTTTTCTCTGATTGCTTCCTTGGCACAGGTCCTATCTCCTTCCACTCCTTCTGAAGTTTTATCATAGCATCAGAAGTTGCTTTCCAGTCTGTGCTTTCCTGGAGTGCCTCAGCCTGGAGGCACAATTCGATCTTCATCTGAAGGTTGTTCTGCTGGATCTCCTTATTATCGGCATAAAAGCTTCTTTTCTTTTCAAAGAAGCTGTCGCAGGCATCACGGAATCTCTGATAGACTTTGTTATTCTGCTTTTTCGGAGCAAATCCTATGGTCCTCCACATTTTCTGGAGTGCAACAACTTTTTCGGCTTTCTCATCAAAGTCCCTGAAATTTTTTATTTCAAGCGCATTGATTGCTTCCACCTCTTCACAAAGGGTCATTTTGGCTTCCAGGTTTTTACGCTGTTCGTCTTTCTGTTTCTCAAAATATTCGTGATGCCTTTTATTTATCTGAGAGGTCGCTTCTTTAAATCTTTCCCATATCTCATTTTTTGATTCCTGGGGCACCGGGCCTATTTCACGCCACTGATTGTGGAAATCCTGTAATGCGCGAAAAGCATTTACCGGATTAGGCTCAAGGAGAAGCTCTTCAGCTTTTTCACATAATGCAATCTTTAATTCAAGGTTCTTTCTGAGATCCAGATCCCTCAGCTCCTTATTGATATTTATGTAGTCATAGAAGATCTCAACATTATGGTGATAATTTTCCCAGAGGTCTTTAAGGGCATTCTGCGGTACTATGCCTGTTGAATGCCATTCATTCTGCAGCAACCTGAACTCGTGAAAGGTTTTGTTTATTGATTCTTCGCGATTGACAAGCTCCTTTATTTTATCAATTATATCATATTTTTTTTTAAGGTTTTCGAATTTCTCTGCTTCCTGAATCCTGTTATAGTCTGATTTTCTTTCCTTGTATTTCTCCAGAAGATGTTTTACCCTTGCTTCAGTGGGATCAACCCAGGCGCGGTACTCCTCAACTCTGCCTCCCTCTGAAAGAAATTTATTTTTCCGTTCATCTGACTCAATCTTCAGCTTCTTATAGAAAAGTGCCTTTATTCGGTCGATGTCATTACGGATCTCGGCAGGCGGCCTGTTCTCTATAATCAGAGCAAGTGTCTCTACAAGTTCATTCTTTGTGTATCCAGAATAATCTACCGGAGGAAGAACAACATCATCCAGATTCTGGACAGATTCTTCCTTCACTTCTTCATTTTCCGACTCTGCTTTACTGGCTTTTCGTGATCTTCGCCTTACTTTCTTAATGACACCCTCTGTGCTTTCTTCTTCCTTTTCAATTTCATTCTTTGTGTCTTCTTTTTCATCCGCTTTTTCAGCATGTGTGGTCTCCTCAGTTCCGGTAGCATTTCCTTCTGCCCCGGATTGTTCAGCATGAACAGAGTCATCCGGATCTTTTTCAATCATAATCAATCCTTTCTTGTTTCAGCCTCGTTTCCATTCTCCACCATGGCAATCCATGGATTTTTCAGACTACGAAAATATTGAAATATTTAGAAAAACTCAAAGTTTTAAATAAATTAATGAGTGAATCGATTGTCAGGAGAGGCTAAACAACAAGTCCGGCATTCAATATGAAATAAAAACTTTTCGTATTCTCCCGATAATGTGTAAGGAGATTAATAATATATTTGAACAATAATATCAGGCTTTTGATCTTCATAACTGATATGACAGGCCTGGAAAAGATATCAAATGAGTACAGCAGAAATAATATTGATTGCAACAGCTATTCTTGCGCTTGGTTTCAGCCTGTACAAGAAATTTGTCAGGAAAAACCAGGGGAATACCGGCTATGGTAAGAGCAAAAGTCCGGGCTCATCTTTCTCATCACATTCAGGGGATGATGATTATGAGCCCTATGCAAAATAATAATGTTTCCGAACAGTATTTATGATGCTAAATAACGAAGATCTTCTTCGTCATCTTCGTTTATTCTTTGATACCAGGTACCGGAAAGGATTAATGATTTTCCTGATAAGTCTTAAATCTTCAGTAATTATTTCTGCAGTGCCCTGCATATTCTGTGTAAAATCAAGCTCTTTTCCGTAAAGGGTAGTCAGCCCCCGGGGCAGAGAGATCTCAATTACATAAGCATCCCCGGACGTGACAAGCGATTTTGATTTCACTATGCCTCTCACCATTCCGTACTCGAGGTAAGGATAGCCGCTCAGCTTTATATTGACAGCCTGGTCAACCTCTACCTTTCCCGATCGTTGCATCTTAAGGTTTATCCTGCCTACATAATCACCAGCATCTTCCGGTACAACGGAAAGGACAGGCTGGTCGATGCTCACAGACTGATTTTCACTCCAGTATTCAGTAAATGCCACAGTTCCCACTACAGGAGATATGAGAAGATAATTGTTCTCCCATATTTTTATTTGTGCGGTCAGGTTAAGGAATGCTTCATCGATTGCAGAAATAAGCTTTTCCTTTTCTTCCTGCCTGTTAATACGGTAATCCTGAAGCAGCTGCCTTTTTTCAGCCAGTTCAATCACTTTAGCTGAATGATCAAGCATTACCTCCTGCAGCTCCAGCTTAATCCTTATGAATGATTGCCTGGAGTTTTCAAGATCACTTTCCGAATATACTTTTCCTGAATAGAGTGTCGAGTCTCTTTTGTATTTCTTTTCTTCAATGACCAGGTTCTGCGAAACCAGTTCTTGCTTTGTTTTGATTCTTTCGATGTACTCCTGTATACCGGTTATTTCATCAGATATTGAATTTATCCTGCTTCCGTAAAAATCATTTCTCACATACGTATTATAATCGGAAAGCACTTTCATGAAGGATGCATAGTACTCCTGAAGTTCACCAAGCTCATTTAATCCGGGGAATGTCTCAGACCATAGTGCATCAGGTTTTTGAATAGTGTCAATTATGGACTTGAGCAGTTCAATCTCTCGAATTGATGCGGCAGTTTCCATTACTGCCAGAAGCTGCCCCTGAGAAACATTTTCCCCGTCTTTTACGTATAATTTATTAATACGTCCTGTTATTTTGCTAACCAGTGTCACAGGAGGATTTAGAGTTGTTATTTCCACCTGGGCAGGAATGACATCAGGATACCTGATAAGCCACGAAAGAAGAATAAACAGGGCAAAAACCGAGAAAATCAAGGTTGTACCCCATCGTATAATCCTCCGCGGCGGATTTGATATTACTTCCTTCACCGGATCAGAGTATATTATCTCAGGCTTCCTGTTTTTCATTTACGTGGATTATTTTCCAAGGTCAAGCTGGTTTTTGACAAGGTTAAAATATGGTCCATTGTTCTCAATCAGGGTCTCATGTGTTCCTATTTCAACAATCCTGCCGTTGTCCATGACTACTATTTTATCAGCATTCCTCACCGTACTGAGCCTGTGAGCAACAACTATCACTGTTTTGCCCTCAAAGAAGCCGGCAAGATTTTCAACGATGGCTTTTTCGTTATTTGCATCAAGGGAGTTGGTCGCTTCATCAAAAATCAATATATCAGGATTTTTGTAAACAACACGTGCAATAAGCAGTCTTTGTATCTGTCCTTCGCTCAATCCGTGACCGCTGGCTCCGACTTTTGTATTGTACCCCAGAGGCAATGATTCAATGAATCCTTTAATATTGGCAATTCCGGCTGCACTGACAAGTTTTTCTTCATCAATTTCATCCGTGCCTGGAGCAATATTTGATGCTATTGATTCCGGGAAAAGAAATCCATCCTGCATTACAGCGCCGGTTTTTTCGCGCCATATTTTCAGGCTGAGGTTTGCCAGACGTGTATCTCCTATCAGGATCTCCCCTGTAACAGGCTGATAAAATCCGAGCAGCAATTTAAGAAGTGTGGTTTTACCGCTTCCGCTGGTACCGACAATTGCGATAGTTTTGTTTTCCTCAATGAACAGGTCGATATCTTTCAGAGCATACGGTGAATGAGGACCCTCATACTGGAAAGAAACATTATTGATAAAAATATCCTTTTTTTCAGGGAGCTTCCTGACCTTATATTCGGGATCGGGTTCTTCGTCCTGCATTTCGTGGACTTCCGAGAGCCGGTCAAGGCTCATCTTTGCGTCCTGCGACATCCTGAAAAAGGTAATTATCTGGCTTACAGGCACATTCAACTGACCAATAATGAACTGGACTGCCAGCATCATACCAAGAGTCATACTTCCCTTCAGAACTGCCGTTGCTGCGACGACAGTAATCAGCAGATTGGTAACTTCATTTATAAATGTAGCACCCGCAGACTGATATTGAATCAGACCAAGTCCTTTTATCTTCAGCCCGAACAGGTTTGCCTGCAGCTTTTCCCAGTCCCAGCGTTTGCTGGTTTCACTCTGGGTCAGCTTGATCTCCTGCATCCCGTTGATTATGTTTATAAGCTTATTCCCGGCCAGCGACATCTGTTTAAATCTCTGATGGTCAAGCCTGGCCCTTGGCTTCATGAACAATGAAACCCATATAATATATAATACTGATCCGGTAAGGAAGAGTGCAAGTATCCTGAAGCTGAAAATTGCGAGAACAATTCCGAAAATTATCAGATTGAAAAATGAGAACAGGATTGACAGGCTGGCAGATGTAAGGAACTCTTCGATGCGGTTGTTGTCTTCTATCCTCTGAAGGATATCTCCTGTAAGTTTAGTATCGAAAAAAGCAACAGGCAGAGACATCAGTTTCTGAAGGAAACCGGAAATAATGGCCACATTAACCCTGGTTCCTATGTGAAGCAGGAGCCAGCCTCTTATAAATTCGACAGACATCCTCCCTATTACAAGTGCAAGCTGTGCAAAAAGGATAAGATAAATGAACCCGATGTCGTTATTATTAAGCCCGATATCTATTATTGACTGAGTGAGGAAAGGTATTATCAGCTGAATGCAGCTTCCTATGAACAGGCCGAGGATCAGCTGGAAGAAGTACCTGTCGTACAGGCGGAAATATTTAAACAGGAACCTGAATCCCTGCGATTTCTCATGTTCGCTTTCCTTTTCGAAAAGCGCCGGTGTCGGTTCAATGATGAGGACAAGTCCTGCCGGTTTGCCTTCAGCCATAGTTGAAGCCCAGTTCCTGGTGAACTCTTCGCGGTCATATCTGACAAGCCCTACAGCCGGATCGGCTGCCCATATCATGTTGTTTTTTATTTTGTAAACCACTATGAAATGACGTTGCCGCCAGTGTACAATGCAAGGCACAGGAACATTTTCCTCCAGCATTTCATAAGGAATTCTGACACCAATTGTCTTGAATCCGAGAGAATCAGCAGCCTCTGAAAGACCCAAAAATGATACTCCTTCCCTTGTTATAAAACACTTTCTGCGGATGGTTTCCAGAGAAAAGTGCTTTTTATAAAACGCTGAAACCATTTTCAGGCATGCCGGCCCGCAATCCATGGCATCAGGCTGTTTTACAAAGGGAAACAACATCTCTCCTTCTGAAATAGGTTATTATGCAGGGTAAAGATATTTATAATTTATATAGAAGATAACGATGAATACCATAAATTCAAATCACACATCAATAACAAATATTATCCTGTATGGAAATACTATATTTGCCAATTATATTCTATCACCGCAGTATTGTTTAAAAGGACTTCAGATAAAAATATTATTGAAGGCATCAGGAAGCAAGACGGCAACATCCTGAATTGGCTGTATGACAATTATTTTCAAATAGTTAAGAATTATGTTATAAAAAACAGCGGAACAGTTGAGGATGTGTCTGATGTATTCCAGGACTCGATAATTATTCTTTACACCCAGATAACCGGGGATAATCTGAATCTGACAACTGATCTGAAGGGCTATTTTTTCGGCATAGCCAGAAATGTATGGAATGCACAGTTAAGAAAGAAAAGAAAAACAACAGGACTTGATATTGATCTGCCTGATGAACTGGCACATGAGGAGACCGATGCACCGATGTTTGAAAGAATAGTAAGCAGGGCTTTCCAGAAACTTAAACCTGACAGGCAGACTATACTGACCTTGTACTCTGACGGTTACACCTACGAGGAGATTGCTGTCAAAATGAATCTGAAAAATGAAATTTATGCCCGCCGGAAGAAGTATCTGAGTAAGGAAGCATTGATTGAACTTGTAAAGGAAGATCCGGAGTATCAGGAATATCTGCGATACCGGAAATAAGCCGCAAGTATCAGAATACATATTGTACACACCACTGTTACCAGTAAGGTGCCTGAAGAACAGACTGGTGATTTATCTCCATAAACAACGAGTGAGGACCAGAAATAGGGATGTGATTTCAGCTGGCTTGCTTTTTTCAGGTAGAGTGTTCTTGCTTTTTTCAGGGCTTTGCTTTTTGATTTTCCCTTCAGAAGGTTATCATAAAACATTTTGATTATATCTGTTCCTGACTGGTCCTCTATCTCCCACATCGACATTACCACCGACTGGCTTCCGGAGTACAGGAATCCCCTGGCCAGGCTTAATATACCCTCGCCTGAAGAGAGGAAACCGGAACCGGTGTTGCATGAGCTCAGTACTACCATTCTTGCTTTCAATGGAATCCCGTATACTTCATATGTGTTCAGCAAACCGTCTTCCGGCATATCATTGTTTTGTGTAAAAATCATAGCAGAGGACATCGGATTCTGGTCATTGAGGTACGTATGCATGGCCAGATGAATGATATCGTATTTTCCTGATTCAGCCTTAAATACAGATTCCCTGGCTTCCTTATTTATATAAAGGATACCGTCAGCTACGTCTGAAACATATTGTGCTTCCATACGGGCATATGGCAGGTCATAGAGAATCTCTCTCCCGGCCTGTCTCCTGACAAATAACGAATCAATATATACATCTCCCGGGTACGAAGGGGCAAATGCAATCAGTTCCTTCGTTTTCCCATACTCCCGGTCAAAAGTCTCTTTCATGAATGATGCAGAATATGTATAGGAAATGTTGAATTCATTCATCAGGTAAGGCAGTTTCCGGTATACAATTCCATCTCCTTTGTATATGGAAGAAAGAAATGTCTCGAAGGGCAGGTAAGAAAGAATATTATCAGGAGAGATCAGCAACTCATCCGAAATAAAATACCTGCGAACAGGTTCAATTAATATTTTATAAAGGTCATATCCATTTTGCTGATAGGAATTGAATTTTTCCCTTGCATTTGCCGACAGGTTAGAATTTGAAAGCAGGGTTCTGAAAGCCCTGAGCATATTAAAAAACGAAGAATCTATTTCAGCTTTTATAATCTGTTGATGCTTTCGGTTCACGAGGAAAATATAAAGAAGGGAATCTGATACCACGTAATTAAGATAATTATCGTTACGACCTATTAGTCTGACAACTTCCTTCATGGACAGGGCTGCACTATTGTATTTTATAGCGTAATATCCCGGATAATCTCTTTCATAGGTCATAACAAGGGAATCCCGGATCCTGACAGTTTTAAGAAGATTATTATTCCATTCCGAGATTAATACCTGATCGGGTGTTTCCTTTAAATTCTCATTCGATATATTTGAATTAAGAAAGCTTATTTCCCTCTGGAGTGATCTCTCAAGTTCCGACAGAGCCGGAGGGATATGAAAGTTAACTGCGTTCAGTTCACGGGTAGCAGCCAGCAATCCTGCCGCCTTGCTCTTTTCAACAAATTCAAAAGTTTTTTCCAGGAAACGTTCCTCCCCGGTATTGCGGTAACATAACTCAAAATCTCTAACAGCATAAAGGTATGAGTCCCTGTAGTTGTCTCCAAGCACTACCCTGCTTTCCTCCTCACTTATATTTATCCTTATCCTGTCTATCAGAGATATTATCAGTTCTGAAGTCATAGCTGCAGATTCGAGCACTTCCTGATCACCCGTTGCTGAAAATATCTTCCATAATATTTCATATTTGATACGGAGTATCTGCGAGGTGCGCCTGTCCGCCTTTAATCCTGATATATCAGGATTTGCATATTTATCATACAATTCTCCCTGATCAGGATTGTAGAACAGGAGTTCCTGTATCTTCTCCAGGGCATGAACAGGCTGGTTGTTTCGAGCAAGGCTCAGGGCATAACCGGCAAGTACCTGTTCTTTTAAAACAACATCTTCATCATGCTCCCTGACATACTCCATACAGGCTAAAAAATACTGTATGGAATTCTGATAATCATGCTTAAAATCACATAAATACTCGGCATAATTTTTAAGGGCTTCAATATAAAATCTTGAATCAGAACCATATACATTCTTTGATCTATCAGCAAGATCTTTTATCAGATCCTCTCCCTTGTTGATCATGCCTGAATTGCCGAGCTCAATGGCAAAACTGTTAATCAGGTTAAAGGCAAGGAATGAATTGCTTGAAACGGCCAGTTCAAGACCCCTCTCAAAATATTCCTTTTCCAAGTCGGTTAATCCAAGGTTTCCATAGGTCAGAGCCAGGCTGTTAATAAGATTGATATAACTATGATCCTTTTCCAGGTTATTTTTATTGTAGATTGATTCCGCTTCTTCAAAATATATTCTTGCTTTTGTATGATCAGCAAGTCTGGCATATCCCACTCCGACATTTATATAGAATCTACCCAGTTCTGATCCCTGCAAGGCATTTTTATTCCTATTCAGTATTTCAAGGGTCTTATAAGTGTAATTTCTGAAGTTTTCATAATCATTTTTCTCAAGTGAGGCACTTACGAGGGTTGAAAACGCTCCGGCAACTTCGGGGCTGTAATATCCGTAGAGTTTTGTACTTACTGCAATATATTGATGCATATAATCATTTACTCTGGAATAATCACCCAGATAGTTATAAGCTACTCCGATGTCGTAAATACCGTTGGCATAATGATCATCCACAATTCCAAGCTTCTCCTTGACCTCAATACTCAGATTCAGCCAGGACAGTGCTTCATTGTAATTATCAGCAAGCAGAAGAGATATACCAATGTGATAGTGGATTTCAGACAGTATTGCACTGTCAGGGATATTTACGGAAAGTGATCTTTTAAGACTGTCGGATAGCGAAATTAATCCTGGAATATTTCCTGCAGAGTAGAGAGAAGCGACTCTGGCATTTATACTTTCGAGGGATCCTGGTTTTTTCTGCTGGCTCTGTGCAGCACTTATGTTCCGTGAATATCCCGAAAAGGCACCAGAATTACTGATTCCTGCTTTTGCTGTTGAAAAGCATGACAATCCGGGTATCAGGGTCATCCAAAAACACAATTTAATAATATATGACTGCATTATTATCAGGAAGAATCTTAATTCTTTTCAACGGTTTTCGTCAAATACATATTCCGTAATCAAAACTAATGTTTTTTCTTCAAGTTTAACGCTTCATAAGTAATTGATTATCTGATCATGTTATGGCGGACTATCTTTTTTTAATAATTTCGTGTCACAAATCAGGGATATATGACATGTAGTATTGAAACAGACAAATTACCCTGAATTAGTTTAATACTTAAAAAACGAGAATTATGAAAACCCTGGATGTTGAAAAAACAGTTGACATTTTTGCAGATTTTGCTTTATCAAATGAAGAAATGATTAATGTACGCGGCGGCGATGGGGATCATATGCTTCCTCCTCCTCCGGTAAAAATCTGACATACAACACATAATTTCTGTAGAACCACAGGGCATCTGCCTTCTGGCTGGCTATTTTTGAGGTGTGGGCTTTTAGTGGAGCCCGATTGGGATAAGTACAACGTAATAAGATTGTATTGATACTGTTAAGTGTATGAAATACAATTAATTAATGTAACTGTATTTGCAATACATGTAGTTGTAATGATTTGTTGTGATTATTAAGATTTATAGTTGAATGGATTGAAAATTTCTAAATAAATGTTTAAGATTATGAAAACAATTGACTTTTCATACTTCATCGAAAGGTATAATGCCGGGGAGATGAATGAAGCTGAAGAAAAATGGTTTCTGAAGGAACTTGACAATAATGAAAAGCTTCGGAGTGAAGTTAAATTGAGGAGAAAAGCTGATATGGTACTTAAGAACCATAATATTATTCAGTTACGAAATAAACTATCGGAAATTGAAAGGAAAAGGGCAGCAGAAAAACCTGTTAAAAATCCGGTAAAGCGTATATCACTGAGATACGCTGCAGTTATTGCCGGCTTCATCCTGGTTGGCAGCATAACTCTTTATTTTAACGGCAGGAGTCTGACCACTGATGAAATACTCGACCGTTTCTATAAATCGTATGAGGTAACTTCACCTCCGAGGTCTCAGCAAGCCATTTTAAATTCTGATTATTCCACGGCGATCGAGTATTACAATATCCATGATTACAGGAATGCTGCCCTTTATTTCAGCAAAGTTCTGGATACTGATCCCAGGTTTATGGAATCCACGATGATGAAAGGAGTTTCAAACTTCGAAGTCAGAAACTATCCTGATGCAAAAACCTCGTTCATCAAAGTGATAGATAACAACGACAACCTGTTCATTGAAGATGCCCAGTGGTATCTGGCTTTGTGTTATTTAAGGACCGATGAACAGGAGAAAGCTGTCGGTCAATTAAATGCAATAACTAAATCTGAAAGCATTTACAAAAAGGATGCAAGGCGGATCATGAGGAAAATGAAATAGTCATTTCTCAGTTGAATTTTATGCGTAATATGAAACTACATACAGATCAAAGAGATGAAGAGTGTCAGAATACTGTTCAGGAGAACAACAGCATGATTAATTGTCCGACAATATTACATGGCATGTCACATGAGATGAGGACGCATATGAATTCAATTGTAGCCTTTTCATTCCTGATGAGCAGGAACGGTTGCAATAAAGAAGAACGGGAGGAATTCAGTGATCAGATCCTTGCTTCGTGTGAACAGCTAATTGGTCTGTTTGATAATTTTCTTGATTCAGCAATAATTGACACGGGTAATTCAAAATCTGTTATTAAAATCTGCAAACTCAACAATATTCTCGACGAACTTCTTTCAGAATTCAGGGAAACACTTAAGAAAGAAGCATATAAGGATATTACACTGGTTACTGAAAACGTATGTGCTGAAACTACAGAAGTGCTTATCGATACAAACAGGGTCTTCAGGGTAATTCGGAGCCTGTTTCAGAATGCGCTTAAGAATACCAAATCTGGTTATATCAAGATTGGTTACTATTTCAAGAGCAATAAAATGACCTTTTATGTTCTTGACTCCGGCCAGGGTTTCTTCAAATGCAAAGAATTTCTTCATACAGAGGATCTAAACGACTCGTTGACCAAATACGATGATACAAGTTCAGCGATTAACCTGACCCTGGCCAAAAAGATTATCCTGATGCTGGGTGGAACGATATGGATAGAATGCAATGGTCTGACCGGAACCGGAATCTACTTTTCCATTCCCTCCAAAATCGTTGAAAACTCAGATACCGATATAAATAAATATATTAATACCATGATCGCAATCTGATAAATCATTTTGCAGCAATGTCTGATTACAATTTAGCATGAGCAGTACAGGGGAATGGCTGTCATATCAATTGACGGCCATTTATTTTTTAAGATCTATCACCCTGGCTTCAGTTCTCCGGTTTAATCTTCTTCCTTCCACCGTAACATTATCGCCTATCGGTAATGAATTGCCATATCCCTTATGTTTAAGCCTGTCAGGTGGTATTCCATTGTTTATAAGGTAATTGACTACCGACAATGCTCTTTTTTCCGAGAGAACAAGGTTATGTTGATCGGTACCTGTAGAATCAGTGAATCCGCCAATCTCAACAACAAGCCCCCCGTTATCTTTAAGAAGATCCGCCAGGTTGTTTAATTCGGTCATAGATTCTTTTTTCAGCTCCCATGAGTCGACTTCGTAAAAGACATTGGTAAGAGTGATCTTCTCTCCCACTTTAGCAGGGCTTAAGCTGATCCGCTTTATAAAAGGTTCCATAGCAGTATGCTGGCCTTCAAACATGAAATTCTCTGAATAAAACAAATACCCTGGCTTCGATATATTTATGCCATAATTATTCCCTGAAGGAAGACAAACGAGGAAATTTCCGGAATCATCAGTTGTGTTTCTGACTGTAACCCTGTTGGTTGACAGGTTTATAAGTTCATAATCAGCCTTTAGAAGTTTCCCGGTTTCCTTATCTGACACTTTGCCCTTCAGGTAAGAAACAGGTGTTGGACGCAGTGATTCAGCCAGTTTAAAAAAGAAGATATCCTTTGAGACATTGTTTCTTTTTGATGAAAAATATGCTTTCTGCCCGCTTGATTCAATCACAAGGCCCATATCATCGTTAAAGGTATTTATCGGATAACCCAGGTTTCGCGGCTCTGTCCATGTGCTGTCGTCGTTCATCCTTGACATAAAAATATCAGATCCTCCCATCCCTGGATGCCCGTCAGATGCAAAATAGAGAGTTCTGCCGTCAAAATGAATGAACGGAGACATTTCCTCACCACCAGTGTTTATCATTTCCCCCAGATTTACCGGTACTGACCATTTCCCTTTCTCATTGAGAATTGAATACCACAGGTCTTTGCCTCCGTATCCGCCCTGCCTGTTGCTTGAAAATATCAGAAGGTTACCGTCAGCGCTTATGGAAGGTGTTGATTCCCATGCTGAGCTGTTTACCGGTGTACCGAGATTATACGGTTGTGTCCAGTGCCCTTCTCTGAAAGCCGAGAAATAAAGATCACAGCTGCCCAACCCTCCGGGCCTTTCACATGCAGTAAAATACATATAACTTCCGTTTGATGACAGAGTCTGGGCTCCTTCATTTGAGCCTGTATTAAGAGGGGCCCCTGCATTGACCGACGTTCCCCATCCGCTTTCCGAAAGAAAGCTTATGTAAAAATCCTCCTGTGAGGGATTTCTTCCAAATGCACCGGGAAGCCTGTAATGTGACTCACGTGTAAACATAAAAGTCTGGCCGTCTGCAGTTATTGACGGCCAGTATTCATCTTCAGAAGTATTAATTGCGCTGCCAATATCTTCCGGATCAAAAGGGACAGGATTCTTTAATGCCTCTATCGCAAATTCACAATTTCTGATATTTTTCAGTGCAATAGCTCTGTTCTTTTCAGAACCGCCTTTATAATTAAGATAAGCTTTATAATGGATCAGGGCATTTGCGTAATCACCTGTTTTCATTTCGGCATCGGCAAGGACAAAAAATACAGGTCTGTATGATAACGAGTCAATCCTGATCGCTTTCCTGTAGTTTTCTGCAGCCCTGAAATACCTGCCCTGTTTTGTATACAATTCTCCAAGCATCATATAAACCTCATAGAAGTTGCTGTCTATTGCCAGTGCATTCAGGAAATATGCCTGAGCTTTCTCGTATTCTATGTAATTATATGCCTCAACACCTTCATTATAAGCTTTAACGGCTTTGTTGGATGTTGTATGCAGGCTCTGTGAATACCCTGTTTTTGAAGCCGGGCAGGAAGTCAGTATGAGCAATGTTATTATCAGAAACCGCGTCATTATCCTAGGGTATATGCATATATTTATGAATCTGAAGCGAAATCCTCCATTCAGTGTTATTCCTGACATAATCAACAATTTCAGGGATGATCGCTTCGAACCTGCTCCATTCAGGCTGCAGAAAAAGCCTGCATTGCGTATTGACCTTACTCCGGATTTTTTCAGCCCACTCAATATCGCTTTTTTCTTCAATAATTACTTTCAGTTCATCGGCAAGAATGCATATATCACCAACCGGAGGCATTTTTTTCTTCGGTGAGAGACATATCCAGTCCCATTTGCCTGTGAGGGGATAAGCCCCTGAGGTTTCAAGATATGTAGTGATTCTGTTCTTTTTCAATTGAGTGCACAGATATTCGAGGTTCCACATAAGTGGTTCACCTCCGGTTACAACCACAGAATCTGTGCCAGATTCAATAACATGTTTAACAATGTCATCAGTATCTGCCATAGGATGGAGTTCCGGATCCCACGAGGCAGGGGTGTCGCACCAGCTGCATCCTATGTCGCAGCCACCAAGACGTATGAAATAAGCAGCGTTTCCAGAATGAAATCCTTCTCCCTGTATTGAATAGAATTCTTCAACAAGGGGCAGTGTTCTATCTTCAGATCTCTGAATCGACCTTTTAATCATGTTTTTAACAGAGATAACCTGTCTCTGTCGTTATAACGGAAACTGCTGCAATAATATTTTATTTTTTGATTTTCAGCAGTTTCAAAAACCTGTCAAGGAAGAATGTATTATCATTTATACCTGAAAACTGCTCAGCGCCCGGACCATATGAAAAGATTGGCACCATGACTGCAGTGTGGCCTTTAGTAGAGAAATTTGTGATGAGTTTACCCTCTTTCAGGTCTTCTCCGGGAATTGTGAGCCCTCCTGTTTCATGATCCGCCGTCACTATTATCAGGGTTTCCCTGTTCTTCTTTGCAAATTCCAGAGCGACTCCTATAGCCTTGTCGAAATCCAAAGTTTCAGCAAGGGTATATTCTATATCATTGTCATGGCAACCCCAGTCGATCATTGAGCCTTCAACCATCAGGAAGAAACCATCTTTATCCTTGCGCAGGGTCGCTATTGCCTTACTGGTCATGGCTGCAAGCACACCTTCCCTTCCTTCAAGAATTGTCGGCATATGTTCTTTTGCCAGTAAACCTGCAATTTTCGGTGATCCAGAGGCTATTAATTCATCAATCGTATATACCACATCAAATCCCTGTGCCTTCAGATCAACAGTAAGGTCTTTACCGTCTTTCCTGCTGCGGAAATGATTTTCTCCTCCTCCGATGAACAGATCGACCGTTCCTTTCAGAAAATCAATTGCAATATCTTCATAGTTGCCACGGCCTGAGTTATGAGCAACAAATGATGCCGGAGTTGCATGGGTAATCACACTTGTACTGACGACACCTGTAGCCAGTCCTTTATTGTGAGCTATCTCTGTAATTGAGGGCACCGAAGTATTATCAGGGGTTACGCCTATCATTCCATTATTTGTCTTGACTCCGCATGCGATTGCGGTTCCTCCTGCACCGGAATCCGTGACATAATTGTCTGCCGAATATGTTATGCTGAATCCTGAAAAAGGGAATTGTCTCATATTGAATGGATATTCGCTGAGTGACATGGCTGCAGAGACCTGTGCCACTCCCATTCCGTCACCAATTAACAGTATGATATTTTTGGGATTTTTTGGCTGGCGAGCATAGCTCTCTGTATAAGTAAAAAGAATACCTGCAAGTATCAGAATAATAACCGGTAACAACCTGATTGATCGCGTTCTCATGACCAGAATAAATTTTAATTTCAATTAAACATTATAATATCTAACAAAGAATATACTCATTTAGCCTGATTAATTCATAAACTGCAAAAAAGACAAAAGATAAAAGTTAAAGACAAAAGGTTCAAAACATTATGAAAAATAATCATAAAAATCAACTTTCAAAAAAAATATTGAAAATGGTTTACAAATGCCTGACTTTTATCTTTTTACTTTTGTCTTTTATCTTCTTCATGAATAATGCAGGTTAGTTGTGCCAAATAACAACAAATATTCCTGTGGAATCCTGATTTTTACCCAGTTTTCCGGAATTATCTTCCAGTTATTGAAAGGCTCGGGATTCAGAATCTTTTTTTCTTCGATAGATTTCAGAATATAATATCTCAGATCCCTGTCAGTTGAAGAGATAAGTCTGGAATGGAGATCTTCATTTTTTATACCAGCTCCTCTGGTAAGATGTCCTCCTCCTCCGTTGCCACGATACGAATTGACTGCGACCCTGTAGAATTTTTTCAGTTCAAAGGGACGGCCGTCGGTGAATGAGATTATATTGATCCTGCTTCCCTCAGGCTTTCTGACATCAACAGTATAATTTATACCGGCACCTGTATCAAAATTATATGAGGCGTTTGCCAGCCATGCTCTGCCATTGTTTATCACAGGTTTCCCGTCCTTATCAAGCCTGTATTTGAGCAGGAAATCATCAGGTCCTTTCATTGTACTGATCCATTCCGAACATGAATATTCAAGATATTTCCTGATCTCCTCTCCTGTAAGTGACATTGTGGAGAGCATGTTTTCATACCTGTAAAGCTTGAACATATCTCCTATAGTTACAGGTCCTTTGGCAATCTCAACATCAAAAGACAAAGGAGCAGCAAAAGAGATGTCTGCTCCGGTGATTTCCAGTTGAATTGAATGGATCATATCGGTAAAGGCTGACGGACCGAAATATGAATCACGTGAGGTTATTGTTGCTGATGAGTTCCCTATAACTCTTGTCACATATTCCCTGATTATTTTATCATTGGTATCAAATCGTTCAAGCAAAGCAGGATCAGGAGGTAACTCATCCACTCTGATCAGCTCTCCTGAGATTGTTTTCTTCTTTTTTCTCATGAATTTTCCTGAAGATAAACTGATATCAGCTCGGGCAATGAATTCGGATCTGCTTCCTCCGTTAAGGATGAGGATCGTGTCTCCCCGTGAATTGACAAATCTCTCATTTGCAGGCCTGTGATCATGTCCGCAAAAAATTATATCAAATCCCGGCACCTTCCATGCGACAGCAGATGCACCGTTTTCATTCATGGAATCTTCCAGCTTGTATTCTTCGTCCAGAGTGTTCCATCCTGAATGAAATAAGCCAACAACCAGATCAGGTTTCTGCTTAAGTATTTCGGGCATCCAGAGCCTGGCTGTTTCGACCATATCCCTGAATTCAATTCCGGAATACAGTTCCCCGGGAAGCCAGGTAGGGATCGCCGGAGTAACGAGTCCCAGCACAGCAACTCTTATTTTTTCTTTTTCCAGAATGACATATGGCTTGAAATAGGGTTGTCCGGTTTTAATATCCACGGCATTGGCTGCCAGAAGCGGGAATCTGTACTCCTTTACCAGTCTGTCATATACTGAATGTCCTGCTTCTATATCATGATTTCCGACAGTACAGGCATCGTAGCCAAGCCAGTTCATTGCTTCGGATAACAGATGCGGTGATACAGTATCGATGAAGTTATAATAATAGACAGCAGGCTGTCCCTGCAAGTTATCACCGTTATCAAGGAGGAAGACATTGTTTTTCCTGTTCCTCAGGTTTTTAATATAACCGGCTGTACCCGCCAGCGACGCATCAAGCTTATTATTCTCAATATAGTCCCATGGAAGGATGACACCATGAAGATCGGTAGTTTCAATTATGCTGATTTTTTTACTGTCAGCCTGCTTGCAAGCTGAAAGTAAAACAGATAACAGGACAATAAATATGATCGCCCCAGTGTATCTGTGATTCATATTTAACTTATTATTAATCATTTATAAGATTATAACCGTCAATTTTGCCTTTTTCGGCCTGTGAGATCCCATACTTCATCCAGTATGGCATTGGTGTTCCCTTCAGGTAATGGTCAAAGAACTGCATCTTCCGAACAGATATGTCTTTCCGGTTAGGTCTTTTTGCAAGATTGTGGGCTTCATCGTTATATGACAGAAGCCATGCAGGTTTTCCAAGCCTTCTCAGGGCAGTAAAGAACTCAATTCCCTGGTACCAGGGAACTGCTCCGTCAGCATCGTTATGCATAATCAAAAGTGGCGTATTGATCTTAGGCATAAAAAATATCGGTGAATTTTCAATAAACTGCAAAGGTTTCTCCCACAGAGTGCCTCCAATCCTGCTCTGACTCTGTTCGTACTGAAACATTCTGCTCATTCCTGATTCCCATCTAATGCCGCCGTATGCGCTTATCATATTGCTTACGGGTGCACCTGAAAATGCACATGCAAAAAGGTCACTTCGGGTTACAAGCCATGCGATCTGGTAACCACCCCAGCTCTGACCATCAAGGCCCAGCCTGATTCTGTCAATGAATTGAAACCTGTCAAGCAGAGCAGTTGTTCCGCTTACAACGGCATCATAGCAACTTTGACCGGGATATCCGATGCTGTACGGTATGTCAGGGACAAACACCAGGTAACCATTGCTTGCCGCAAATGTCCTGTTGATTATTGAAGCGCTTGGAGCCGGCTGAATATAATTGTAAAGCCCGTCTGAGCTTCGTTCATAGAAATAAACTATCATAGGGTATTTCTTTGAAGGATCAAAGTTCTCCGGCTTGTAAAGGATACCCTGGATTCTCGAATTGTCAAATGATGTCCATTCTACCAGTTCTGCTGTAACCCAGTTATAATTCCTTTGCTGGGGATTTGTATCGGATATCTTCCCCGGGCCTTTAAGATTCATATCTCCTATAAAAAGCTCACGGGCATCGGAATATGATTCCTTCTGCCATAAAAGGATATCTGCTTTTTTCGCTTTTGTCAGGTTTCGTGAGAAAGCCGCTTTGTCCATGATCAGCATTACCGGATCAGCAGGTTTCCCCTGTTTCAGCGTAAAAAAGCCGGATTCCTTGTTTTCATAGTTAAAAGCTGACATATACAATATTTCCTTCCTGCTGATGAACTCTGCTTCCGGGTCCAGCTTAAGATACCTGAACCGAATATTGTTGTTCCTTCCGAAGCTATTGGTAAGGTTAACAGGAGCTTCATTTCCTGTAAGGTCGAGGTACCACAGATCATATCTGTCATATACAATCACATGCCTGTTATCGTCAATAAAGCCTGCCATCCCATATGGCCTGGGATCATCAGGAACATCGTTCATCTCATTATAAAGAGGGAATTTTATTGACGATGTGAGGTTCTTCTTCTCCCCTCCCTGTGCAGGCATTGAGAGCCATGCTTTCTGGTCAAAATCGTAGATCAGGAAATAGTTACCTGCCGGTGACAGGTAGACCAGCGCCTTTGTGTTTTCAAGTACCATTTTCCTGGTGCCGTTTTCAACATTAACCAGGTAGTAATCAGTGTAATTGCTGTTATCCCACGATAATGAACGCCTGTATTTCAGATTTGATGTCGCAAGTGCAAAATCGCTGTTACCCTTCTGAATTGTCCGCAGAACGGGTACAAGTGTATCAGCAAGCTGGTACATAACTTCCCTGTCGATGTGAAAGACAGCCTGGTATGAACGTTTCAGCTCCTGGTCGAGCTGTTTTTTCTGCATAGGCTGAAGAACATCGTCATGCCATGACCATATATCAAGCTTGTACTTTTCGTCATCAAGAAGGGTATCCTCAGGTTCTTTTACTGGTTTGCGGGCTGTACCGAAGAATAACCTGGTCCCGTCATAAGAAAAGGAAATGTTTCCATTTTCGCTTACCGACCATTTAACAGGGAGGGACTGATTTAGAGTGTCAACCGCCTTAAATGCTTTTGTTGAAGATTTTGAAAGCCACAAATCAAAGACCTTTGTTTTGGATGTATCGCTTGTATAAAAAAATGATACAAGATTCCCTGAATTATCTGTTGTTAATTTTTTGACAGTCCCTTTTCCTTCAAATATGACAGAAGAGGATTCTTTACGGGGATCAAATACATATACTCTTATACTGTCAATCTTTGTTGTATCCGGCTTATCCTGGAGGAAGCTTATTGATCCGCCATCTCTTGCGACTGCATATTCAGTAATATCTTTGAATCTGTATTTTTTATCCAGCACCGGATTGAAGATTACAAATTCGGTACCTTCAGGCTCCGGAGGTTTTCCATTCTTCTTACCTGCTTTATTTACAGGTTTTAAGGTATCCGCACTAACCGAAGTATCTTTTTTCTCTTCAGTCTTCTTTTCAAGGAGATATGCCATCCAGTATGATTTTTCCTCTGGTAATGCAAATGATTTCACTCTGGGGACACTTGTTATCTTACCAGAAGGCAACAGCCTTATTTCAAGACCGTTTTTTGGCATCATATCTTCCTTCAGCTTTTTCTTCCTGGCAGCACGGGTTTCGTTATATGACGGCAGAACCTGGCAGGTAAAATATTTACTGTCGGGCGAAAATGATGATTTTGTGCCCCTGGCTACAGAATCTTTAGTACCTGTTGCAACATTGTATATATAAAGCCATCCATCTCCCTGCTGCGGATTAATCTCAAATGTTATCCACTTACCATCAGGAGAGACAATTGGGGAACTTAAGCTTTTCCATCCGTCATATACCGAATGGTCAAGAGGAGGCTTTTGAGCCGATAAGCATTGTGAGGCAAATATTATTGCCAGAACCAAAAAAGATATTTTCTTCATATATTATTTTTTTCACGTTATAAACATAAAAAAGAAAATTCATTTCAGGTAACAACCTGATGTGTTTTATTCCACTCATGCTGTTAAATGGTATATTTGCATAATAAAACCGAATCATGGTTCTTACCGGTCTGGAAAAAATACATTATGACTTTCCTTTAAAATTAAAAGGGAAAAGAATCGGAGTTTTATGTCATGCACCAAGCATTACAAGAGATTTTGTTCATATAACAGAGATAATTTCCAGGAGGAATGATTGTAAACTTTCAGCGATTTTTGGACCGCAGCATGGCATTTTCGGTCAGACCCAGGATAATATGATTGAATGGGAAGGTAGTATCCATCCGGTCTTTAAAGTACCGGTTTTCAGCCTTTATGGCAGGAACAGAAAGCCGACACCCGTAATGCTGAATGAGATTGACGTGTTATTGATTGATTTACAGGATGTCGGAGCCAGGCTTTATACATATATCTGGACTGTCAAATTATGCATGGAAGCATGTTCAGAAAAGGGTGTTCCTATCTGGATACTGGACCGGCCCAATCCTGTAGGAAGACTTCCGTTTGACGGCCCGGTGCTTAAGGAGGAGTATTTCACATTTGTGGGTGGAGCCAAAATACCCCTGTGCCACAGGATGACAATCGGAGAAATGGCACTTTGGCTCAGGGAGAAATATTTTCCTGGCTGCGATTTGAATATTGTCTGGATGGAGGGATGGAAAAGGAATTCGCTCTATACTGATACGGGGCTTCCCTGGGTCCTGCCCTCTCCAAACATGCCAAAAATCCACACTGCAATAGTCTATCCTGGTATGGTACTGGCTGAGGCTTTGAATATCTCTGAAGGCAGGGGCACGACAATTCCTTTTGAGCTTTTCGGCGCTCCGTTCCTTAATGCTGAAAAATTGAAAAAGAATCTTGAGAGTCGAAAAATTCCCGGTTGTGCTTTCAGGGTACATCATTTTATCCCAACATTCAACAAGTTTGCAGGTATGAATTGTAACGGTATCCAGATCCATATAACCGATGCAGCTGATTATTATCCTGTTGCCACTGCACTTGAAATATTTGATGCGATCATTGATACCGTACCCGGGGAAATGCGCTTTAATCCACCTCCATATGAATATGAGGAGAATCTGATACCCTTCGATATTTTGTCGGGAGATGATGGTATGAGAAAAACCCTTACAAACCGCACTCCGCTGAAACAGGAAAAGGAACGGTGGGGATCAGAGATAGAGGAATTCAAAAAGGAGTTCAGCAAAATAGCGGTTTATGATGAATGAAGAGATTGCTTCGTCATGCTCAGCATGACGAAGCAATGACGGTACAATAAAGATGATTTTAATTAATAATAAGAGAAAGAGAAACGAGCAACTATTTGAAATAAGATGCGAGTTTGTCAATCAGCTGGCCGGCATATATTGGCTTCAGGATATAGTCGTCAAATCCTGAAGCGATCATGTTTTCCATATCACCCGATATACCATAAGCTGTCTGTGCAACGATTTTTATATTTCGCCCCATTTCCCTGATTTTCTTTGCAGAAGTATAGCCATCCATAACAGGAAGCTGTATATCCATCAGGATAATGTCAATATCCGGGTTGTCTTCAGTCACCCGGATAGCTTCCACTCCATCAACTGCATTAAGAAGATCGGCTCCTGCCCTTTCCAGTATTTTATTCAGATAAAGCCTGCTTGACAGATCATCTTCAACAACCAGTATTTTCCTTCCTTTTAGAGCCAGGATTTCCATATTCACGGGTTTTATTCAAAAAGGCCTTCATCCCTCAGCAATAGTAAAATAGCGGAATGAGGCACGACGATGTACTTTTCGTTATTGAATTCAATCTCAATAGCGCTGTTCTGCAAATAGACTGCCTGATCGCCTTCCTTTGGCTGAAGCGGTACATATTTAGGCTCATCTGTTCTGTTCTTCCAGGGCTCGTCTGTATCATTTACCGAAGGAATAGGGTAACCAGGACCTACTTTCAGCACATAGCCTATCTGGACTTTCTCATTTTCATTGACGCCGGGTGGCAGGTAAAGCCCGCTTTTCGTCTTTGACTGTGGTGTCTTGGGCTTAATAAGAATCCTGTCGCCAATGACTATCAGCTTCTGAAGATCCTTTTCATCCAATAAAACATTCATAACAATCAGCGCTTGAAAACAAAATTACCATTTTTTGCGCAAAAAGTCAGACTGAGGAACAGATTTAATTAATATTGTAATGTTTTCCGTTCCGGAGTTTTCTGAGTTTGAAGTGGACGCTGCTGATACATATAAAACGATAAGAGCTCTTTCCGAAGGCATCTTTAAGGAAAAAGGTAGCAAATTCATTGCCTCTGCCCGGCCTGTATTACAGGAAACTGAAATAAAGACAATTATCGAGGGAATCCGGAAGGAACATCATGTGGCGAAACATCATTGTTACGCTTATATTTTAGGGCAGGACGGTATTACCTGGAGGGCCAATGATGACGGAGAACCTTCAGGAACAGCCGGCAGACCAATCCTGGGACAAATAAGGTCATACGGACTGACAAATGTACTGGTAGTTGTTTCCAGGTACTTCGGCGGGACACTTCTGGGAGTAAGCGGATTGATAAATGCATACAAAACAGCGGCCTCGACTGCACTGGCAAATGCAGAGATTATTGACCATGTGATCCATGAATGCTATGAAGTAAAATATCCTTATCCTGCCATGAATGACGTAATGAAGATCATCAAGGAGGAGAATATCATACAATCTGAGCACACTTTTGATCTCGAATGCAGGATCATTTTGAATTTCAGGGCATCTGCTAAAGAAAGGATATTAAACAGGCTG
>Ga0307378_10001463_pt1 | contig 38465 bp, 34 predicted proteins | sample UN1MG_FD_202238 | JGI IMG/M metagenome (GOLD analysis project Ga0307378, IMG submission 202238) | Soil microbial communities from Risofladan, Vaasa, Finland - UN-1 | ecosystem: Environmental > Terrestrial > Soil > Coastal area > Acid sulfate soil | place: Finland: Risofladan, Vaasa | collected...
CTGCTCTCTTAAATGATGTAAGTTCCGCCGAGGATGTTGTACACGATGTTTTTGTGTCCTTTATCAAATCTTCTCACAGGTTCCGGCTTACTGGAACTCTCAAAGGATATTTAGCGACTTGTGTTGCTAATAACGCTCGGAACAAAAATAAGGCAAATCAAAGACGCAATAATGTTGCGTTGGATGATGCAGGCCCGTCGGAGGCGGATTCAAACATCCCGGAATTTCGCGCGATATTCGGTGAAGAATTACGTCAGTTGAGTTGGGCACTTGGGCAGCTTCCGTATGAACAGCGGGAAGTTTTAATCCTGCATACCTACAGCGGGATAAAGTTTAAGGCGATCGCCGCTCAGCAGAGCGTTTCAATCAATACTGTACAGGGACGGTACCGGTATGCGTTGGATAAACTGCGGTCAATGTTAAATGGTGAGATGAAACGATGAGACCAGCAGATAACATTAATGAGTTGATTAAGAATTTGCAGTTGAAAGCCAGTGCCGAGCTGGACAAAAGAGTTCACGATGATATTTCGGCGGCATTGGGCGAATCAGAAAAAACTAAATCGGTTCAACAAGAGCCGAATATATGGAGAACCATTATGAAAAGTCAAATGACAAAATTAGCCGCTGTGGCGGTGATAATAATCGCTGTCTTTGTCGGCATACATTATTCCGGCGGTTCCATTGAAAATGTGGCCTTTGCCGATGTCATGCAAAATATCCGGAACGCTCGAACCTTGACTTACCAAAGCGTTATTACACCGGCGGATCAGGACCCTCAGGTTGTGAAAACTACGGTCATCGAACCGCATCTTATGCGGGTAGAATTGCCGGACGGAAAAGTGTGGATTCTCGATCATAGCCAGGGCAAAACACTCCTTCTGGATTCTAAAAATAAGCATGCTGTAATGTCATCCACACCTCAAAAAACATTGGGTTTGTATGATACTTTCCGAGACTTCCGCAATAACCCTGATTTTTCTGTCAGTCAGATTGGTCAGCGCACAATCGATGGGATGCAGGCAATAGGTTTTCAGTTAACAAGAGAAAATGATGAGAATAATAGGTTAATCGTATGGGCCAATCCTCAAACCTCGTTGCCCATACGCATCGAACAGACTGTAAAAGACGAGAATGGTCAGGTTATTAAAAGCGTAACTACCAATATTATTTTCGATGCGGAGCTGGACCAGTCGTTTTTTCGCCTCGACGCGCCAGAGGGATACACTCATAGATTTGTTGACGGGCCGCATGAGCGTACCGTCAAACTCACAAAACGCATGAAATCCGCTAAAAACATGCAGAAGATATTGCTGGCCTGTATGATGTACGCCAAGGATCATGAAGATCAATGGCCGGAAAGTCTGCAAGACCTTACTCAGCGTAGATTGGCCAGAGATACTTTACTCAATCCAAGGCAACCGGAACGAGAAAACGGATACATTTATATAAAACCGAGTATACCTATATTGCCCCAGCAGGTCGTGCTGTATGAAGCACATGACTTATGGGCTGATGGTATTAACGTCGGTTACGCTGATGGTCATACACAATTTATTAAAGAAGAGTCTAACTTTAAAAAGGACCTCCAAAAACCGATCGAAGCCAGGTAGTTCTGCAAAAAGTAAAAGAACGTTTATGACATAAGGCCGGGCCAAATTAGCCCGGCCTTTTATATGCGCTCTTGCAGAAAATATTTTTACCTGCGAAGTAAACTCCGGCAAAAAAACTTCTTTTCTTTAGACCCAAACGGCCCTCCAAATTGTTATATTGGTAACAAACGTTTGTTGTTGAACCGATTAGGCGGGCCTAATGGAAGACAAGTTGCTTGTATTAAAATGTAAACGCGGTAGCTCCGATGCTCTGGAGCGTATCTACCAAAAGTACAAGGCCGATTTAGTGATTTTGGCGATGGCTCTCTTAAATGACAAAAGTTCCGCCGAAGATGTTTTGCATGATGTTTTTCTTTCTTTTGTGCAATCTTTGGAAAAATTCCGGCTCACCGGAACCCTCAAGGCTTATTTGATGACCTGCGTTGCAAATCGGGCACGTAACTCAAACAAAGCAAAACATCATCAGAGCGTAGGCTTGGAAGCAGCGGAGTATTTTGGCTCCCATTCGGATGAGCCGCCGGCGTCGATTATATGTAATGAACAGTTGCAGCAGCTAAGCGGCGCAATGGCTCAGCTTCCATACGACCAGCGGGAGGTAGTTCTCCTGCACCACCAGGCCGCAATGACATTCAGGGCAATCGCTGAATCGCTTGGTATCTCAAACAATACGGCTAAGAGCCGCTATCGATATGGACTTGATAAACTGCGGTTAATTCTGGACGAGGTGAAAACATGAATCCGGAAGATAAAATAAAGAAACTGATTAACGAATCAGATGTTACGACCGGTTCCGACACTGATAAAAGAATCCTTGCTTGCGCTCTGGAACATCTGGACAAATTAAAGCAAAAGAATTTGGCTGTTCCCCGGCCGAATATGTGGAGAATAATTATGAAAAGTAGAACATCAAAACTAGCTGCAGCAGCGGTGATAATAATCGCTGTAGCGATCTCAGTAACATTGTTGGATAAATCAGTCAAACCCGCTTATGCAATCGAGCAAACCATCGAAGCTAACCGTGGTTTATGGTTCATCCATCTCAAATGTGAACCATCTACCAATGGACATGTTGATGAAATGTGGGCTCAATTTGACGACAATAGGCAACTCACAAATTTACGTATGAATTTCTTAAACACGGTCGATGGCCCTAAAGATGTAGTCTGGCAGGAAGGAAAAGCTCAAGTCTGGTTTAAGGCAAAAAATATTATCTCGGTTGTTAGTGAGAAAGAGATGCTCACTAAATTGAAAATGTCTTATAAATTTTTTGATCCGAAGCTGATTGTTCAGGAACTATATCAGGCACAAGGAAGTGAAAATGTACAGATTAAAATACAGGAACCTTCTGCTGAAGGTGAACCAATTATTATAACAATGACAAAGAAAGGCTCACATGACTTTCAGACTGTATATAAGGTTGACCCGGAAACTAAACTGTTGCAGCAGAGCGAAAATTATAAGCTTATAGATGGAGAGTATAAATCCCTGGGTCGAATTAGATACCTGGATTACAACAATCCTGCTGATTCGGAAATATTCATTCTTAAACCTCCTGCTGATGTATTCCGTATCGATCAGACGACCAGGGAAGTAGGCCTGGAGCAGGGAAATCTTACAGACGAAGAAGTGGCCGAAGAAGTTGTCCGTAAGTTCTTCGAAGCATTGATTGCCGAGAACTATGCAGGAGCAGGTCAATTTTTTGGTATACCAGTCGATCTTATCCAAAAGCAATTTGGACATCTCAAATTCCTCCGCATTATTTCCGTTGGGCCTGTCGGTCCACATCCCGATCCTCAAACGGGAGGTTTGGTTGTGCCCTGCACGTTGGAAATTGAGCATGAAGGGGAAACAGCCGAGTGGAAGCTGGAAACAATCGGAGTTAGAGAAGTTTATAATCAGCCCGGACTCTGGAAAATTTTCGGGGGGATTTAACAAAGTTTCATGAGTAATTAATCAGGTGCCTGAATCAAAAGGCCGGGCTTATATGGCTCGGCCTTTTTTATGCGCTTCTAAAAACCGAACAGTTTTATGTTTAGGTGAATTCAGGAAGATTTTTTTTCTTTAGAGCCGAACGACTGTCCAAATTATTATATTGGTAACAAACGTTTGTTACTGAACCGATTAGGCGGTCCTAATCCTGCAATAAATTGTGGCTTTTGAATGTCTATAAGTTCCAGGCCTTGGCAAAAGCCGTAAAGCTGCGGTCATAGCTTTTCTCAACATCATTCGGAAAGCAGCATGCGGGCAGTTGTTTACTCGATAAATGATAACTTATACACTTACAGCATATCCCTTTTCTGTCACAGCCGGGATACGAGCAATTGCAATTTTTTAAATTTTGTTCTTTATTACATTCCATAATCAACGGCACCTTTCTTGAAGAGTTTCTTCTCTATCTTTTTATCAAGTGTATTTTAGTTTAGGCTTACGAGAAATGCAATTCGATTATATCTTTATCGTTGAGGACGTGGTTTCGTTGTGTGTTTTGCCCGTCATATACGCCCGTCCCCCAGATTCTCGCGAACTTGAGTTTTTCTGCTAATTGCCGGTGAACAGTCGTGGCCAGGTCCATAACAGTTGAACCCACAGGAAGTGTGAACGGGTCAGTCATATCGGCGGGTTTGCCCGGCGGCTTGGAATATATACGGATTATCCCTAATAGTTTGAACAGCTTTTCCGCCAGCCCTTCAAGCCCGTCGTCGCTCACGGCTGAAACTTCGACAAATTCAAAAGGATATTCACATAACTTCTTTAGATTATCAAGAGCACCAGCCTTGGCAATATCGGATTTTGTGCATATACAGAACGTCTTTTTCCCGAGCACATTGCCCTGGCTGTCGTGTTCAGGCGTTTCGCTGTCGAGAAGCAGGCTGCGTGATTCGAGAAAATCCAGACAAATAAGCATCTGCTCTTCAACGTCCCCTGATAAGTCAATCACGACGGCTATCAAATCGCAGTTGCGGTACGTCCCGACCTGCCCAGGAGCGCTGTAGTCGGCCGTAATCGGCGGCATATCGACTAATTCAATCTGGATATCTTCGAACTGAACCATCCCCGGCGCCGGCGCGCCGGTCGCGAATGGAAAATCGGCGACGTGGACCTTCGCATTGGTCAGACCTGCAACGATGGAGCTTTTGCCGCAGTTCGGCGCACCTAAAAGAACAATCTGGCCTGCTCCGCTCCGTGGCACGTGAAAAATGTCCACGTGTTTGCCGCCCTTTTTTTGCGTACCCGTCTCTTTAAGCTTGCTGAGCTTCCTCCGAAGGTCCGCACGCAAATGGTCCGTCCCTTTGTGCTTTGGCATCACGCGCAGCATTTGCTCCAGCGCCATAATCTTTTCATCGTTTGACGTGGCGCTTCGAAACCACTTCTCGGCCTTGAAATATTCCGGTGTAAGATTAGCTGGCATCGTTATAAAATTAAAAAATTAAATCATAGAATCATCCGGCAGAAATTTTCTGCTGGAGGATGTCTTCCTTAATTTTGCATTTTGATATTTGTTCTTCTACTCGCAGAGTTTCTCAACGACTAAGTCTCCTACTTCGCTCGTCGAATATCCCATCTTCCCGGCCTGTAAACTTTTCAGCTTGTTGCCGGTTATATACATCACAGCCTGCTCTATTTCGTCCGCCGCCTTCTCTTCCCCTAATGTAGCTAACATCATCTGCGCCGCGCATATAGCCGCCAGCGGATTGATTACCCCTTTGCCCGTGTACTTCGGTGCGCTGCCGCCGATAGGCTCGAACATACTGACGCCTTCGGGGTTGATATTTCCTCCGGCCGCGATACCCATACCGCCCTGGACCATCGCGCCGAGGTCCGTTATAATGTCACCGAACATATTGCCTGTTACGATAACGTCGAACCATTCGGGATTCTTGATCATCCACATACAGGTGGCGTCAACGTGATAATATTCTCTTTCAATGTCCGGATATTCGGCCCTGCCCATTTCATGAAAAGCCCGTTCCCACAAATCATAAATATAAGTAAGCACATTGGTCTTCCCGCACAGGGCAAGGGTATTCTTATCCCCTTTGCCTCGCGCTTTCTTCCCGTATTTCTTTGCGTAATCGAATGCATACCTCAAACAGCGGTCAACCTGAAAGCGATTATAAACCGCCGATTGCACGGCCACTTCATACGGCGTTCCCTTCATTGAAATGCCGCCCGTGCCCGTGTAAAGGTCGCCGGTATTTTCACGAACGACCACAAAATCAATTTCATCCGGCCCTTTGTCTTTAATCGGCGTCTCAACACCCGGATAAAGCTTCACAGGACGCAGATTTATATATTGATCCAGCGCAAAACGGGCCTTGAGAAGAATACCCTTTTCCAGGATTCCCGGTGCAACGTCCGGGTGACCTATCGCACCTAAAAGAATTGTATCGAATTTGCGAAGCTCTTTGACAGCGCTGTCGGGCAGAGTCTCGCCCGTCCTTTTATATCTTTCACCGCCGAAGTCGAACTCAGTCAAATCAACTTTGAAATTGAACTTCCCCGCGGCGGCCTTCAAAACCTTTACCGCTTCAGCAGTCACTTCCGGCCCGGTCCCGTCCCCGGGTATCACAGCAATCTTGTACACTTGTCAGTCTCCTTGTCGTTAAAAAAAACTATTTGTTGTCCGTTTGTTATTGTCTCCTCGAAGTCTTCCATACCTCGAAATCATCCCGCGGCCCCTCCGCCGGCATCTTCGCCTTAACCTGTTTTCGCCATTTGGCCAACATCCCCTGAAGCTCCGCCGCCTTCTCCGGCATTGCCTTCGCCAGGTCATGCTTTTCGCCTATATCACTTTTCAGATTGTACAGCTCAACACTGTTATCTTCGTACCATTCTATAAGTTTGTAATCCCCCGCCCGCACCGCACCACTCGGCCTGTTGCCGCTGCCGTGATAGTGCGGATAATGCCAGTATATCGCCTTTCGCTCCAGCCTGCCCTTGTTTTTCAAAAGCGGCATCAGGCTCACGCCGTCAATATGCTGCTCAGGCATCAGCCCCAGCCCCGCCATCTCCAGCATTGTAGGATAAAAGTCCGTACTGGTCACCGGCTCATCACATACGCTGCCCTCTTTCACCACGCCCGGCCACTTGATAAACATCGGCTCGCGAATGCCCCCTTCATACAGCCAGCCCTTGCCCGCACGCAACGGAAGATTGGCAGTCGGCCCCTCACGCGGCACAGTGGATAAACCCCCGTTGTCGGACATGAATATCACGGCCGTATTGTCCGCCACCCCTGATTCCTCCAATTTTTTCATCACCCGCCCGATGCTTTCATCCACACTCTGAACCATCCCCGCATAAGCTGGATTGTCCTGAACCAGTCTGGTATTATAACGGCCGTAAACACCGGCGAACCGTTGCCCGTCTGGCTCCGGCAGTCTCTCCGCCTTGGCTTTATATTTGTCCGTTAGCACCTGCTTGGATTCTATCGGCGTATGCACCGCATAATGCGAAAGGTACAGCAGGAACGGCCTGTCCTTATTGCCCTCGATAAACTTCAGCGACTCATCCGTCAGCCTGTCCGTAAGATACTCACCTTCTTCGCCCCCCGGCGGCATCGTCTCCAGAAAACGATTTTTCTTCTTATAAGGATAGAAGTAAGTCGGCGGTGCCCCCGACCAGTCTCCCCCGATATTGACATCAAAGCCCTGCTTGTCGGGATAAAAATCCGCCCTGATATCTGCCTCCCGCGGCGACAGGTGCCACTTACCCACAAAGCCCGTGGCGTAACCTTGCCCCTTCAATACCTCGGCTATCGTCACCTCCTCAAGAGCAAGCCTGTCCGCATATTCGGTCGGTTTCTGGCTGCCGCCTATCCACTGCGTTATCCCTAACCTTGCCGGATACTTGCCCGCCATGATACTTCCCCGCGTCGGCGAGCATACCGGACATGCCGCGTATGCCTCCGTAAACCGCATACCCTCACTTGCAAGTCTGTCGATGTTCGGCGTCTCATAGAAACTGCTCCCGTAACAGCCCAAATCCGTCCACCCCAAATCATCGATAAGAATAAAAACAAAATTAAGCTTTTTCTTCGTCCCGCTTGCCGCCCGAGAAGTTATGCCTGCGCATCCCGGTACGGCCAGCGCCGCCGCACCAAAACCGATTGCCTTTATAAATTCACGTCTGTTCATCGAATTATGCTTTATCTTCTAAAAATTGCCTTTTTTATCTAATTGCCGATACTATACTCTCAATGAACCTGTTTTTCAAATAAATCTGTGGTTATAGGCCCCAAACGAAAAGAGCGGCTTTACGAATAGTATAAGACCTCCACAAATAGACTTAACCAGCATATTTTATACCAAGCTTCGTCCTCAACTTACCGTCTGCCCTAACCGATATGAATGTGGGATTAGTCCATCTTTTTGGAAGAGAGATTTATAATGCGACCTAACAAAGGCTTTACACTTATTGAATTGATGATTGTTGTTCTGATTCTTGGAGCACTGGCGAAGGTTGCTATTCCGAGGGTTATGGGAGGTGCAACGATTGCCATGACTAATGCCTGCAGAACCAATGTTAAAGTGATGAATTCACAGATAGAATTGTACTACCAAAACGAGGGTGATTGGCCTAATAATTTTAACCAACTGACTAACGACCCTAACTATTTTCCAGATGGTCGACCTGAGTGTCCATTTAAAGATTCATATAAAATAGATAGCTCGAATGACAGGATTATCGGACACAACCACTAACAAATAGAAAAGTCCCTGCGGTGCGGACAGGATGTGCACGGCTCGGCTGAGCTCGCCGAAGTCCGCACACCATTCTTAACTGTCGAACATCCGGTTTCAAAACCCTTTCTCGGGTTTTACGCCTCGCTGAACTCTAAGGAAGTCCTCAAGTTCGCCGTCTTGCCTGACGTGCTGACCGAGTTCATTGAAGACCTTGGGTGCGGCCCATCGCCAGTGCTCGACGTGGCCGTCTGCGAAAGAGAAGTTACCTCCCTGAGCATGCCGTCCGGCCGGAAGGTCCCACCACTGTGGCTCTTGTCCGCCGAACATCGGACCCCGGGGCGGAATACCGAAGTGGGAATCGAGAATGCTGTCCTCGTGGACATCAACAAAAAAAAGCAGTTCTGAAGGCGATGGATTGTCGATCTCGGTTTCCTTCGCGAAGCTCGGCAGAACGGCCGAATCTGCCCGATAAGGCAGGCCGTTGACCGATTGGCTCATGTTGTAACTGCGCGTCCTCCGAATATTCAGGATTTTACCTTGCTCCGTTCGCACTCGCGACTTGTCCGAAGGACACCGATAAATGTCGGTTGATTTATTATAACAAAACAGCTTGCCCCTCTCGATATTCTCCGTGGTCGTATCGAAGGGTGCCAGCCCAGCGCACCATGTCAGGTTGGGGTCGAAGCCCTCTGAAGGCCCTAAGGTATTGATGTAATAAACATTCCTGTTCGGCGGCAGGAAAAAGTCATAGTCCTGAGAATAGAGTTTTGCGCATACCTGAAGCTGCTTCAGATTATTGAGGCAGACCACTTCTTCGGCCTTCCCCTTGGCCCGGGAAAGTACCGGCAGCAATATCGCCGCCAGCAGGGTAACAATTGAGATAACGACCAGCAGCTCGACCAGCGTAAAACCCGCTTGATGATTTCTCCTCGTCTCTAATAGCCTCTGAGTTCGATTTCGCATTCTAACACCAAATACCAAATCTTTAATCTCAGGCCGTATCATAACAAATTACAATCCCCATACAATCAATTTAAAATTTTCCCCCACCAGGTTTTGCAAGCCGAAACAACCGTCATTTCGAGCGAAGCCGAGAAATCTATTTAGAAAGCCATCGCGCAGCGATTCCTCAAACGCTCCACGCTGTACGCTAAACGCTACCTTTATCCCTTTTTCTTTTTAACTTTTTACTTAAGTCGGTAGGGTATGCAACTTATTGCACACGCGGAATCTGAATATTGCATTGCCCTTCAGTCGGACGGAGGATATCAATTTGTGTTTAATGCGAATATATATCTGCATTTATGAGTGTGTTTTTCTCCATTGCCGTGTTGTTCAGGCTCATCGATTAAATCAGACTCAATAATTTCAAATTTACGAAAATGCTGCTTCAAATCCTCATCCGTAAAAAAGTGGACTGGTTTGCCTTTTTTCTCAAATGTATTTTCTTCTATTTTAATCCCATCATCATATCCGGGCTCTAATTCGGACATTACCGTAAAGAAAATCAAACCATTAGGGTTTAACTGGCTTTTACATTTATCCATTATAGTTTGTCTATCATTTCCATTAAACAAATGAAGAACGTTAAATGAAAAGATTGCATCGTATTTTATGTCCTCGAACGGCATATCTATGAGTGATCCGTTGAAAATCCTGATTTTGTTGGACAATTCCGACTTTTTCAATAATTCGATAGCCACTTTCGATATTTCTATTCCTGAAATATTGTGTCCGCTTTCAAGAAATGGCAGAGAATTTCTGCCATAGCCAATGCCCAGGATCAATAAATCGGTAATGTCATACTTATTAAACAATCTGTTTGCATATATAGCCGATTCACTGGGCCTTTTAGACCATATGTAGCCTTCTCTTAAAAACCGTGAGTCCCAATAATCTTGCATTTCTTTTTTTGAAAGCATATCAGTTTGGTAGGTTGTGCACCGCCCACTTTTATTAGCTGAAGAACTTTAATTCTACTTTAATTTTTTTTCTGCCGCTCTGTATAAGAGCTGATTATGAAAAGCGCACGCCTAGTTGTCGCAGCATTTCGAATGTGTCAATATAACTCACACTAAATGCTTCACAAACATTCGGGATTGGAACTTTTCTTCTTACATCGGGTGCCGGTTGTTCATGAGTCACGACGATATGCTCTTTGGACTTGGCGTAAGCAACCAGCCAGCCATCTGCACCAGAAGCGAAATCAGCCTTAGCAGCATCTGAGAATTGATCCTGAGCTTGTACCCAGCTCATTACTTCGCTATAAGACTCAAGGACATCTTCTTCATCGGTTGAAGCAAACGCATCATTGAATTGCTCTGTTGCCCAGGTTGCGAGTTCATCTTTTCCTCGCTCTAATTCATACTTGACGCGATCGATGCTCTGAAGTCGCCCGTTCGCTGCATGATGTAATAAGCTTTCCCAGAATGGAGGAGCTATATCGAATGCATAGTAACGTCTTGCCGCTTCGATAAATACGTTCGCATCGAGAACATAATTTGTTCCGTCCATTACTACGCTCCTCCAAACCCAAGAGAGGCTGCGTAGTGATCGAACGTTCTTCCGTACAAATCCGTCAACCGATAGGCTTCGGAATAAAGCAGCTTACCTTCTTTAACTGCTCTGATCACAGTGGAAGCAAATCGCTGGCCTATGCGTAGATTCTGATTGGCGTAGAAATCACCACCTTCCGACCTACGGTCAGCCGCGCGGCGTTCATCGCTCTGGTAAGCGCGATAGAAATTCAGGAAGACTTCTCTATTGATAAGGTTCGTGTCCAACGCCCTGCGGGCTGCCACAATTGCACTGACTTTGAACCGACGCGCAATTTTCTGAAATGGCTCAGAATCGTCCTTTACAGAAGGCCAGATATTGCGCAACTCGCTTTGTGGAACGAGAAACTCCGCGGCTATCCGATTGCACGTCTGTTCCATTGGATCATCTGCTGGCTGCATTTCACGCAAATCGAACGCGGCACTGCTTCCAAAGAAAACGTGTGCCAACTCATGTGCGAGGGTGAACATCTGTGCTGCTTTGCCGTCAGCGCCATTGACAAATACCAATGGAGCATAGCCATCTGCCAAAACGAAGCCTCTGAATTCATTTGGATCGAGCTTCCTGTGTGTGTTATTCCCTATTATACCATTAACAACAACCAGTATCCCCGCATCCTCAATGGCTTGGCGCAAGACATGGAGAGCCTCCGTCCACGTCCGCTCAGCGGTTGCCCACCCCTCATCTAGACCCAACGTGTCCAGCATACTTTGCACGACTGATCTCGGCTGTTCTTCTGGTCGTGCAGAGTTCACAAACGGCAGTTCTCTCTGGCCTTGTTCTATCAGGAACTCGCGCATCCAAGCCTGCCGTCGTTGCATTATCTGAATAGTCTCAAGGAGGTCAGGATTTTGCTTGGCCGGGGCTTCGTCATGAAGTGTCCGGAAGTGAGGGATCGGTAAGCGTTCCTCAGGCGGCTCAGCGAGGAAAAAAAAACCAAGCGGTGTAAGCGTGGCTCTCGCCAGTGATTCTAATTGGCGCAATGTGGGTTGACTTTCACCGCTTACCCAATGGCGGATTCTCGGGAACTTTTGTTCTAACTCATCCAGTTCATGGCCACTGCGTTTTACCGCCCAGTGCAATACTTCCTTTGTGACTGCTACCCTGCTCATGCGGAGTCCTCCTTGCGAACGTCAACCTTACCCCTAACCCTTGCAGAGATGAAAACAGAATGAATAGGAAAAATCATCATTTGTTCTCTTTCACCCAGAAGTCACTAACTCTTTCCTTTGGCTCTTTCACTTACAACAATCCACAAACTCTATTCTACCAAAATCCTGTCTGTTTGTCACGTATTATCTTTGAAAATCCGGGTTAATCCGTGGTTTCTTTTGTTATATGCTCCAAAAGTCCGCCGTCCTTGATTATCTCAAGAGCAAAATCAGGCAGCGGATTAAAGCTGATATCAATCCCGGCTGTCTTGTTTTTTATCAGGCCGTTTTGATAATCGATCTCAACTTCATCGCCGTCGTTGATTTTCTCAACCGCCTCCGCCGATTCGATAAGATAAAAGCCGCAATTAATGGCGTTGCGATAGAAGATTCGCGCAAAAGTCTTCGCGATAACGTTCTGCACCTTTACCCCGCGAATGGCCCAGACCGCGTGTTCTCTGGAGGAGCCGCAGCCGAAATCATCCCCGGCCACTATCACATCGCCTTCTTTGACCTTCTTAACGAACTCCTTGTCCAAATCCTCAAGACAATGACTCGCCAATTCGGCTTCATTATCCGTATTCAAGTATCTGGCCGGAATTATCTCATCCGTATTTATATGATCTCTCTTATATACATGTGCTTTCGCCATAACTTTCACCTAAAAAATTGAATCTCTCTTTGTAATATTTACGTGCCTAAAGATACTAACCTTGTCATTCCTGCGGAAGCAGGAATCCAGTCTTCCAAATCATACTTTTTTGGATTTACTTTTTTGGTCATTTAAATTTGTTTAGGATTTAGGATTTAGATATTAGGATTTCTAAACTCCGTTCTTATTTCCTTCATCAAGCTTCTTTTGGACTTCGTATTTAATGTAACTCTGAGTGTATTGATACCAGTTGCCCGCCGCACCTATTACCAGCAGTAGTACCGTCAGTGCCTGAAACACCATAAGACCCGTGCTTGTTCTGCTGCCGATAATCATCAAAATCAAAGTCACAAGGCTGCACACCGCCGAGACAGTAAACAAAATCGCAAAAATGTTTGTTGGTTTCTTTTCTTTCTTCATCATAAATCCTTCCTCATTTTAACTTTCTTGGGTCAGTTAATTTTCCTGCTATTGCACTGGCCGCAGCCGTTGCCGGGCTGGCCAAATAGACCTCGCTCTCTGGATGCCCCATCCTCCCGACGAAGTTCCTGTTGGTTGTGCTGACGCATTTTTCGCCGGACGCTAATATACCCATAAATCCGCCTAAACACGCCCCGCACGTCGGAGCGGATATTACACAGCCTGCCTCGTAAAATATATCGACCAGGCCTTCATCTATCGCCTGCTTCCAGATAACCGGCGTCGCCGGTACAATCAGCGTGCGGATGGATACCTGTTTACCTTTGAGGATTTTCGCCGCGATGCGCAGGTCCTCGATTCGCCCGTTCGTACAACTGCCGATATACGCCTGGTCCATTTCCTTGCCGGCACATTCTCCGATAGGCACACCGCCGCTCGGCAGATGCGGCAGAGCAACCATCGGCTCGATGGCTGAGCAGTCGAATTCTTCGGTTACTTCGTATTTCGCATCACTGTCGGATTCATAAACGATGTAGTCTGTTTTATCTTTCAGGTGCTCGTCGAGATATTGTTTTGTAGTTTCATCAAAACCGATTATACCGCTTTTCGCGCCGGCCTCGATTGCCATATTCGTTATAGTCATCCTCGCTTCCATCGACATTGCACCAAGGGCCGGCCCGACAAATTCCATCGCCTTATAAAGCGCCCCGTCCGTGCCGATTCTTGCGATAACTGCAAGAACAACGTCTTTACTGTAAACACCTGCCCCGAGCGAGCCGTTAAGGACAAACTTCATCGATGCCGGCACCTTGAACCATAATTGCCCGGTTGCTATCGCAGCCGCAGCGTCTGTTGAACCGATACCCGTACTGAACGCCGCAAACGCCCCGTATGTGCACGTATGAGAATCGGACCCGACGATAACTTCACCCGGCCGGATATGCCCCTGTTCCGGCAGCAGTGCATGACAGACCCCGGCCCTGCCGAGCTTGTAATAATATTTTATTTTGTGCCGTCTCGCCCAGCCGTCCAGCCGCTTATGAAGCTCGGCGCTTTTAATGTCCTTGGCCGGCTGAAAATGGTCCGGCGTCACAACGATTTTTTCCGCATCGAAAACCTTGTCGATACCCTTTTCTTCGAGCATCGAAATCGCCGGCGGAGTCGTAACGTCGTGGCACATAATTATATCAATCTTCGCATCCACAAGCTCACCCGGCATAACTTTCTCTTTACCGGCCGACCTTGCTAATATCTTTTCGGTTATTGTCATACCCATAGCTTTATCCATTCTCTGTTGGTTAATTACTCTTTACTTATTAATTATTAACTCACTACTCACTGATTACGGATTTACTCTTCACACGAGCATCGAACATCAAGTATCGAGTACCCAGCATCCATTTTTCATTGTTGTCACGCCTGTCAGGAACTTGCGTATCTGCTTTTGAATTTGTTTCGGATTTCGTACTTCGTGCTTCGGATTTCCGGCTTCGCAGGTTACAGTTCCACTTTTACTTCGTCTTGCTGGCCTTTATTCTGCGCCGAGACCATTCTGTTGATGGCATCGATATAAGCTTTCGCACTGCTCTCGATGATGTCCGTGGAAATGCCCCGGCCGATAAAGGTCCTGCCGTTCTCTGTAATTCTCACGGTCGCTTCGCCGAGAGCCTCTTTACCGCCGGTGACAGCTCTGATCGAATAATTCTCTAATTTGGGTGATAGACCGATAGCTTCCCTTATCGCTTCATAAGCCGCGTCCACCGGGCCGTCCCCGCATGCTGCGGCCTGCCGGGTTTCGTCTTTGGTTTTAATCTTTACGCTCGCGGTCGGCAGCGTGCCGGTTCCACAGGCCACGTGCAGATACTCCAGCTTGTAAATCTGCTCGACAATGCGGATTTCGTCGTTGATTAACACCGTCAAATCTTCGTCGAAGACCTCTTTTTTCTTGTCGGCTATCTCCAGAAATCTTTCGTACGCATGTTCGATTTCCTGCCTGGTAAGCTTGAAGCCGAGCTGCTTGCATCTATCGACGAATCCGTGCCGGCCCGTATGCCTGCCTAAGACCATTCGCGAGCCGCCAAGGCCGATGCTCTCGGGCGTCATAATCTCATACGTCGTGCGCTCTTTCAAAACCCCATCGACATGTACTCCGGCCTCATGAGCAAAGGCGTTTGCGCCGACGATGGCCTTGTTCGGCTGAATAACAAAGCCTGTCAGCCGCGATACCATACGGCTGGTGCGACAGATTTCCTTCGTGTTGATATTAGTGGACAATCCGCCGGTAGTTAGTGATACAAAAAAGTCCGCTCTCGTGCGGATGCCCATAGCTATTTCCTCGAGCGCCGCGTTACCCGCCCTTTCGCCCAGGCCGTTCACCGTACACTCGACCTGGCGGGCGCCGTTTCGCACACCGGCTAATGAATTTGCCACCGCCATGCCAAGATCGTTGTGGCAGTGCGTGCTAATGATGCATTTGTCTATGCCGGGCACATCCGATTTAAGCTGGGCAATGATTTTGCCGTATTCGTACGGCAGGATATAGCCGACGGTGTCGGGTATATTCAGCGTCGTTGCTCCGGCCTCGATAACCGCTGCTAATATTTCAATCAGAAAGGGCATCTCGCTTCTGCATGCATCTTCCGGCGAGAATTCTACGTCATCGACGAAATTCTTCGCGCACTGGACGGCTGCGACCGCCATTTTCAGGACCTCGTCGGGTTTCTTTTTGAGCTTGTGCTCCATATGCACCGGCGAGGTGGCGATAAATGTGTGTATTCGCTTGTTTTTGGCCGGGGCTACCGCCTTTCCGGCCGCCTCGATATCACCTTCGTTCGCACGGGCAAGACCTGCTATCACCGGGCCGCGGACCTGCTCTGCTACCAGCCGGGTCGCCTCGAACTGGGCCGGACTGGATACCGGAAAGCCCGCTTCGATGATGTCAACGCCCAAAATCTTCAATTGCTGGGCTATTTCGAGCTTTTCGGTTATCGAAAGAGAAGCGCCCGGCGACTGCTCGCCGTCACGTAAGGTGGTGTCGAAAATTAATACTTTTTCTTCGGACATCTGCTTTTTCTCCAAATTTTCTTATTACCGTTTGGGGCTAATTATGCCCCAGACAGCGTTAAATTGCCACGAATTATTTATTTTAACGCATAATCCGGGCAGCTTATGGTTAAAAACGAATGATTATAATAGATTTTTGTTGGGGATATATTATTTGCGCCTAACCCGCCGCCACGTCTTGCGTCGTGAGACGCAGGGGCAGGCGGCGCAGTAGCAGCAGGCTAAGGCTGATAGCTGTAGCGGTTGAAGAACAAATTGTACGAGTACTGTTCATAGACATTATTATATATCGGATATATCCATTTGTAAATCCTTTTTTAAATAAAAAAATTATGACGACTTTTCACAAGTTCCAGTATAAATGGTTTTGTTAGTTGCTTATAATCTTTCAAATAAAATCTATAACTTACACAATTCTCATACAAAAGTTAAAAAAGATACTATTGACTGTACGTCAACACAACAGTATAGTTGTGTCATGGTGCCTAAATTTGTTGATATTGGTGGTCCTTGGAAAGTATTACCTCCGGGAGTGCATAATGCAACACTTAAGGAGGTTGAAGCTCGTTTTGCGACTTCTGACTATCGAAAACGTCTCTATTCTGGATTTATAAATGGCGTTAAATCTCTGCGCAAGGCAGGATGCAGAAAAATATTTCTTGATGGTAGTTTTATTACGGAAAAGCCTATGCCAGCCGACTTTGATGTATGTTGGGACCCTATAGGAGTAAATCCTACAAAACTTGATCCTGTTCTGCTTGACTTTAATGATAGACGCAAGAAACAGAAAGAATGCTTCTACGGAGAATTCTTTCCAGCTAATTTGCTTGCAGACGGAAAGAACTTTTTTTTCGATTTTTTCCAAATCGACAGGCACACGGGGAATGCTAAAGGTATTGTCTGTATACGTTTCCCAAAGAATTGACGAAAAAGGATATTATCATGATAACTAACGAGCGACAATATAGAATCACAAGTGCTCAACGAGTAAAATTAAGGAAAGCAATTGACACTTTTGATATCAAAGCAGCGACAGAACGAATAAAGTCGAAAATTCTGGCGAAGGCTGAAATAGACGCACTGCGTAGTGAATACGAAAACCTTTCTATGCAAATTCATGAATATGAAACGTTAAAATCCGGAACTGTTGAGATATTAAAGGCGTCGAATCTGGAAGAGTTGCCAAATATTCTTATCAGAGCACGTATTGCTAGAGGGCTTTCACAGCGCCAGCTTGCAGATGCTATTGGTTTGAAGGAACAACAAATTCAGAGATATGAAGCAGAAGAATACGCTTCTGCGAATTTGCGTCGTCTTGCTGATGTTTCAAATGCGCTCGGTTTAAATATAAGTGAAGTTGCTGAATTTAGAGCGATTTCACAGGGACCTTTTGAAGTAAATAAAGATGATTTAGCATGGGATCAGTTCCCGATTAAGGAAATGTATCGACGCAATTGGTTTAAGGAACCCCCCGGCTCTTTAGAGGCGGCCGTGATCAATGCTGAGGAACTTGTTAGGGAATTCGTGACAGGTTCTATTGATAGTCCGGTCCAAGCGTTTGCACGTCAGCGTGTGCGCGCGGGGGGTAATGTAAATCCGTATGCTCTTCTTGCATGGCAATGCCGTGTTATAGCTCTCGCCAAGAAGCAGAGTATAAAAAACAAATACAAGAAGAAAACGATTAACAAAAATTGGTTAACAAAGCTCGCACAATTAAGCCGTGCAGATGATTGGAAGATAAAAGTCATTGAGTACTTGCGAAATTTCGGAATCCGGCTCGTTGTGGAATCTCATCTACCTAATACTTATCTGGACGGGGCTGCATTTTTACTTCCTGATGGTTCTCCGTTAATTGGGATGACTCTGCGTTATGACAGGCTTGATAACTTCTGGTTTGTTCTTTTCCATGAGCTTGTCCATATCATTAAACACCTACACATGGGAGATATAGAAAGCATATTTGATGACTTGGATGTGGAAGCAGAAGACATAGAACAAGAAGCAGATGAACAATCGGGGGAAATCTTAATTCCCGAGAGTAAGTGGAATATAGCCTTAGCCCGCTATCTAAGAAGTAAAGAATCTATTAAAGATTTCGCAGACGAAATCGGCATTCATCCGGCAATAGTTGCGGGAAAGATAAGAAGAGAAGCTAATAATTATATAATCCTGAAAGATATGGTCGGGCAGGGTGAAGTAAGGAAGCTTTTTCCAAATGTCTGTTTTTCCTAGTGAAGGAGAATATAATGAACTTCGACCACCGTCATTACGTACCTTGCCTTCGATGGAAACAGGGGGAGTATCAAGCTGTGTTGCAATTGCCCAATACGACCAAACATATGTTTACGCCACTAATAGAGATTCCAGAGATTGGATGGGATTTCGAGGAGAACAAAGAAAAAAAGACAATAGATGAACACTTGTCCGATTTTGTGTTGAAGAAAATCTATAAAAAATGGGGAAACACTTTTTGTTTTGTTGATTTAAGACTTATTGGTCTTTCTGTACGGATGAAAAATGGGATTCATCCGCTTAAGTATGTGTTTGATGACCTTCGAAAAGAAGGGTGTTCTGCCATACCTGTTACTGGGCTCGATAGAGACAAGGCATATCAACAAGAGATTACAAGAATTTTAACCAAAGACAATTTTGGCGTTTGCTTAAGAATATCAATAGAAGAAGCCGCCAAGAATTCATTTAGAAAAGAAATTAATTCTTTATTATCAGCACTGGATATTCAAGCTAACAATTGTGACCTTATTATAGATTTAGGTGCACCGAATTTTCTTCCCCTTGACGGATTCTCAATGGTTATTCAGCAAATAGTGAGCAAATTACCTTATGTGAATGACTGGCGAACCTTTACAGTTCTGAGCACTTCTTTTCCCGCGACAATGGCTGGTATTAAAAAGGGAGGAGAAGTTGTGACCCGCCATGAGTGGCGATTGTATAAGATTTTAGTTGCTGATTTGAGAAAAGCAAAGTTGCGACTCCCTACATTTGGTGATCATACCATATCGCACCCACAAGTTTTCGATATGGACATGAGACTTTTGAAGCCTAATGCGACAATAAAGTTTACTATTGATGATGGCTGGTATATTGTAAAAGGAAATAATGTTAAAGATTATGGTTATGAGCAATTTCACGGACTTAGTGAGCAGGTTTTGACTTCTTATCACTATCGCGATTCGGCCTTCTCATGGGGGAAGGAGTATATCCGGAAGTGTGCAAAGAGGAGTGCCAAAAGGGGTAACCTTACTAAATGGGTACAAGTTGGCACAAACCATCATATCGAGAAGGTGACGCAGGACATCGCCAGTTTTTACGATTCTTTAAATACTTTCTAACGATCTTTCGCAGTTCACGGGTATTTAGCATGTCCACCAGATATTCATATAGAATAGTGCGAGGCTGACGTAGGATTTTGGGCGGCATCTGTTTTTGCATCAATATCTCTGCTGCTTCATTACGCCATAGTAAGCGTGCCATAGCTAATGGATTTATGTTTTTATTTGTCTTGGCCTTACGAGTTGTAACAAAGTTAACGGCCCCTCTCTGGCCTCTTACAGAAATTATAATACCCCACCATATAGGAATATAGTTTTGGATAGAGCCGATATAACGGTCGCCCGCGATGATAGAAATTTTATCAAAAACTGCGTTGTATGACTTGACTTGCTCCTCAAGTCTGCGGAGCGAATCTTTATTACTCTTAATTTCGTAGCCTGCAAGATAACCGTTAACCACGGCAATATCAGCTCGGCATTTCCCATGATTCAAGCCAAGTTCATCAATAACAAGCGTATCTTTATGGGCGTGTTGCCGCCATAGAATTTTCCTATGGAAGTTTTGTCTAATCTCTACGTCATTCATAACATAAAAATGAGTTAATCAGGCCAAGTTTTCTTTACCGATCATACACAAACACAAAATTAAATAAATAAGAAAGTCTTTCTTTTTGTAATTATTTAAATCATGTTCTCAGAAAATGCCTTTTAACAATGGAAGCTTCTTCTCATTCAAGGCGCATCCTATAATACTATATATTTCGGGTTTATCTGAAAATATCTTGATTTTATAATAATAAACGCTCAGGGGAATAGGCATGTTTGGTGTGGCAAACCTGATTTTATTGATTATCGATAATTGATCCCCGCCTACTACTTGCACGGGCACGGGAAATTCAACACCACAAAATCTCCGTGACATGATAGAAAATTGAAAAATCGAATATCAAACAGCGCCGTAAGGCGTCCCAAATCGGACAAAATTTCGATGTAAAAATCAAAAAATAAAAAGAAATTGATGCTGCCGGAGGCCGGCATGAGCATCTTACAGTGTCGCGGAGACACGAAGTGGCGGAGTGATTAAAATTGGTGCGAACCGGAGGCAGCATAAACCTTTCAAATGATTATGGATTAAAAATTATTGATATATTTTTTAGCCCTTCCTTACGGTCGGGCCTCTGTTAAGTTTAAGACGGCGAATTCTCCGTGATACTTCTTTGCGGCGGTGTCATAGGCTTTTGCGGCCTGGATTTCATCGTCGAATTGGCCGATGGTTCTGCATTTGTAATTATGGCATATCTGGACCTGCCATTTCTTATCGCGTTTGGACCAGTAAACGCCCTTGTATTTCGAGGGTGAATTCTTTCTTTTTATGCTTCGCTTGTTGATATTGTTCTGGGCGCATGTTACCGCACGGAGGTTGGCCTTTCGATTATCGAGGCCGTTACGGTTTATATGGTCAACGACAAGGTGTCCGGGTGGATTGATAATCACACGGTGCATTTTGGTATGGATCCGCTTTCCATCTTTAAATGCGGTCCGGACGGCATAGCAGGTGTTTCTGCCACTGTTAATGTGCCATTTGTGTTTGTTTAATCGCTCGAAATCCTCGGGGTCCAAGATGGCGTATTTGCCCTGAGTCAGTGGTATCCGGCGGAATGTGTAGCCGTAACGGAGGCGGCGGTACAACAGCACTCCAGCCACAAAGGGCCTTGCAAGCCAGTCCGGAATCGTGATGGAAAAATTTAACTGAATTTTCTCGCTCCGCGGAGAGAATTTAGAAGTTAGAATGTAGCCCTTCGACTCCGCTCAGGATGAAGAGGATCGGGATTGCCGCGTCGGCCGCTTTGAGGCCTTCTCACAATGACGTAGAACGGAATATAAGGGCCGTTTGGCCGGGGGCTAAAAAACAGTCCCCCTATAATTGGCCGGGTGTGCAGAAATGGAACGAAAATTTAGCCGTTTTTCGTGGCTCGTCGGGCGTAACTCGTTTTTAGGAAAGGAGATAAAAAATTTTAAAAATTTTGATTTTTGTTTTTAACAGTGAGCGTTTTTGACCGAAAATTGCGAGATTTTTCAGAAAAATGGTGGGGCAAGCCACCATTCGACGGTTAGCGACCTTCCCGCGATTACGATATATATAGCATTTTTACCGGAGGCCAGCATGAGCATCGTACCTTCACGCAGACGCGAAGCGGCGGAGTGATTAAAACTGGCGTGAACCGCAGGTATAAATGCGGTTAGCATGTGTGAGCAACCACACAGAATGGGATACTCGATGCTGGATTCTCGATACTTGATGTGTGAAGTTGAGGGAAAATCAGGGCTGTTGGAGGAACCGGCTCTTGAAGGGATTTTTCTTATTCGACCTGGCAGATGCAGCGGCGTGTTGTTGGGAGGTTTTCATAGGTTTGGCGGGGACGGTCAGGGACATGTTGTGCCAGGAAGCACTTATATTTTCTATTTTCGATTGGCTATTGACTATTGTTCCCGCTCCTTCAACCCCTTCGATAATACTCAGGGCAGGTTCGCTCGGGACGATATTTTCGGCTTGGGTATTTAGTGATAAGGTAAAAATGACAGCGGCTTCGGATATTTCGGCGAAGTTGATATCCTTTTGGTCGCCCTGGTAAAGAATCACATCCAGCCAGGCGGAGCTGCCGTCCCGGCCGGTCTCGGTTTTGAGGGAGTAGTCGCCGAAGACGGCGTGGGCGATTTGGAAATCGCAGGTTACCGGCCCAGATGAAATCTTTATTGGATTATTAAGCTGCACTTTGTCCGGCAGTTTTATATCGGTGACAGCGCCTTCGAATAGCAGGCGCAGGCGGAGGTCTTTTGCTTTGATGGTTGCGTTTTTCAGGCGGTCGAGTGAGATATGGGTATCGCCGCGGTCGGTGGCGAAGACGACGGCGCCGAGGATGTCGGATTCGTTCTGGACGGCGAAGGTGGTTGCGGAGGAGTAGTCGTAGCCATCGTGCAGGCATTGGAGGCGCATGGCGAGAGGGCCGGAGCCGGAATTCCAGTAGGCCAGCAGGGGGCGTCTCTGGTTCCAGAGGTCTCCGATATTTACCGAGCCGAGGGTGTAATCCGGATGGAGATATGTTGTGCCTATGATGTCGTGTTTGTCGGGGGCGTTGCGGGCGAAGGTTTCGATTTCCAGGCGTGGTTCGGGCAGGTCGGTGAAGTAGCGGAAGAAGACCTGCGGGCATTCGGCGCCGATGCGGTGGGCGTCGAGGGATTCGTATGCTTCGCTTTCGGGCAGGAAGATTATTTTGTTTTTGGTTGCTCTTTGGATGAAGGCCTGGGTGCTGTCGCGCAGGAGTGTCGCGTAACAACGACTATGCGGGCCGGACCACTGGCGGGTCGGGGGGTGGAAGCGGCGGGCGAGGTGGTACCAGGCGGAACGGTTCAGCTCTCGCAGGAGTCTTTGCGAGGCGGGGTCTTTGATGTGGCGGAGCATGCGGGAGAGTTCGTTTATTGCCACGACCGTATAAGTGGGGCTGTTGTACTCGCGGAATGAGCCCTGCCTGAATGTGTATTCGTAAAATGTTTTGAGGCGTTTTTTTCCGTAGTCGGCGAGTTCGGGGACACCGAAGAGTTCGCCGGCGGAGAGTGTGACATATGTGCCCATGATGGCGATGTTGGTATAGCCGGGGCCGACGTTTCGTCGCTGGATGGAGTGTGCGGCGTGGATGATGGAGTATTTGACAAGCTGCTGCAGGTCCTCGGGGAGGCGGTGCATGTGGTCGTGGGCTACCTGGAGCAATTGTGTTCCACAAAAATCCGCCCAGTTCCAGTCGGGTGGTGACATTTTTTCGAGTGGTTCTTCGGCAAACCACGACCATATTCCGTAGGTGCGGCTGTTTGGGTCCTGGTCCTGAAGGGAGATGACTTTGCGGAGTATGTCGCGAGCGCGTTTGAGGCGGTCGGGTTCCTGGCTGTCGAGCAGGGCGACGGCGTAGTTTAGGGAATCTCGTGGCGGGTGTACATAGCCGCTTTTGAGAGTTGTGTGGTAACCAGGGGAGGAAAATGGCCGGCGAATCATCTGCTTGGCGGGATCGTAGCGGGCATCCTGTTCGCTGAGTGCCTTGAGGAAGGCGTCTTTTTGCTGTTGTGATGAGAAAAGTTCGTCGGCGGAGCAGATGGCCGGGATGCATAGTAGGGTCAGTATGTATATTGTTGTTAATTTTGTTCGAAGGCAGCTCATTTGTATCGCTCCTCTATATCGATATTTTTGTGGGTTTATAAGACGGGCGTTATAATATCCGAACTATCCTGGCGAGTCCAGTTGTTTTGACAAGCGCCGGTGTCGAATGTCCACTGGGCAGGCGGGTGGGAAATAGGCTTTGTTCTTATCCTGCTATTTGGTATAATAGCACTATCTTGCTACGGTGGAAAAATTTCCGCCGAGAGCAAGAATGCATAGGTCCCCGAGAAGAAAAGCAAGTGAGCTAACATCGGGGATAAACTCCGGAGCATAAGTGTAAATGGCTGAAAAAGTTTCGTTAATAAAGCTGCTTGGTAAAGACAAGTTCGAGAGAATCGAGGGTGTTTTTCGCAGGCATTTCCAATTAGGTCTGGAGACGAGGAATATCCAGGGTAAAGAGGTCAGGCAGATGTGCAGCGGCGATTGTCATCCGAAGTTTTGCAGGATTGTCAAGAGCAGCAAGGTGGGTCTTCGCAGGTGTAACAGAGAGCGACGGCGGAGCCTTGAGACAGCGATAGAGACGGGGCAGTCTTATATTTCGCTTTGCCATGCGGGTATAGTGCTGGTGTGTGTGCCGGTGATGGATAAGGACAAGGCGCTGGGTGGTATATTTTTCGGCAAATGCCTCTGGGAGCCTGTGACGCAAATTTTAATTAAGGACATCGAGAAACGGTTAGCTGGTATTTGTGTGGACAGTAAGAAACTGACGGCGGCGATGCGTGAGCTGCCTTTTATACAGGGGCGGAAAATCGACAAGGCGGCACAGTTTCTGTTTGATTTGCTTTATGAGGTGGGCGCGTTCGACCCGCGTGTTATCAGATGGCGCCGGGAGCGTTCGGAGCAGCAGTCGCAGATAGGGGAGTTTATCCAGGAGAAGAAAAAGCTCGGCACGGAGTGGCAGTATCCTCTTGAGAGCGAGCGGGAGCTGATGGGTAAGGTCAAAATCGGCGACAGAACGGGGGCCATGGAGATTCTGAATTCGATATTGGGGACGATATTGTTTAAGACTATCGGGGATTTGGGAATTCTTAAGGCGCGGATGTTAGAGCTTCTGAGTATTCTGAGCCGGTCGGCGGTGGAGGGAGGGGTGAATATTGACGTTATGTTAGAGAAGAATCTTAACTATGTGAACAAGGTGATGCGGATTAACAATCAGGAGGATTTGTGTGCGTGGATAAGCACGGCTTTGAACGAATTTATCGAGCTGGTTTATTCTTCGCAGGATGCCCGGAAGGTGAGTCAAATCCGGCCGGCAATAAATTATATCGACGCCAATTATAATAAGCCTATCACGCTTGCCGACGTGGCCAGGGCTTCGCATCTGAGCGTTTCGCGGCTGGCACATATATTCAAAGAGCAGATGGGCATTACTATCATAGATTACCTGACAAGTGTTCGGATAGAACGGGCGAAACAATTATTGCTGGCGACGGACCAGAACTGTACGGAGATTTGCTTTGAGGTCGGTTATAATAATCAAAGTTATTTTACGCGGTCTTTTAAGGGATTTGTGGGTATGACGCCGCGGCAGTTCAGGACAAAGAACCAACGAAAAGAAAAGATTTCCACACCGTTATAATCATATTGCGTTATGCTTATTGCGTATTGGGGCAGAGCGCTAATCTGTTGTCGCTGTAATGGCAAGTTTTTGGACAGGTGAGGAACTCTTATCTTGACAGTTTGGGGGTGCTTAGCATACTATCAGTGTTTGTAAACAACGACATAGTATGGCAACACCTGGAATAACGAATAGCCGGAACCGGTATTTATGACAAAGCAGATTGCTATTTTGGGTTCGACGGGTTCGATAGGCAGAAATGCTCTTCGTGTAATCGATGCGCTTGGGCCTGGTTATTCGGTTATCGCGTTAAGCGCTCACAGCAACGTTGAGCTTTTGGCTGAGCAAGCCAGGCTTTATAAGCCCAAATTCGTCGTTGTTACAAATCCAGACTATACCGGGCAGCTTTGCGAATTTCTCGGCGATTTGGATGTTGAGGTTTTGGAAGGTCCGAATGGTCTTGTAGAGGCTGCGGAAATTGAGGATGTTGATATTGTCCTTACGGCGGTTGTCGGTGCTGCGGGTCTGCCTGCTGTTTTTGCGGCAGCCAGGTGCGGCAAACAGCTTGCAGTTGCAAACAAGGAGCCGCTTGTTGTTGCAGGCGAGCTGCTTATGAGCGAGGCACGGAACAACGGCGGCGTAATTTTACCGGTTGATAGTGAGCATTCAGCTATTTTCCAGGCTATGCAATCGGGCACCCGTGAAGAGGTCAATAAAATCATACTGACGGCTTCGGGGGGGCCTTTTAGAGGTGCCAGGGCTGAGGACATCCGGAACGTAACGCTGGAGCAGGCGCTTGCTCATCCTGTCTGGAATATGGGGCCGAAAATCACGGTTGATTCGGCTACCATGATGAACAAGGCGTTTGAAATTATCGAGGCCCGGTGGCTTTTTGATATGCCGGTGGATAAAATTGAAGTTTTGATTCATCCTGAGTCGATAATTCATTCGCTTGTCGAATTTGTGGACGGCTCGGTGGTAGCACAGCTCGGCGAGCCTGATATGTGTATTCCGATTCAGTATGCATTGACGTATCCTCAGCGAGTTTCAGGTATTGCCAAGCGGCTCTGTCTGGAGAAGATAAGCAAGCTTACATTCGAGAAGCCTGATTTAGAGACGTTTCGAGCGCTGGTGCTGGCTTATGAGGTTGTGCGGTCGGGCGGCACGGCGGCTGCGGTTTTCAACGCCGCAAATGAGGCGGCGGTAGAGGAGTTCTTGGCGGGGGGGATAGAATTTGTTACTATAGTGGAGCTTATCGAGCATTGTCTGAATAAGCATGATGTTAAGACCAGCGTATCGGTCGAGGAGCTGCTTGAGGCTGATGCGTGGGCCAGAAAAGAGGTTAGATTGAAAGTGCACAATTGCACAAGGGCATAAGGGCACTGGAGCGTAAGATTATTTGCTAAATATGGAGATTATTGAATGTCGGAACAGAAAGATTTTTTTAATAAGTATTTTCGTTTGATTTTGTTTGTTGCTGTTGTTGTGGCGGTTCTTTATTTTATCGTTCGCAATGTCAGCGCATTCGGCAATGTACTTCTTGTCCTGCTCGGATTTGGGGCTGTTATTCTGGTTCATGAGTTCGGGCATTTCATTGTTGCCAAATTGTCCGATATAAAGATTGAAGCGTTTTCGATATTTATGCCTCCTACTCTTTTCGGTATTCAGAGAAAAGAAGAAGGTATTCGCATTCGGATATTGCCTGATATATTTCCCAAAGAAGGTGATGATTCTGATGAAGGTGATGGTTCCAATGAAGGTGCGTTAAGGATTACTATCAAGGGCGAGGGCAAGGCCAGCGAAACGGAATACCGTATGGGTCTTATTCCGTTCGGTGGTTTTGTTAAGATGTTAGGCCAGGAGGACACGGGCCCGGTCAAGAGCAGCGATGATCCCCGTTCTTTTTCGAATAAGCCGAGAAGTACCCGTGCGGCAGTATTAGCAGCGGGTGTTGTTTGTAACGTTATCAGCGCGGTTATTATCTTTATGATAGTTTTTCTAATTGGCATAAACCTGCCGCCAGCCGTTGTTGGCGGAGTTACGCCGGATTCGCCGGCGGCGCGTGCGGGTATCAAGGCCGGTGACGAAATTATTGAGATCGCAGGAAAAAGCAAGGACATCGATTTTACCAATATCGGGATATCGGCGGCTTTGTCCGGCAAAAATGAAAAGGTTCCGATGAGGGTGAGGCACGAGGATGGCTCCATAGAAGATTTCGCACTTGTAGCCGAGGAAATGCAAACGTACACGGGTAAGATGAGACTTTTCGGTGTTCTTCAGGCGCAAAGTCTGACAATTGCAAAGGTTTCCGAAGAAGATGCTGATGATTTATATGCGAAAACCGGACTACTTGCCGGTGATAGAATCAAATCTGTTGACGGCAGGGAGGTTCAGAGCTTTTGGGAACTGAGGGAAGTGATTCAGGATATCCTTGTGCCGGAAGTAGCATTGTCTGTTGAGCGAGCCGGGGACCAGGGAGAAACAGAGCTGTTTACATCGCAAATCGGACTGGATTGGCTTTTTGCGAGCAATCATAGCATTGAGTCTAAAGACAAGCTTTACCATATTTATTCTCTGGTTCCACGTTTGCGGATAGGCATTGTTTCAGACAAGCTGACTTCCGGGGCTGACGATAAGGAGTCTTCATTGCAGTCCGGCGATATTATTTTAGCGATTGGCGATGTCGAGAATCCCACTTATCGTGAGATGCGCGACGTTACAGAAAAGTACGAAAAAAAGGAATTACCAATCAAGGTTTTGCGCAGCAGTGCCGGTGGTGCCGAAAAGACTCTTACAGTTACGGTTACGCCTAAGAAAGCAGCCGGTAGCGACAGGGTTCTCATTGGAGTGGGTGTTGTACTTGATACCGAGCATCCGGTTGTCGCCAAGACTATCGATACCGAAGTCGGGCCGGAGAGACTGGACATTCCGCGCGGTGCCGCGATAACGGCGGTTGACGGGGCGCCGGTCTCAAACTTTTACGAAATAATCAGAGAAATCAGGCGATACGGCGGGGAGCGCATCACGATTAACTGGCGTGTCGATGAGGAGATAGCAGGCAGCGTTGCCTTGAATGTTGATAACAACGGAGAGGGTATCACCGTTAAATCTACTTTTTCCGAATTAATTCCTTTTGATGATTTGAAGAGAACTTACAAGGCCGGTGGTCCCATCGATGCGATCGTGATGGGTTATAGAAGGACCGTAATGTTCGTTGCCCAGACCTACGTGACCTTAAGGCGTCTGATTGGCGGGCTTGTCAGTCCCAAGAACCTTATGGGTCCTGTCGGCATTATCACACTGAGCTATCGCATAGTTGCCGAGCAGCCATCGATTTACTATGTCTATTTTCTTGGTCTTATAAGCGCCGTCATCGCGGTGTTTAACTTTTTGCCTTTGCCGCCCCTTGACGGAGGGCTGGTTGTTCTTTTGCTGGTTGAGAAAATCAAAGGTTCGGCGTTAAGCGAACGTGTTCAGGGAATCATAGCTTATGTAGGCTGGGCGCTTATTTTGACGCTTATTCTATACGTAACTTTTAATGATATTGTCAGAAGTTTTTTTAGCTGAGCAATACCGGCGTAAGAAAGGACACGAAGATTTTGGAATTGTTTTCTGGAAAACTATCTTCGCAGGCCTTTCACGAAGATATATTCAGTGCTCTGAAAGAATATGACAGCCGGGTTTATGAGTTGATAACTAAAGAGTACGAAAGGCTGCAAGTCACACTACAGCTTGTCGCAGCGGAGAACCAGTGCTCAAGAGCGGTTTTGGCGGCTCTCGGCTCGGTCATTCAGAACAAAACGACGGAGGGTTTTCCGGGGGCCAGATATCATGGGGGATGTGAGATTGTTGACGAGGTGGAAAGGCTTGCTGTGGCAAGGGCCAAAGAGGCCTTCGGTGCTCAATACGTAAACGTCCAGCCTCATTCCGGCAGCCAAGCCAACCAAATTTGCCTGGCCGCGATATTGGAGGGCGGAGATACAGTATTGAGTCATGGTTTCGAGCATGGGGGACATCCATCACATGGTGGGCCGGGATCGCTTACCGAAAAATTCTTAAAAGTAGAAAGCTATTTTGTGGATAAAACAAGTTTTCTTCTGGACTATGATGCTATCAGAGAGCAGGCAGTCAGAGTCAGGCCGAAGCTGATTATGTGTGGTGCCAGTGCTTACGCCAGAGAGATAGATTTTAAGAGATTCAGAGAGATTGCGGATAAAGTGGGGGCATATCTTTTGGCGGATATCTCGCATATTGCGGGACTGGTGATGGCCGGTGCGCATCCGTCTTGTTTAGATTATGCGCATTTTACAACGACAAGTACTTACAAGGCGGGCGGGCCGAGGGGCGGCCTGATATTGATGGGCAAGGACTATGATTTGCTAATAAAGGTTTCGGGCGGGGACATGCCGTTATGGAAACGTATTCAGGAAGCGACGTTTCCGGGGGTACAGGGGACACCTTATTTTAATAATATGGCAGCAAAAGCGGTTTTTTTCAAAGAAACACTTTCCGATGAATATAAAGCCAGGCAATTCAAAGTCATAGAAAATGCGAAAAGATTGGCAGGAGATTTGTCGGATTTGGGATATGACGTTTTAACGTGTGGAACAGACAACCATATGGTTCTGATAAATGTGGTAAGTTTCAGGGAGGCTTTGACGGGCGCTGTGGTACAAAGATGCCTCGAAGATTGCAGTATAATAGTCGATGCGATGAAGCTGCCTTATGATAAGAAGCCAGCTTCGATTAACAGCGGTATCAGATTAGGAACACCTATTGTTACGAAGAATGGAATGGGAGCGGCGGAGATGGAGAGTATATCGGCGCTGATAGATGTTGTGCTTAGGGGGGTAAAAGTTAAATCAGACAGCGAGTACGAGATAGACAAGTCTCTGCGGGACGAGGTCAGAGACAAAGTGAAACAACTTTGCGGCAGGTTTCCTATGCGTTATTAATCGGCGGATTGGATTTTTTTGCAGTTAGGGTCCAGAAGATTTGAAATCCTGCGCCGATAACAGCCATAACGATTAGAGCGGAGAACAATATCATCGACATCAGCAGCGCCTGGGGTTTTTCCACGCCGTATGGTGCCAGCAGTACGACCAACATTGCTTCTCTTACGCCGAGATTAGCTATCGATACCGGGACTCTCCCTAAAATGTATATCAACGCGCACAGCCAGACGAATGTTCCGACTGGCGCGTTTACGTTTGCGGCCCGGGCGGAAAGAATATATACGATGACCCCTCCAATGAGAGTATCGCTAATTGAAATTGCTGTAATTCTGAGATGAAATCCGGCGCCGGCGGTCTGGAAGGTTGCGATTTGGTCGAGTACTTCAAGGCCTTTCTGCTGTATTTTTGCAGGTAAGGGTCTGAGCAGGACTGCGATAGCTTTTGTGATTTTACCGCCGGTCCGGCTGTTCAAGAGCAGTAAAGATACTGCTATTATTGCAACCAGTAATATTCCGCAAACAGCAGGGAAAAGCCGCTGATTTGTTGTATTGGATATTGACAGTGACGCGGGGTTTGTGAACATTAAGGCGGCAAGTCCGAATACCATCATTATGGTCATTATTAACCACTGGTTGTATATCATACTGCAGAGAACGTTGCTTGATTTTCCCGTACCTTTTTTGAGGATATACCACTTTACGCCCGTGCTGAGGATTCCGGGTAAAATCATACTGTAAAGGCAGGTGGCCGCGGTTGCTCCGAATATTGTGTTTGTGGAAATGAGGCAGCTTTGCTTTTTCAGGATGAGACGCATCTTTATTGAGCGAATCCAGAAAAGTATTACGGTAAAAATCCAGACGGCTATCAGGAACTGCCACCTTGCCGATTTGATAGTTTGCAGGAACTGCTCGAAGTCAACCTGGCTGAAGACCCATATCAGCAAGCCGGCAGTGATGAGAATTCTTATGAGGAGTTTGATTAGTTGTTTGGCGGTGGCAGTCATATATTATTTTGGATTAGACGGGTTTTTCGCCGATGATCAGCACCTTTCTCAAAAAGGTTAGCTGCATTTTGTATAGCTTGTAACAAAGTTTACTGTCTGCAAACATCGCGTTGAGCAATCCGAAGGGCAGCCGGGAAACTATAGCTGTAACAAGGAAACAAACGAACCCTGAGAAAGGGCCGCTAAGATGGCAGCTTTTTATATTTTCGAAGCCGGCGTTTATCAGGAGCTGTTTTAGTCTGCGGCGGGTCGTTACGTAGTTGTGGGAGAAATCGCAATTAAAGAAATTTTGTCGCCAGTTCAGATAGTCCGGCGAGCATATTACGAACTTTCCTTTCGGTTTTAGAACTTCTTTTATCTGCCGGCTTATCTTCAAGGCGTCCTGCATACTGTTCATATGCTCCATAACGGCGAGCATGACCACGGCGTCGAATTTTTTATCTATAGCGGGCAGGGGCGGGACCATTGCGCGAATAATATTTGCGCCTCTTTTTTCAAGAGCAGCGGCCATTTGTTCGTTTGGCTCGACTGCATAATATTCGAGACCTTTTTCAAGACAGATATCAGCGAAATCCCCCCGGCCGGGACCTATTTCTAAAATGCTGTCGCCGGAAGCGATCTGTGTATATTGGAAGATTCTTCGGGCCAGGGCTTTGACCAGCCTCATACCGGTTTTTGTAGGTTTGTCAGACCGGCTGAAATGGTCGAAAAAGGCGTCCGGTTCTTTATTCTGATTTGTCATATTACGATTCCTTTATTCGATATAAAACGCAGCCGGCAAAACAATCATTGTTTTCTTGCTATCAACAGCCGTTCGTCTGCGCATTTATCTTTATATTCGTTATATACATCGACGTCGTAGCCGCTTTTGTAAAGCAGATAATCTTCTTTCAGGACTATTTCGAGACCTTCTTCGATTACAAGCTGCTCAATTTTGTCCCATTCTATGTGGTCGTCGGGCCAGACGTGAATATCGCCTTCTCTTTTATATCGTGGATTTTTGAGGCGTCTGACTATGTGTTTATAACCTTTTACGTCAAACAGCAGGCGGAGGCAGCGTTTTAGATTTATTATCGGCCGGGCTTTTTTGAGAAATTCGAGGTATTCTTCCGTTCTTTGGTAGTATGACTCGTTGACTTCGTGGTCGATATAAAGTATACCGCCCGGCTTTAATACCCTGCACATTTCCTTTACTATCTGCATGTAATCAGGCACATGATGCAGTACCGAATAAGTTGCCGCCAAATCGAATCGGTCTGTTTCCATGCCGGATAAATCCTTTCCGTTAATCTTCAGGGTTTTCGAAAGGCCGGTATGGGAGAAATTTTGTTTAATCAAATTCAGAAAGCCATCGGAAACGTCCGCCGAGACGGTGTTAATGCCGGCCTCTATCAGGTGTCGGGTGAGATTTCCGGAGCCGCTTCCGTAATCGAGGGCGGATAGAGATTTTGAATCGGTTTTCACCGCCTTAATTGCCGTACTCAAAGCTCTGCCCAGTCGCTGCTGTTCGATGGGATTGAATATTTCGTTGTGCAGGCAATCGTATTTGCCGCTGATTCCGTCGTTGACTTCTTTATTGAATTTTATCTGTTCTTCATCGCACATAATTAAATTTTTCAGCCGATACTAAAAGTTTTGTCTTTTAGATTTTACGGGCATAATTTTTCGTATATATCCGTTATTTGTTTCAGTTGTTCGGCGCCGTCGAATTTACGGGAGAAAAGCTCAGCATTCTGCACTAAGTTTTCGCGTAAAGAGTTGTCCTGCATTAGCGAGCTGACGGCCAGAGCAATATTATCGGCGCTGAGGTTATCCAGCAGGATTCCGGTTTTATTATGCTGTACTACTTCGACCAGACCTCCGACCGGAGAGGCGATGACGGGTATTTTCATTCGCATAAATTCGACGGCGGCGATACCGAAGGCCTCGCGCCTGCTGGGGACGACGGCGATATCAAAAGCGCTTATAACTTCGGGTGGGTTTTTGCACAATCCGGTGAAGGTAACATTTTCTTTTAGACCCAGTTGAAGAACGAGCTGCTCAAGCTGGTTTCTTTGTGTTCCGTGGCCGACAATAATAAAATGGTACTGCGGGTCTTTTTTATAAAGAATCGCTGCGGCGTTGATTAGTAAATCCACACCTTTACAGCTATCGAGCCTTCCGAGGAATCCGACGACTTTTTTGTCTGCGGTGATTCCGAGTGTGTCTCTTGTCTTTTGGCGGTCATAAAGCGTGTGGTCGAAGCGGACGAAGTCAACGAAATTAGTTACTATATGGGCGGACTGTTCGGCGAATCCGGCAGTTTGTTTTAAGGCTTTCATTGCTGCGTGTGAATTTGCGATTGCAGCAGATGCCTTTTTAGCCAGCAGTTTCAGAAGAAGGCGGTAGATACAACCGGAGCCGCGTCGAAAGATCGGGCCGTGCTCGTGGATTATTATTTTGGCATCACAGAGAAAACCCGCAAGCAGGCAGCTTATTATCGATTTCTGCAGGTGGGCGTGGATAATATTTATATCATGCTGTTTGCAGAGTTTTGCAATTTTTATAAAGGCGAAGGGATTATACTTGTGGTGAGTTAAGCTGATGAGTGTGGTTTTGATTGGCATAGCTTCGGGATTTGTCCGAAGGGCGCAGACGAGTGTTTCGATGTGTTCGGTGTCGAGCTTTTCGGCTATATTTTTGACAACAGCCGGTGCTCCACCATATCCAAGATGGTCTATTACATGTAAGACCCTGATTTTCATTTTACTCTTTCGTAGAGGTTTAGATATTTTTCGGCAATTAGTTCCCATGTAAACTGTTGTGCCTGCTGTATTGCCGCGATGGACATTTGATTGCGAAGCTGCCGGTCGTCGATTAATATTTTTATTGCTTTGGCTATTTCTTCGGCGGTTGCATTTTCTATCACAAGGCCGTTTCCGGCAATTAACTCTTCGGTGCCCTCGCAGCGAGCGGCAATTATCGGCAAACCTGATGCCATCGCTTCGAGCATTGCATTGCTCATACCTTCCAGCTTGCTGGCACTTATAAAGATGTCATTCTGCCTGTAAACCTCTGGCATATCTTCAGCGTCGATTCTTCCTGTTATCTCGATAATGTTATCAAGGTTCTTTTCGTTTACAATCTGCTTTAGTTTCTGCTGCATTTGTCCACCGCCGACTATCTTGAGAAGTATCTGGCAGCCCTGGCTGCTGAGAATATCAACGGCGTCTATAAGGATTTCCACACGCTTGGTGACAGACAGCCGGCCGACAGTAAGAAGTCTGAGATTCTGTGTTTCCGCGGCGGTTTCGGAGGGGCTGAAGCGTTCCAGGTCAACGCCGTTCGGAATAACGTCAATCGACGCCGAAGGCATAAAATTCAGGGCGCGGTTCTTCAGGCCTTCGCTGCATGCTACCAGCGAGGAGGCTTTTTTCCAGATGGCGCGAAATGCCGGGCCGAGAATTTTATAATCGAGTTTCAGCCTCGCATGTTCTCCCGGGACATCGGAACCTCGCAGCGAGATAATGTAGGGCAGCTTATGGCTACGGCGATAACAGAGCCAGCCGGTAGGGAAGCCGAAGAACGCATGTGCCAAATCGTAGTCATTTTCCCGCAGAAGTCTGCGGTAATGAAATCCGGCTTTTAAGAGCCATTCGAGCACCTCGGTCTTTCGCCAGTAGTGCAGTTGTTTTTTATGGAGACCGACTTTGTAAATAGTGATATTGTCCGCAAACTTCTCTTTAAGCAGACCCGGTTTTGGAGCTGACGTTAAGACATCGACCGTCAAGCTAATGTTGCGGGCGTATTGCTGTAAAAGGCAGCGGTGCGCGTTGGCTGCCCCGCCTCCGATGGGCGGAAACTCATAATTGAGCATTAGTATTTTCATTTTATTTTTTCGGCATTTTGCGGGCGATAACATATAAGTTTGTTTGCAGCAAAAGAGGCAGACGGCAAAAATTTATGTGCTTGAAAATTCCGCTTATCGGGCCAAGTTTTTTCCTTAACTTGTTCAGGATGAATTCGTTGACAGGATTCATTTTAACGAATTGTGTTTGTAATCCGTGCTTTGCCAATCGCCGTTTCAACTGGCGTGGCGTATGCAGGGAAGGATGCGCCCGCCGCCATTTGAGGGATTTATGATAGAGGGTTTCGAAAATTACATTACTGTATTTGTTTGGCGTCTGGAGAAGATAGAAACCGTCCTCTTTAAGAACACGATAGACTTCGCTTATGTGTCTGTCCAACTCGGCGATATGCTCGAATAAATCGAAGCTCAGCACGACATCGAATGTCTGGTCTTCGAACTGCAATTCTTCCGCCGGCTGAACCTGGAGTTTGATATCACCGTATTTTTTCAGTCCGTAGTCAATCGCCTTGCCCGATATATCCGTACCTGTGATATCGTATCCCTGTCTGTTCAGCTCGGAGACTATACTGCCGATGCCGCAGCCGATTTCCAGAATTCTGTCATTCGGCTTGAGCAGATTGGTTTGGCTGAGGAAGTCCAGATTGGTTCGCAGGTTTCCGCGTTGCTCTTTGCCCGCTTCGAGTTCCGATCCCCAGCCCCGGTCATAAAATTCCTGCTGCTTTGTAAGCTCTTCGTCCATCGGTTTTGTTTTTGTGCTATCGAGAGATGCTTTGAGTGTTTATTTGCGCTGAAAGAGAATATTGGCTCCGAACGGCTGCTGAACGATTTGATAATTATTCATAACATACTCTCTGAACGGTTTCATCGCCTCATATCGAAGCGCCTCCTCGGGTTCAGCAATTTGCATAAGCCGCTTCGCATCCCACACTGTTAGCGATTCATAAAGATGGGCCTCTGCGGGGCTGATTTTCTCGCGGAGCATTTTCATATACATATCATCGAACCAGGTCATAACCTTTTGATCATTCGATATAGGTCCCTTTCTGGTAAGCGGCCATAATTCAAGCGGCGGTCTGTCCCAGGGGAAGTGACTCTTGCGGGTGTCAACTATGAACTTCGGGGGCTCTTTTTTGAACGCGTCCAGTATCTCATCCACTCTTTCGGAAAGGACCTGTGGTGTAAGCGTATGCATAGTTCCTTCGAAAGCTTTCGGAGTGGGGCTCAGCCTCTGGGCCGCGACATATATTCCCGGGACCCAGCCCCAGACGTAGATTTTATCGTTCGGTGTTGAGTTGTTTTTTATGTATTGCCCGACAAGCATCCAGGAATATTGCGGGTTGCCGGAAATTTCATCAAACTTCTGGGAGTAGCCTTTATCTTTTCTCGGATTGCCTGCGCGGTCGCGGTAGAGGGTTCCTGAATGAGCGCTCTTTTTGATGCCGAAGAATATATGCTGTGAGGCAATTATCATCAATATAAAACCGACAAATCCTGTTATCACCCACGCGGGTTTGTACGCAGAACTCTTTAGTTTGTTATGATAGATTGCTATCAGGTATCCGCCCAACATTGCACCCGAAGCATTTAAGGGCAGGTAATACTGCTCGTAGGAACGCGGGCTTATCCACACGAACATCATATCCAGCAGCCACCATACGGCGAAGAGCAGAACAAAGCGGTCGCAGGCGGTTGTTGTAGAGCTTTTTGATTTGTTGAGTTTAGCCGAGATTATCCTGACGATCCTGATGATAATTGACGCGAGAGCCAGAGCTATGGGCAGTATCAACAGCCGATACCAGCGGAAGACTCTTAGCTTTGCCTGCTCGAGTTGTTCGGGTTTTAGTATTTTCCAGCTATCGCGGACATAAGCCGGCATAAATTTCATTAAAAGACCTTGTTTTGCAGGGATGCTCTGAACTGTGGTGTCAGGCGTGTTTGGTTCTGCTGTTTTTGGCTGGTTTTGGTCCTGAGGGCTGTGGATTAATTTTGCAAGCGGCCTGCCGACAAGGGAGTAATATGGGAAGTAGTTAAGAGGAGTCTTTTGTGCGGACAGCCATAGACATATCGGGCTGATGACGACGACCGCGCCCGCCGACAGCAGCAAGATATCGGCGCCGGTTTTTTTCCAGCTTCTGTTTTTGAGCAGCGGTTGAGCGATTACGAACAGGCCGACCGCTGAGATTGCCGAGATGCCGGTTTCTTTAAAGAGCGGCGCCCAACTGAGAAAGGCGCCGGCCAATATCGCATACCAAAAGCGGTCTGCGAGCTGGTACAAAACGAAGCAGCTAATCCCCATCACCATAAAGGCAATCATGTGTTGTTCTTTCACGTTGCCGTACTTGGCCATAAGGGGAGCTGAAAGGTATATTGAGGCAATAATGACGCCTATAGCGGCAGGCAGGGTCCCGAAGAGCTTTCGCATCGCGATAAACATCAGCACCAGGGCCGCCGCCTGTAGGATTGCCTGGATGAGTTTCGGGCCGGTTTCACTAAAGCCGAACAGCTTGACGCCCAGCATATTTACCAGCAGGGTTCCCATCTGGGCGCTGGGTTTTTCATCGATGCCGATTTTTGCCCCGTCGAGTATTCGTTTGGCTGAGTAAACATAAGCCCCGCTGTCGAAGGCGCCTGGCGAATTGAACTCGAAATACTTGCCCATGCAGAAGGGAATTGCGGCCAGAATCGCTATTATGATTAAGACAACAACAGGTTTGCCGCTGAGCAGTTTTGCGGAGCCCGGCCAGTGGTCTGCCTGATGGGCGGGCGGGCTAACATTATGCTTATGCGGATCTATCAGGCTTCTTGAGCGTTTGTGCTTTTGGGCGGGCTTACTCATTTACTTCACTCCGTTGGTCGCTTTCGCGGGGACAAGCTGCGGCGGTAGATTCGAGTATTTTTTTGATAACGTAAGTCGGTCGGTTTTGTGATTCGTGATACGTACGCACCAGAAGCTCGGCGAGCAGGCCCATTAGAATAAATTGAACGGTGGTGGTAATCAGCATAGCCGTCAAAACCAGAAGCGGATTTCTGTTGATTGCGAAATCGTTGGCGATTTTTTGATATACGACATACCAACCAGCGGCTATGGCGCCGATACCGCTTGCCAGGCCCAGGCCTCCGAAGATGTATATCGGCTTTGTTGAGAAAGAGCCGAGGAACTTGACGGTGATAAGGTCCAGTATTACTTTCAGTGTTCGTCCTATCCCGTATTTTGTTTTGCCGGCGGTTCTTGGCCTGTGATTGACGGCCATTTCAGCGATTCTCGCACCGCTCCAGCTTGCCAGGGCGGGTATGAAGCGGTGCATTTCGCCGTATAGTTTTATCTCTTCGAGGACCTCCCTTCGGTACACTTTCAGTGTGCAGCCGTAGTCGTGTAGTTTTACGCCGGTAATCCTTGAAATCACCCAGTTGGCGATTTTAGAGGGCAGCAGTCTTGTTATGGCGTTATCGTGTCTTTTTTTT
>Ga0307378_10001464_pt1 | contig 38463 bp, 36 predicted proteins | sample UN1MG_FD_202238 | JGI IMG/M metagenome (GOLD analysis project Ga0307378, IMG submission 202238) | Soil microbial communities from Risofladan, Vaasa, Finland - UN-1 | ecosystem: Environmental > Terrestrial > Soil > Coastal area > Acid sulfate soil | place: Finland: Risofladan, Vaasa | collected...
GGAATTATCAAATATATTTACATTTTATTGAAGAATTGACATTTTATATCCTTGGATTTTTTTCAATTTAAAATAAAAAGAATCAATAAGTAGGTGATCAAATATAATAAATCTAAAAACATCTGCACCGTAAGTGGTTTTGAAACATAAATCTTTGGTTCTTTCTTTAATTTCTACTTCTTCTCCAATTGAAAATTCAATCCTTAGAATAAGATATATACATGAAAAGTACTTTAAGTATATAAGAATAAATAGATTTAATCAAATGAGAGATTTGCTTATTTGAGATAAATTTAAAAGAGATTTTTGAGAAATCAATTATATATGGTTTTATTAATGGATTTAAGTAATAATAATTAAAGAAAAATTGAGTAGGGGGATGGTAAGTTGGTTGTCTCATTTATTTTTAAGAATTGTCTTATTTATTTTTGCTTAAAATCTCATTAATTATTGAAAGTTACAAAAAATAAAATAAAAGGGTGAAATAACATTGAATTTATTGAGTTCCATAAATATCCAGAGATTGATAAACCATTTAGAATAGTCTTACATTTATAAATTATTAAATTAATATTTTTTATATACATTCAATTACAATCTATAAAATCAAAAGATACAACTTAAAATTAATAAAAAGTGATCAAAATGGGAAAATGGGAATGTCAAGCTTGTGGATATGTTTATGATGAAGAAGCTGAGGGAACTAAATTTGAAGATTTACCTGATGACTGGACTTGCCCTGTTTGTGGTGTTGGGAAGGATATGTTCGAAAAAATTGAATAATGAATAAAATTTTACTTCTTTTTTAATTTTTTTTATCACTGTATAATTTCTGAAAAATTTTATAATAAATAGAATATAAGTTTTTAATTTGATTTGAATTAATATTACGAAATAATAATCAAATCCTATTATAAAAAGGTGAAATTGAAATTACGCATTTAGAATTAATGAAAGATATTTATTATGTTGGTTATGTAGATTGGGAGGTAAGGAATTTTCATGGATATTCTACTAACCGAGGCAGTAGTTATAATTCATATATAGTTAAAGGAGAGAAAACTGTACTGATTGATAGTGTTAAACGTCCTTATTTTGACTATTTTTTAGAGAATATTAAGAATGTCTGCGATCCTTCCGAAATCGACTACTTTATTATAAATCATGTCGAAATGGATCATTCTGGCTCATTTCCATTAATTCTTAAATATCTTCCTAATGCTAAATTAATTGCTTCAAAGAGAGGGGTTGAAATTTTAAAGGCTCACTTTCACGAGGAAGTTGATGAACAATTATTTAATAAAATTAGAGCGGTTGAGGAAGGGGATACGTTAGATATTGGAAATGGTAAAAAATTTACATTTGTGCCTATTCCCATGATTCATTGGCCTGATTCTATGGTTTCTTTTATGACTGATGAGAATGGGAAAAATGTATTATTTTCTAATGATGCTTTTGGGCAACATTATGCAACAACCAAGCATTGGGATGTTGAAAATGATCTTACTGAAGTATTTCAAGAAGCAGAGAAATATTATGCAAACATCTTACTTCATCTTTCTGGGCTGATAGCAAAGGTAATACCAAAGGTTGGAGCATTACCAATCGAAATTATATGTCCTTCTCATGGTGTTTGTTGGAGGAAACATATTCCCGAAATCTTAGAAAGATATACTAAATGGAGTAAAGGGGAAATTGATGAAAAAAGCGTACTCATCGTATATGACACAATGTGGGAAAGTACAGCAAAAATTGCGAAAGCATTAACTAATGAGATTAAACATCGAGGAATTCCAGTAAAACGGTATAGATTAACTAATGCTGATTATTCAGATGTGATAACAGAAGCAATGAAAGCGAAAGCTATCTTAGTTGGAAGCCCTACTCTAAATAATGGACTATACCCAACTGTAGCAGAATACTTATCTTATCAAAAGGGGTTAAAACCTTTGAATAAGGTAGGATTAGCTTTTGGTTCATTCGGTTGGGGGGGCGGTGCTGTAAAAGAAATTGTTGAGTTAATGAAGGCTGCTAAAATTGATGTCATGGATGATACAATAGAAATTAAGTTTGTTCCAAGACCAGAAGATTTAAATTTTAAAGACATTGTGGACAAATTAATAGAAAAAATGGGTTAAAAAGAGGTAAAAGAAAATGGATTTCATGTTAACTGAAGAACAAAAAGCTTTACAAAAAAAAGCACGAGAGTTTGCTATTAATGAAGTATTACCTGTCGCAAGACAATATGATGAATCTGAAGAATTTCCTTTACCTGTTATTAAAAAAGCTTGGGAAGAAGGTTTATTAAATTTAGCAATCCCTAAAGAGTATGGTGGACCAGGTAATGGGTTAGTAAACTCCTGTATTGTCGTTGAGGAAATATCCTCTGCCTGTCCTGGTATTGCAACATCTATTTTTGATAATAATCTTGGAGCAGAACCGATAATAATTGGAGGTAATGAAGAACAGAAACAACGGATATTAACTGAATTGGTAAATAACTTTAAATTGATTGCATTTGCTACATCTGAGCCAACAATGGGATCAGATGTTGCGGGAATGAAATGTAAGGCAGAAAAAGATGGAGATGAATTCATCTTAAATGGAAATAAGTTTTGGATTACTAATGGAGGATATGCTGATTATATTACTGTATTTGCAACCGTGGATCCTGAAAAAAAACATAAAGGGATCGCAGCTTTTATAGTAGATACTAAATACGAAGGAGTAAAATTGGGTAAACATATTCCCAAATTAGGTCAGAGATCATCAAATACTGTATCCGTTGGCTTAAAAGATGTGAGAATCCCTAAAGAAAATGTGCTTGCCAAACCAGGACGAGGATTTGTTTTAGGTATGCAAACTTTTGCTCATACTCGTCCAGCAATTGGGGCATTTGCTGTTGGGTGCGCTCGTTCTGCAATGGAATATTCTATTGATTATGCTCAAAAAAGAGAAGCTTTTGGTAGACCAATTGGAAATTATCAAGTAATTCAAGAAAAGATAGCTAACATGTATAAAGATATTGAAGCTGCACGCTTATTAACACATAAAGCCGCTTGGGAAGCGGATCAAGGAATGGACAATAATTTAAGTTCATCTATCGCCAAAGCTTTCGCCTCTGATGTTGCAATGAATGTAACAACCGAAGCAATTCAAATTTTTGGAGGATATGGGTATCTAAGAACATACCCTGTTGAAAAATTATTTAGGGATGCAAAATTATACCAAATCTACGAAGGTACTAGTGAGATTCAGAGAATTGTTATCTCGCGGTTTGTAATGAAAGGATATGAGCACGCAATGCCTTTTCTCGGCAAAAAGAGAAATCAACAGTAAATATTAAAAATTTCTATTTTTTATTATTAATTTTTATTTTTTAACTGATTCTGTTTTTTCAATTTCTTTTTATTAAGAAAATCGTAATAAGTCTTATAATATTTGCGTTGGCATAAATTATCACAGAAAACTTGAAAATTTGTATCTAACCAGAGATTTCTTAGTTCAAAAATTTTTAAATAATTATGAAATTTACTAAATTTAAAAATATCTATTGGTGTTTCACAACATAAACATTTTCTCTCTTTTAACTCTTTCTCAATATTCTTTAATTCATGGATTTTGAGATACCTAAAACATTCACAACAATGAAATTCTAATATTGAAGTTTGCCATAATTTCAGAATATATTCAGGTGTAAAATCAATATTATCGCTTAAAAAATCATAAATATTCAGATCCCTACTACAATTCCAACATTTTCTTTTCTTAAAATATTTTTCCGCTTTAATGAGTTCTCTTAATTTTTGAATTTTATCCCATAAGTCAGCATTATTTAACTTTTTAAAGAATAGGGACATGTTCTAAATATAATCTTATAACTAATTATAATAGATTATTAGTAATATAAACTTTTATAATAATCGCTTATAAGAGTTAAAGATTATATAAACTTCATAATTTCTTTTGCAGCTCCTAAGAAATTATCACATATCAAAGTTGGCTTTATTCTAAGAGATTTCAACTCTTCTAAGTGTCTATCACCATGTCCCGTTGTAAGAAAAATTGTTCTACACCCCGCATTTATCCCAAATTGTATATCTGAAGGGTGATCACCAATCATCCATGATTCTTTAATGTCTATCTTAAATTCTTTAATGATATCAGCAATAAATTTAGTTTTGGGTTTTCTGCACTCGCACTCTGCTTCCTTTAAGTGAGGACAGAAATATGTTTTTAAAATCTCTATTTCTTGTTTTTTCAAGATATTTATTAAATGATTATTGAAATTTTGAAAATCTTGTATACTATAATAACCTCTTCCTATTCCTGATTGATTTGTTACAATAAAAAAGAGAAAATTGTTCTGGAGTAATTTTAATCCTTCAATCACTCCATCCAATATTTCAAAATCTTCTATTTTATAAGCATAATTTTTGTCCTCAATTAATGTACCATCTCTATCTAAAATAATGGCCTTATTTTTTACCAACTTTAATTACCTCAATTTAATTTTAAAATCAAAAAAATTGTCTAATAAAAAATAAAAGTAATTATTGCAAGATATCCAATTCCTAATGCAATATGAAATAGAGCAAATAACCCTCCTATTTTTAATAATTTCTTATAGTTCATACCATCAACACAATATTTAGTAGATAGTTCTAAAGTCATCATATCAGCAGCAGAACCCTGAGGTAAGAAATTTCCTCCTAAATTAATACCTAATATAAAAGCAATTAAGAGAGGTGTTGTTGAAAATCCGAAAGAAACTAGAACATGTATAATTGGAATGAAAATTACTGTTACCGGAACATTGTCAAGAAACCCAGAAAGAATAGATGTAACAACTAAAATGAAGATAGATAATAAGAAAATGTCTCGTGGTGCGATATAATTTATAAATTCCTCGATTATCCCAATTATTCCAGTAACTTCAAAACAGTATACTAAAACAAATAAGCATATAAAGAAGAATATCAGCTTAAAATCTACCTTTTTAAGGTAATGGGAAATATCTGGTTGTTTTCTGCCTGATTCTTTCAACCGTGGATTAATAAAAACAAAAAGTAACATTCCAAACAGTCCTACAAATAAAATATTTGGTATAAAAATTAATAAAGCAAAAAAAATCATTAGAGCGACTAAATTCTTATAAAATACTTTAGAGTTTATTGAATCTTCCATTATTATTAATTGATGCTCTTCTATATGTTCTTGATTTAGAGATTCTCCATATTCATCGCAATGTGGAACCCAAATTTCTTTTAGTTGTTTTTTTAGGAAAAATTTGTCCAATAAAAGTAGTGTTATAGAAACTCCAAAAACAAAATATAGCCCTAGATTAACAAAAAACCAAGTTGTTGTTAAACCAAACTTGTCGGCAATTAAAATATTTTGAGCAGATCCAAAAGGAGTCAAGGTAGCGGCAAGATTGATGCAAATGGTCATTCCCATTAGTATAGGAGTAGGATTGATCCGCATTTTTTGGCTAGTATTTATTATCATAGGAATAAAGATTACAGCAACAGAAATATCTTCAATAAAAGCAGCACTAATAGTTGAAATTAAACATATTACCCAAAAAAATTGACGTGTGTTAGTACTAAATTTTTTAGTTATTCTTAAGGCAACTTCATTAAAAACACGTTTATCCTCTAATATTGCGACAATAGTGAACATTGAAATTAAGAAAAAAATTACATTCCAATCTATTGCTTGAAAAAAATCTTCAAGTTGTAGTGGAGTTGGTGAAAAAAGATACGTAGCTGTAGCTGCAGCTAACATAGCTAATACACTATACGCTAAAAAATCTGTTTTCTCACGAAAAAGTGCAATTATTACAATAATAAAACAGAAGATAACAAATAATTGTAAAAATATAATCATTATCCCTTAGAATAACAGAAACATTATGTGATTTTGATATTATTTTTTATGTTTAGCCATCTTAAAATTTCATTATTTTAAAATATTAAAAAAAATAAAAAAAAAGAAAATTAGACTTTAAGACCGCCACAAGAAATGTAGGTTGCAATACTCCCTCGACCAGAGACCTTCTGGATTTGCAACAGTAAAAGTTGCCTTAGGTTCCATACCTGGCTTTAGGAATCTTCTTTCGTAGCAGCCATCCTTGCAAATTATTTCAATCCACATAATATAATGCTCAGCAGTCATAGGATGAGGAGTTCCCATTGAGATCCCTACATCAACAGTGACTTTATTACCAGCAACAGTAATTTTGGGAACATGCTTTTCTGATTTCCATTCAGCAGTTCTTTCCTCCATAAGATTCATTGGTTGCCCGCAACAGATTGTCTCGGGAGCAGCAGGGTGTAAAATTTCGATTACCTTTCCACATACATTACATCTATAAATTTCTTTTTGTTTCATAATTTCTTCACAGCTTCTAATCTTGTTGTTTTTTAAATCTTATATTTTAATATTTAATTATTTTGGTTTTAAATTAAAAATTCACCACTTTTTTTAGAAGTCTTCGCATTTCTTTCTATAATTTGCCCGAGGATGGTCACAAGATGGACATATGAAGTTTGCGGGTAATTCATCCATTTCTACTTCATAACCACATTCCATACAAACCCATACAACTTTCTTTCCACGTTTAAAGAAAGCATCATCATCCACTAACTTAAGTAATTTATCATATCTCTCTGAATGATGTTTTTCTGCTTTCATAATAGCGTGAACTCTTTTGACAATGTCCGGATAGCCCTCTTTTTCAGCAGTTTTAGCTATATCGGGGTAAAGTGTTTGCCATTCCATTTTTTCTCCCGCTATCGCAGATTTTAGATTTTCAATAGTGGTTCCATGGGTTGTTGGAAATTCTGCTTCTGGCAATACTTTCATTTCATCGAACTTTTCTTCTTTTTTGAACCCTTGTAGCATTTTATAAAACCAGCTACCATGCTCCCTTTCCTGATTAGCAGTTTCAAGAAATATTTCAGAGATTAAAATATATCCTTCTTTTTTGGCTATACTTGAAAAGAAAGTATATCGATTTCTTGCTTGAGACTCTCCAACATATGCTGTAAATAATTTTTTCGCAGTTTCTTTCATAGTTTTTAACCTCCATTTTATAAATTGGAAATTCGTAATATATGAATATTTGTGAATTTAAATTATTTTGCCTTCTTTAAAACGTTTGTACTTATAAAGTAAAGAAAAAATGTAAAAAGATTAATTTAATAATAAGTATTTGTTATTTCTGACTCTATAGGATAGCCTTTTCTATGCCACATCATCATTCCTCCAGTTAAATTTCTAATATCTTTAAATCCTGCTTGCATTAGAATTTGAGCTGCCATCATAGAGCGAGAACCAGAGTGACATATTGCAATAATTTCCTCATCTTTATAATCTTTGATAACATCTGGATTATTTAATAATTCTCCTAAAGGAATTAATTTAGTATTTTTTATATGACCTTGTGGACCATGATATTCTTGTGGAGTTCGAACGTCAATCATAAGTATTGGTTCGTCTTCAGTACCAATTCGTTCAAAAAGCTCATCAGCATTAATATCTGAAACTGGAGGAGCATCAGGAGGTCTTAGTTCTTTTCTGGTTTTCTTCTTGACAGGAGCTATAACTTCAATAGGTTGAACTTTTTCTAATATAGCAACTAACATTCCCTTTTCTTTTCCAAGATGTAATAAATTTACTTCTTCGTGTAACTGAGAATAAGCCTCAACACTAGATTTAAATCCAGGATCTGTTGCATATACTTTTAATTTCTTATTTTCTGGTAATGTTTCAAGTCCTTTAATTAATGCATTCAAAGGACCCGGACATGAAAGCCCACAAGCATCCACTTCTATGTAATCTTTACTTTCAGTAGCCTTTTCTTGGACAAATTCTTCGATAACATTTTCGGATCCTCCACAAGTCGCCATTATTTCTTCTGTTGTCGCATTTGCCATCTCATAAATTTTAAATCCCCCAGTTAGTTCATAAACTTCCTTAAATCCACTTTGTAATAGAATTCTTAATGCTAAATAACTCCTATATCCTACTTCACAGTAAACATAGATTGCTTTATCATTAGGAATTTCATCTAGATGGTTTCTAAGTTCCTCAATTGGAATGTTTATTGAGCCTTCAATGGATCTAGCAGAAAATTCTTCTTTTGTCCTGACATCTAACAAAACAGCTCCATTATTTACATTACTAATAAAATCATGCCAATGCCAAATAGGCATATCTTTTCTAAGAAAGTTAGATGCAACAAATCCAGCCATATTTACGGGATCCTTAGCAGAACCGTAAGGAGGTGCATATGTTAATTCTAGTTCTTCCAAATCAAAAACAGTGCCATTAAACTTTATTACGGTTGAGATAACATCAATTCTTTTTTCTGTACCTGGTCCTCCAACTGCCTGTGCTCCAAGAATTTTACCACTTGGAACCTCAAAAATTAATTTTAATGTTATTGGTATTGCTCCAGGATAATAACCCGCATGATTATTAGGGTGAATGTAAATTTTGTTATAATCTAAGTGTAGATTTTTTAATTGTTTCTCAGTTAATCCTACAGAAGCAACTGTTAAATCAAAAACTTTAACAACAGATGCTCCTAAGACTCCTTTATATTCTGAGTTTCTTCCAGCAATATTATCAGCTGCTATTCTTCCTTGTTTATTTGCGGGACCTGCTAATGCAATTGATATTGGCATTTTAGTTTGAAAATGATCAACTTGAACAATATCACCCACAGCATAAACACTCGGATTAGATGTTTGCATTCTACTATTGACGACAACATATCCTTTTTCAGTCAATTCTAAATCGGCGTCTTTAGCTAGTTTACTTTCTGGTCTAATACCAATAGATAAAATGACTAAATTTGTTTCTATCACTCGACCACTTTTTGTCTTAACAAAAGATTCATCTTTATTATTTCTTCCAAAAGAATCAACAGGATCTTCTAAAACCAAACAAACTCCATTTAATATTAATTCTTGATGAATAAATTGCGCTATTTCCTTATCTAATGGTGGCATGACCTGATCTAACATTTCAACGATTTTAACTTTCACTCCTTTCTCTACTAAGTTTTCTGCCATTTCTAATCCAATGAAACCTCCTCCAACGATTACTGCCTTTTTTATATTAGATTTTTCAACATACTCACGTATTTTTATAGCATCGGGAATAGTCCACACCGTAAAATATGGAACATTATCAAGCCCCGTAAACGAAGGTACTATTGGTTTTGAGCCGGTTGCTAGAACTAAATAATCAAAATCAAGAGTGTATTCATTTAATTGCTTTAAATCCTTAACTTTAACTTTTTTCTTATCTTTATCGATTGAAATTGCCTCATGATTAACCCGAACATCAATATTAAATCTCTCGAGGAATCTTTCTGGTGTCACTAATTCTAATGATTCAGGATCTTTTATTATATTCCCTATATAGTAAGGTAATCCGCAATTCGCAAATGATACATATGGACCTCGATCTAACATAATTATTTCGAAATCTTCTCTTAATCGTCTTAATCTAGCGGCAGCAGAAGCACCTCCTGCCACCCCACCAACTATTACTACCCTTTTCATAAAAATAACCTAATCCTTTATTTGTTTACGATCTCTTTAACTATTTTTGTAAAGCGATTAATTTAAATTTAGTCATTATAAGTTAGAAAAATTAGTATATAATCTAATATTATGAAAAATGATATTGAAATGGATGTTAATAAATTATTAACCCAAATAAATTCATGTATAGACTGTAAGGATTGTATGGAAGTATGCGACAGTTACAGGGTTACTCTCGATGAATTAAAATCACCTAATGGAAGATTAAAAATAGCTGAAAAAATTTTTTCTAACAATGATATTACAGAAGAAGAACGTTTAGGGCTCTATACTTGTACATTATGCGGATTGTGTGATTTAACTTGTCAACAAGAAATTCAAATATCGGAGATTATTCATTCATCAAAAGTTAAGCTTGTTGATGAAAAAAAAGGACCACTAGAAATACACAATAAAATTATAAGAGGTATTATTGAAAAAGATAATTCTGTTGGTGGAAATCCAGAAGATAGATTAAATTGGTTGCCTGAAAGTTATAAAGCAAAAGAATTATTTGAAAAGAAAGACTCAGATACTCTGTTATTTTTAGGATGTATGTCTTCCTTTCGTGTAACGGAAAGTGCTCTTGCACCCTATAAAATTTTAAAACTTGCTGGTTATGATTTTAAAATTTTAGAAGAAGAACCATGTTGCGGAGAATATGTATATTCCGCTGGAAATCTTAATCCTGCTAAGAAGATGTTTCAAGAAAACATTAAACTCTTTAAAAAGATAGGAATAAAGAATTTGATAGTTACATGTGGAGGTTGTTTGTATGCCTTTGATAAAGTATACAGAAAATATTTTAAAGATTTCAATATAAAAGTGAGACACATAATTGATGTTATTTATGAGTTGGAAAAAAATAATAAAATTACATTAAACCCATTGAATAAAATAATCACCTATCATGATCCTTGTCGGATTGGCAGAAAATATAAAAGTGGGCCTCTATACTCTGAACCTCGACAGCTTTTAAAAAAATGTGGATTAGATATCAAAGAATTATCCAAAAATCCAGAAGAATCTCCTTGTTGTGGTGCAGGTTCCGGAATTAGGGGTGTCGATAGTAGTATTTGTATTAAAATAGGTAAAGAATTATTTAACAAGGTCGAATCTAAAGAAATAGTTACCTCTTGTCCTTTATGTGTGTTTAATTTTAGATATGTTAACTATAAGAATCAAATGGATAAGGATAGTAAATATATAACTGATTATATTTTAGAGTCATTAAGAAAATAGAATTTTATTTTTTACTAAATGATTAAAACAATTATAGAAGACCTATTGATAGTAAGAAATATCTCGTTTTGCCTTAAGGTATTTTTTTATTGAAGCAATTAGACTCGCTACTAAACCAAAAATTGAAACAACTAACATTATTGTTTCCATATTAGTTGGATACTTATCATCATTAGGAAAAAAATTAAATAATCCATACGTTGTGAAATAGTATTCATACCGATTATAATTATTATCCCATGATACATTATATTTACCAGGGGACATAGTCCATATACTTATATCGTATATCATTTTCTCGTACATTAAATATCCAACAATCTTATAGTTAAAAGTGTAAGTTTTACCTGAATTTTGATTTGTGAATGTAATGTTGCCAACTACATCCTCATCTATAATCATTGGAAAATATCCTATAACCATGATTATATATCTATTTGAATAAAAATAAGTAGGGGGGACATTTATGACTTTATCACCAGATGTTGGTCCCCCTGCATACCTCCAAATCAATTTTGTCCGTACTGAGATAACAAATATTAATTGGGCTATTCCTATAGAAAGTAATAAAATCGCGATTATTATGCCTTTTTTGAACGTAACTTCTGGGTCTTTCTTTTTAGGAACTTTCCTTTTGGAATCAGTGTTAATATCATCTCTCCAATCCCAATCTATCTTCTCTTTCATTTAATATTCATTATTATTGTATTTTCATAAAAAAATTGTTTAATGTTCTTTAAGTTTTCTACTATATTTATAATGCGTTATAATTTCTTGAAATGTTAATCTTTAAATTCCAATCATTCTATTGATAAAGTTCCTAATTGATCTTAAGCCATTTTGTTCAGAATTAATCCCTTTCAATCTTAAATTTTTACTTATATACTTATACTTAAATCTACTAAAATTATGCTCCCAGATACAGTTAAACCATGTTTATGTTGAAAAAAATCTAAAATATTTTTTATAGTGGTTTCTCGTCCATAATTTCTATCATCCCCTATGCTAATGGCGCTCTATTTTCTTTCATCAATATTTAGATTTTTGTTAATTTACATTTCAAGAAAATCAAAATATGCTAGTAGAGTAGTTTTTCACATCCATCCAAAAACGAGAAAAATATCGAAAGTAAATTGAGACGAAAACCTGAACAAAAATAATAAAAGATAAAAAATAATTAAAATTACATTAGATACCCAATAGGAAAAAGAAAAAAATTAACCTCTATAATCTAAAATAACTACAGCATCAACGAAAAGCTCATAATTCTCATCTTCATCGAAATCATGGATAACAACCTTTTCAACTTCATCTAGCTCCCCTTTAATTTCATTGAGTTCTGATTGTTGCACAATTTTTACATCAGACTGTTTCAATTTTTTTACGATTTCCACAGTTCCGGGGATCTCTTTTGCGGAAGTAACCACTATTACTCTCCCTGTATATTCAGTTAATTTAAGGGCTAACTCTAAAGAAACATCCCCTGTATCTACAATCAACGTTCTCTTCTCCCTAAGTTCTTCGAGATTAGGAACTTCCGTATAGACTCCTTTCCCCTTAAACTCATCAACACCGAGTATTACTCGCACATCCAGCTGACATGAAGTAACTACTTCTACTTCTGGCTTTGTTCCCTCACGGTAGTTATTTATTGCAGCTTTTAATGCATCTGCGGCTAGATTTGAACAATGCATCTTGATTGGTGGTAAACCATCTAATTCCTCTGCTACATCGCTTCGAGTAATATCATAAGCCTTATCAAGGGTCATTCCTTTCGCCATCTCAGTTACCATTGATGAAGTTGATACCGCGGAACCACATCCAAAAGTTCTGAATTTAATATCATCGATAACATCTTCCCCTTTATCATTTTTTCCTATTTTAAGAAAAATCTCCATTAAATCTCCGCATACTGGATTTCCAACCTTTCCATATCCATCGGGGTTTTCAATTGAACCTACATTTCGCGGGTTCCGAAAATGGTCCATTACCTTATCGGTATATTTATGTACACTCATTTAATTTTCCTCCTCTTTAAGTTTTTTTAATAAATCTGAAGGTGTAAGTGGTGATAAAATTCTCAATCTTCTTACTATTCTGGGTAATACTTCAACTATTTTATCAATATCCTTCTCTTCAGTATATCTCCCTAAAGTTAATAATAAACTTCCATGTGCTTCCTCATGCAATAGACCACATGAGATAAGTGTATGAGAAGGTTCTAAAGTCTTTGAAGAGCAAGCAGAACCTGTTGCCACTTCCACTTTTTCGTCCTTTAAGGAGAGAAGTAATGATTCACCTTCAATATAATCAAACCGGAAATTAGCATTATTGGGTGTCCTTTTCTCCGGATGCCCATTAAGGTATGACTTAGGTATCTTTAAAATTTCCCTAATTAATTTATCCCTAAGTACTTTTAATCTTGTAGCTTCTTCATTTATTTCTGTTTTCATTATTTCTGCTGCTTTTGCAAAACCGACTATTCCGGGCATATTTTCAGACCCTGACCTTATTCCCATTTCCTGACCACCCCCAATAATAATCGGATTTACTCTCACACCTTTCTTAAGGTATAAAGCCCCTATCCCCCTCGGTCCATAAATATCATTCGAAGACAAGGTCAATAAATCAAAAGGAACTTTTTCTACATCAATAGGTATGGTGCTTTCACTTGCTACCGCATCAGAATGAAACCAGATTTTTTTCTTTTGAGCAATGTCACCAATTTCTTCTACAGGTTGAAGTGACCCAATTTCATTACTTGCCGTAGAAACAGAGATTAGAATTGTCTCGTCAGTTATTAAACGCTCCAATTTGTTTAGATTAATAATGCCAAATCTGTCTACAGGGACTTTACTCACTCTAAACCCTTGTCTCTCTAAAAATTTCCCTATATTTAATATCGAAATATGCTCGATCTCAGACATTATAATATGATTTCCTTTTCTCTGATTTCGGAGAGCTGCTCCAATTACACCTAAATTATTTGATTCAGTAGCCCCAGAAGTAAATATGATGTTGTCTGGACTTGGAGCATTAATAAACTCAGCTACTTTACGCCGAGATTCTTCTAAAGTATTGGTAGCATGATATCCATAATTATGTAATGAAGATGGATTGCCAAAATCTTCATTAAAATATGGTTTCATAGCCTCAAATACTCTAGGATCTACAGGTTTAGCTGCTTGGTAATCTAAATATACACTCAATAGATTTGCCTTTTTTATTATTTCATTTTCTTAAATATAAATATTAAATCATCGCCATCTCTGCTAAATTCTACTACTTTTGTATCTGTTCTTTTAGCCCATCTTTTAAGATCCTCTTCGGCAGCGGGATCATCAGCAATAACCTTAAAACATTGTCCTATATTTAGAGTTTCACTTAAATTCCTCACTTCAAATAATGGCTCTGGACAATAAAGTCCTCTGGTGTCTAAAGTCTCTTTAATCTCTACTCCTTCAGTTTGTTCATTATTCATTTTTAAAACCTTTTTGAAAAGATTCTATTATAAGATATTCCTTGAGATATAAACAGTTCAAAAAGAGTATAAATCTTCTCATTATAATTTAGTAAACTTAAATCCTAACTGAGAAAATTGTATAAAACCAATAAAAAGAGATAGTTATATTTTATAAGTTTTTAGACAGGATATAGTAAAAAAGAGAAAATTAAAAATATCAAATCATAATACGTATTTATTCAATTCCTGCTAACTTTTTAATATGTTTCACTCCATCCACAGCATCATCTGCAAAATCATCAGCTCCAAGTCTCTTTGCAAGTTCCAAATTCAAGGGAGCTCCCCCTACAATCAGTTTAACTTTATCTCGAACTCCTGCTGCTTGTAAAGCTTCATGAACAACTTTTATATGTTCTACAGTCATGGTTAATAAAGAACTTAAAGCGATAATGGTAGCTCCTGTTTCCTTAACTTTTTCAATTATAGCTTTCTCATCAACATCCATCCCTAAATCATGAAGTTCAAAACCAGAACTTAAGAGGAGAGAACCTAGTATATTCTTTCCTATCTCATGGTTATCTCCTTTTACTGTAGCCAGAATTATTTTCACCTTATCTTCTGCTTTACCTGAAGCAGCCAATGCGGGTTTCAAAACAGCAAAAGCTTCTTTCATAGTTTCTCCCGCAAGGACAAGTTCAGTTAGATAATATTCCTTTTCTTCATAACGACGCCCTACTTCGTCCATACCCTTTGTTAAAGAGTTCAATATATCAAAAGCATCTTTACCATCATCTAATGCTTCTTTTACGGCATCTGCAATATCATCAACTTCCAATTCAATTACTAATTCTGTTAATTTTTCAAAATCCATAAAAATCTCTTTCCTTTAAGAAAATCTAATAGTAATTATTATTAAAATAAATTAAAATTATCCTTTAAATCTTATTTTAATAAAAATTTACATAAATCGAAATTTTTTGGATTTTAATACAGAAAAAGAGAGCGAGGGAGATGAGAAAAATTAAAATCTTAAAAGTCTAAGATTTTACAAAATTTAGATAGTTACCATTTTAATTAGGAAATTTCCTCAATTACTCGAATTGTGTAATTTTAGGGGATATTATTTGTATTTTCTCAATCTTCCCTCTAGGGTATAAGTATGATACTTTAGTATTTAAACTTAATTCAATTATAAACCATAATTCTAAAAATTCTTCAAAAATCGCCCTAAAATAATCATTACAAAATTATTTAATAACGAGTTAGGGTTAAATATGTATATAATACACTACCAACCATATTTCTGAGTATAAAAATAATTGCTTTTACTTATTATATTTGAGATTAATATACCTTAATTTTTAAGATATTATTGTAATTAACTATTTTTGGCGCTAAAATTATAAATAAAAAATTATTATAAACATCGTGCCAGAAAAAGAAAATTCTTCAGAGGAAATAATTCAAGAAGGTTCAACAGAAGAGTTAGAAAATATACCAATTCATGATCTTTTAAAAAATATTAGTGCTAAATATGCCATTTTTTCTGAAGGATTAGTTAAAGATTATGAAATTGGGGACTTTATTGTTCGAGCTGTTGATAATATATCTCTATCAATAGAAAATGGACAATTTTTAGTTATCAAAGGTCCTAGCGGTGCTGGTAAAACTTCATTATTAAATCTATTAGGCGGATTAGATTCACCTAATAAAGGGGTAATTTACAACTTTGGTGTTAAAATCTCAGATATGGAAGAAGAATCATTAGCAACTTGGAGATTATTAAATACTGGATTTATATTTCAAAATTATAATCTCATTAGCACCCTTACTGCTGAGGAAAACGTCATGTTTCCAATGAGTCTTTCAGGTGTTGATTTTAAAAAACAAAGAGAACGTGCAACAGAATTATTATCAAAAATGAGTCTAGACGATCGAAGGGAGCATTTACCGTTTCAATTATCTGCGGGTGAACAGCAAAGGGTTGCAATAGCAAGAGCATTAGCAAATGATCCCCCTCTGATTATTGCTGATGAACCAACGGCAAATTTAGATAAAAAGACTAGCATGTTTATTAGAGATCTTTTTAGAGATTTAAAAAATAATATTAGAACGATTATCATTGCGACTCATGATGATTTTTTAATAAGTTTGGCTGATAGAGTTATTACTTTTGATGAGGGAAAAATTATTAAAGAAGAAATTATAACGGAAAAGGAGAACTAGGAATTAGAAAACAATATGTCCTCATTAGATTTTGCGTTGAAAGACCTTTACAGGAAAAGACATACAAATTATCCGTTTCTACTAATTATAACTATAATTATTGCGCTTACTGAGTTTTTAATATATTTTACATCCTCTTTAGGTTTAAGCATATTTATACAAACTGCTTTTGTGAATAAATATTATTTCTCTGGGGGACTTAATTTAATCTATAAACAGTTTAATTCTTTAATTCAAATATTGTTGTTATCCTTAACAGTCGCAATTGTAATTACGGTTACAACTACATTAGTTATATCTAAAAAAAGAGACATTGCAATTATGAAATCTTTAGGTACACTTCCCAGAAAATTATATAGTTTTTATTTACTCGAATCTTACATTTTATACTTTATTGGATTTCTATTCGGATTAATTTTGGGATTAATAGCTTTTGGAATATTCGCTTTAATTATGACTTTTTTTAATTTTCCTATAGTTTTACAGATTGATTTAATATACACACCAATTTTGTTTTTTTGTTGTATTATAGGTATTTTTTTAATAACTGGATATACTCTTAGGAAAATTGGGAAACAAAATATAGTCTATACTTTCTCAAAGGATATACCCCATGATTATGATGCATCTAAAAAATTAACATTTATCCCAAAATGGTTAACTTCAATAGGATTTAATATAAAAATTGCGGTAGTTAATACATTGAGGAAAAAAGGGGAATTTAAGAGATATTTAATATTATTCTCAATAATTGGATTAATAATCTTTACTTTAGGTTTGGGAACAATTGTACTAAGAACATCATCTCAAGAGTGGATTCAAAAATCACAAAGTGAAAATATAGTAATAATCGGACATGAAGATGTAGTTTATAATTATTCATTAATGTATAGAATGTTTTCTGATCCTAACCTATTAGTAGAAGAAGCTAATATTAACTTTATAGCATCAGATTATTTATTTAATTTAAGCGACTTGAGTGAGCTTTATGAAATTGAAGAAATCGAAAAAATTGATGAACGTTTGATTAACTTTTATGATGTAGAAGAAATTCCCGGGATTTATATTCATGAAGATGATTCATATGAAATTATTGGGCACCATCGAATAGATAATATACCAATTATAGGTGTTAACCCCGAGCATGTAATTCAAAATTTTGAGATTGAAGGAACATTTTTTACTGAAGAGAATGCTTATGATAATATGACTATTGGAGATAGCTTAGCTTACAATTTATTTGATTATGCATTATATCAAAGTTTAAGAATTAATTCTATTGGATCAACATTCCACATTAGTGGTATTGTCATTGATAGCTTTTATTCTGGTTGGGCTGGCTACGTAGGATTGGATATCATCCAGCAAGCACTAAATTTATCAACAGAAATTAATCTTGTAGCATTAAAATTAAGAGATGGAGCATATAATATAATACGAAATATAATTGAAAATGTAACTAATAGCATTGGTGAAAATTTCACTTTCTTGAAATTAGATGAAACGTTCCAGAGTAATTTAAATTATTTAAATAATTTATCGATCTACCCGATTTCGTTAATTCTAGTGATTTCAATAGTGACTATTTTATCACTATACAATTATCAGAAAGCAGGGATAATGGAGAAAGCAAAAGATTTTCTAATTATGCGTGCAGTTGGCTCAAAAACTAGATCCTTAAAAAAAATACTTTTTTTGGAGTCATTATTTATTCTATTACCCTCTTTACTTACAAGTTTAGCAATAGGAATGATAATAAATTCTTTATTTTTATTTAATCGAGTTTATTTGCCTCCCTTATATATCCCGTTCATGGTTTTCATGATTTTATTTGTTATATTTATCATCTTTAATTTTTTAAGCCTTTTTCCGATTATAAAGAAAATTAACAATTTTTCTATTAAAGATTTTAATATGTATTAATGAATTTTTTTAGATTATTAGAAAATGATAATATGGATACGACATTAATAAGTTAAATTTTAATTTCTAAAATTGTATTAATAAATTAATTTCTAATAAAATGGTGATTCTTCTCTATGACTGAAGATGCTTTAAAAAATAAAATCAGAGAATTAGAGTTAGAATTAAAGAAAAAAGATCAAGAGATCGAACATCTTGATGATATTATTGAAGAACTTCAAGATAAAATTATGGAATTAGAGGATCTTAAAAAATTAGAAGATGGAGCGACAAAAAAAAGTAAAAAAATACAAGCTGCTGAATCGAGATTTGCATATGAACTCGAAGAAAAAGATAGACAAATACGTGATTTAAAAAACAGCATGGGCTTTTTAAGAAAAGAGAAAGTACAACTTCAGCAAGAAGTAGAAAAAATGAAATCTGAGACAGACTCATCAGTTATTAGAGTCGAAGATTTAAGAGTTAAATCACCTCTAAATGTCTTGGTAAAAGATTTACAAGAAAAAGTGAATAAACAAACTTCAATAATTAATAAATTAATGTCTAAAAATACTAGTAGTGAAGTTTTCGGTGAAAAACTGATTCAAAAAGACGAAGAAATTGTAATTTTGAAATCAGAAATTGCAGAATTAAATCAAAAACTAAAAGATCTCAGTTCTCCATCTGAAAAGAGTAGCGATTCAATAGCTAAAAAACTAATCGAAGATCTTCAAAATCAATTAACGAAGGCTAAAAGACAATTAGTTGAATTAAAACAAAAACTTGAAAAATCAGATAAAAAAGATAAAAAACAAGAAAAAGATGTTCCCAAAATCCAAGATTTTACAAAAGAAATTAATGGATTAAAAGAAAAACTCGAAGCAAAAAACAATGAAAATAAGATTTTAAAAGAGGAAATTATCGCTTTAAAAAAAGCGGAAATTGCTGATAAGCTTGAACAAAATGGGGGCCCTTCTGATGATATGATCAAAGCATTAAAAGAAGATCTCCAAACTAAATTAAACAGGTCAAAAATGCAGATTAAAGCACTTCAAGAGCAAGTTGAAAAATTTAAGACAGGGAAACCGCTAGAATATAGTGAATCTCAAAAAGACCTGGAAGGTAAATTAAAAATGCAAAGAGAAATGGCAATCTTTCTTCAAAAACAACTAGAAACAAAAGAAGGCGAAATTGAAACAATTAAAAATGAGGCTGTACAAATAAAAACAAAATATAGGCAATTAGAAAATCAATCTAGAATAAAAGATCAAAAACTTAGTGAATTACAACGCCAGTTAGATAGTATGAATATTCAAACTCAAAATCACCCTAAAAAGGAGGATCCCGATACAGCGTTGAGAGTAAGAGAGCTTAAGAATAAAGTTGATAATCTTAGAAAACTTAATAATGAACAAAGATTAGAGATTTCTCAGTTAAGAAAAAAAATCTAAATCTATTATGGAATTAATTATTTTAGGAAGCGCTGCTGCAATTCCTATTAAAAATCGCAATTTATCTTCTATAGCTATTAAATTTAAAAATCAGACTTTAATATTTGACTGTGGGGAAGACTTCCAACGCAAATTTGCTGAAGCTTCTCTAAAATTTAATAAACCATTAAAAATCTTTATTACTCATTTTCATGGAGACCATATTATTGGACTCCCTGGATTTTTATTTCGATTGAGTTTAAATGATAGAACTGCACCAATGATGATTTTTGGGCCTCGAAATCTTTTTCTCTATTTATTTCTCCATAAAAAAATTCTCGGATTAAAGGCAAATTATCCTATTACGATTTTTGAGATTGACCATCAAAATAATGAACTAATTGAGTTTGAGGGATTAGATTCAGAAGAACCAAAAAGAACCATAAAGATTAATGATAATATCATATTTGATTCTGGATATTTTTCTATAAAGTATGCTTTAGTGGAACACTCAGTAATTACATATGCATATGCTTTTGTTGAAAAGCCTCGTTACGGAAAGTTTGACCCAAATAGGGCAAAAGAACTTAATATCCCCGAGGGTCATCTTTGGAAAACTCTCCAAGAAGGGCAAGTAATTGAAATCAATGGAAAGTTAATTGATCCTTTTAAAGAAGGAATTATTAGTCCAAAAAGACCGGGAAGAAAAATAACATACTCTGGAGATATGGAACCGAGCGCCTCTTTGATAAAATTGGGGAAAGATTCTGATATATTAATTCATGAGGCAACATTCGCAAAAGCTTTAGCAGAAACAGCTAAAGACAAAAAACACTCAACCTCAATTGACGCAGCAAATGATGCAGTAAAAATGAATGCAAAACAATTGATTCTTACTCATATTTCTTCGCGATATCAAGAAGATGCTGTAAAATTACTACAAGAAGCTAAAGATATTTTTCCAAATACTATATTAGCTGAAGATTTATTAAAAATTGAATTAAAATAATTTGGTTTTACTGTACAATTATTAAAAGTTATTAGTTTTATGATGATTTTTAATGACATCTTTTTTTATTTACTTATTTAAATCAAATAAACTTGGTAAATTTTTCAATAAATCATTGGAAATACGTAACATAATTAACCCATCATTCATTTTCTTAAATAGTTCAATACGAACTGAAAAAAAAATTTAATTTATGTAAAAATTGGTTTTAAAATTGACCGAAGGTACAGTTAAATGGTTTAATAACCGTAAAGGTTATGGATTTATAGCAACTGAAGAAGAAGGAGACATATTCGTTCATCACAGTGCCATTGTAAAGAAGGGTGATGAATTTGCCTCACTACATGAAAACGATAAAGTAGAATTTGAGATCACTCAAGGTGATAAAGGTCCTTCTGCGAGTAAAGTAGTGGTAACTGAAGCTGCTCCTCCTCAAATTCGAGATTTTCGATATTAAGCTTCTTTTTGTTACAAATCAATAAAATATAATAATATGTAATAAGTAGTAGGTAGTAATTAGTAAGATCTTGTTCTGCGATTGTTATCGAATCTTATCTTTTTTTTATTTCTTGAAGAAAAAATATTTTTAGAAGAGGGGGATGTTATTAATGTCCAAACTTTTAGGAATTCTTTTATTACGCTCTAAATAAGAAACTTCATGACGTAAATATCTCCAAGATATTTCGCATTTCTCTAATTTACCCTCAACTTGCGTTTCAAATTCCCAAGGATTAATTACAATTAAGTCCCCTTTTCTTATCCACACTCTTTTTTTAATTTTCCCTCGGATTCTTCCAATACGGCGTTTTCCATCTTCACAATAAACACCCATCCGTTCTTGACCAAATATCTCAACAACCCGCGCAAACATTTCTCCGTTCTTTCTATAAGGCATTTTTACTCTTGATACTGTTGGGGTTGGAGTGGGAGTGAAACTCCTCCGTCCTTTTTTTTGTAGTTTTTTTTTCATCTTAGGCATATAAATTCTACTCTTTAGTTCTTCTAGTTAAACAACATTATAAATCCGATTTACTGTAAATTTAAAGAATTATACTTTTTATTTATTTTAAAATCGGAATATGCTTCGCATAAAACTCGCAAGATGCGAATTGAAAATTTAAAATTCAGTTAAATTTAAAACATATCTTTATAATTTAATAGGATAATAATAACTCCTTTTTAGTTTTTTCTAAATCATTTAAAATAATTACATTATAAATCGGAAAGAAAATGAAAGAATAGACCGTTTATCGGAGTTTTAAGGGAAAAGTGAAAATATTAACTCTATATGATGATTTTATATTTCGATTGGGAGCAAAACAAGAAGAAATCTATGTGGAAAAGGGTTGATATAGTTAAAATTGAAATATATTAATTTAGTCTTATAGGATTCAAATTAAAAAGAGGATTACAAAAAAAACCATTTTAGTTAATGATCTAGGTTCCACCAGCGATATGGGGAAGGATAACCACTTCTGATTGTTCATTGATAACGGTATCTGGGGATGCTTTCTTTCCGTCGACTAATATCCCGAAGTACTTGTTCTCCAAGTTGAGTTCTTGTAATAGGTCAGCCACGGTCATTGTTTTTTCTGGTTTGAACGTTTCATACAGGCCAGTATCTAATAATTCAGAAACTTGTTTTATAACAATCACCTACAATTTTTTATTATTAATAATATACACGTTATCGTATTTAATATTATTTCTTTAGATTTATTCGTTTCAGAATGCTGTGAATTCTTGTTTTTGAAGCAGTTATGGCATTAATTTTAGTTTTTCTATATAGATTTTCATTTATAGGAAAACTGAATACAAAATTTAAGGGTTTTAACCAAAAACCAATTTTTTTTATTTTTACATTAATTTCTATAAATAGGCTTTATTTAATTTGAGGAGATTATAAAATTATTGAAGAAGAAGAATTCATCGATTATACAGAGTATTTAGATAAAATAAGACAATTTGAATCTAAAATTCAGCAATTAACTGATCCAATAGAGAAAGAAAAAACAATACGAGAAATGATTTCAGGAGCGATCAAGTTCTCTAAAGAAATTATTGAATCTGGAGAATATTTTGAAGCAGGAGAGTTTCTTTTTTCTGTAGCTGAAATCATGGAAAACCTAAATTTTACCGAAGCTCTCAAATTATACGACCAAATTATTGAACTCTATAAAAAATTAATTATTGATTACAAGCTTCAAGCGAAATTACATGAAATTGCTGAGTTATACTTACGAATAGCAGATATTTATCATGAGAAAATTGTAGATTTAAAATCTGAAAAAAAGAATATTTTGAATAGTATAAAATTTCTAAAACAAGAAAGTAAACTTTTAAAAGAATTTAATGAAACTAGAAAACTTGCCCAGAATTATCAAAATATAGCAGAATTATTTTTAAAATTTTCAGATTATATGAATGCTATAAAATATTATGAGAAAGTTATCAAAATTTCAAAACGTCATAATTATTTTGATATGCTTTCCTTCTCTTATCAACAAATAGGATCATGTTATGAGGAAATCGATGATTATAACAAATCTCAAGATGTTATTTTGGATGGCGTAGAACATTTCTCAAATTTAGCGACTAAATATGAAGAAAAAAGCGATGGTTTAACTTTAGCTCAAATATATCAGATATTAAAGAATCTCTATAGCATTTTGGACAAAGCGGAACAATATACTATTTTCTCCAAGAAAGAAGCTGGAGCATATATAGATTTAGCAGAAACTATAGAAAAAAATAAAGAAAACTATCATAAAATTGCACGATATTACCGAGGTGCCGGACTATGTTATCAAGAAATTCAAAATAATTTAATTGAATGTGCTTCTTGTTTTGTATTAGCTGGAAATTTTTCAGAAAAAATTGAGGATTTTAACCAAGCTGCGATAAACCTTGTTGATGCTGCTAACGTATTTAAAGAATTGAAAAACTTTGAAATGGCTTATAAACATTATATTAAAGCAGGAGATAATTTTTGGAAAATTGGGAGTATAAACGAGTCCACAGAGAGTTATTTAAATGCCTATGATATCGCTATCGAAGGTGAATTAGAATTCGACAGATTTGGGATTTTTAATCAAATAATTAGAGGATTAAATAAAATTGCTAAAGAAGGATTAAAAAATAAGCAATTTTTTACTGCTGCAACTCTTATTTTAGAAAGCATAAAATTTTATGAACAATTGGATACAGCTAAGGATTTTCTTTTGAGAGAAATGGTTAATAATCTTTATCGCTACTATTATAGAGCTGCTAATCTTAAAAAAATTGGCCATTCTCATATAGTTCAAAGCTATGTCCTCGCTTCTATCTCCTGTATATTAAATGGAAAATTAGAAAAAGCAGCGGAAGTTATCTCTGAAATTGAAACTGAAGGGAACACAGTTAGAAAATACAAAGAAATTATAAGAATAATGATTAAACAAGTTTCCGAAGGGAAAGAAGTAGCATTAGATGTTTTTCCCTATGATTTAAGAAGGTTAATAGAAAGCTCTGAAGAAATAACATTCTTATTGAAATTATTTAAAGGATTTAAAATAACGTAAATCTACAATTTTGTATAGTATTATTGGATGATTTACAAAGCGTAACTATTTAATCTAATTCCCCTATGTTAATATTAAAAATTTATCTTAAAATCATCTTAAAATTCAAGATCAGGTGGGATGTGTCTATATCAACTATTCTATGATTCATTAAAAGACGGAAAGATTTTCGGAGAGGCTTTTAAAGATTGGTTTTATAACCCTGAAATTATCACATTTAATTATTGGGAAGAAGTATATGGCATGGAATTTTTTGGAGATCCCTTATTAACAATACACATGACTTAATAAGTATAATAAAAAGCAAGTTTAAACAAGAAATTTTAATAAACCTTCTTCTCTTTATTTTTTACATTTTATTAATTATGAAGTTTTAAAAAAAATGAATGATAAGATAAGCAAAAATATCATTTTAGGTTTCGACCTTGATAATACTTTAATCAATAATAGAGATGGTATTGTAGCGTCATTTAATTATGCATTAAATAAATATAACTTACCTATATTGGAGAAAACAGAAATAGAACATATGATTGGAACGCCTTTAAATGAAATGTTTGAGAGTATCACCAATTATAACTCTTCAAAATTAGTTATTGCGTTTAGAGAATATTATGGGACAAAAGGCATTTATCAAGCAAGTTTTTTACCCGGTATTAAATCTAAATTAAAAGAATTATATGAATTGTCCTTCACCTTAGGTGTAATAACATCAAAAAAGCAAGAAATGGCAAAGAGAATCCTTGAAATTTTAAAGATTATGAAATATTTTGATTATGTCATAGGAGAAACAGAAGAAACAAAAGAATTGGGAAAACTCGACCCAAAACTAAAATCAATGTTAGAAAAGAATTACCCTGAATATTATATTGTAATCATTGGGGATCATCCTAAAGATGTTATGCTTTCTAACAACTTAAACTGTCCATTCATTGGAGTATTAACAGGACACCATTCAGCAGAACAATTAAAAGTGATAAAAAAAGGAAAAGTACAAATAATAAATTCAGTTAGTGATTTGACTATTGATTTAATATTGTCTTTAATTTAAAACAGCATTCTGTTTTTGGATAGTTTGTTAAAAAAGAGAAAAAAAGTAATTAATTTTTAACAACTCTTTATTCTTTTGACCAAGATTCATATTCTTTCATAAATTCTTCTGGCTTCCATTGAGTATCCATAAACTTTGGGATGCCAGAACTGTCTCTAGGTCCTACAACTACAAATGCATCTGCTTCGTCTTCTAATGCTCCACTCAAACGAGCAGCCATGCCCGGAATAACTAAAATTCTGTGTTTAACTTTATCAAAAGCTCCAAATTCTTTCACAGCTTCAGCTATTGAACCAGCATTAAATTGACCCCCTGCAACAGCGCTTTCAATCCCTATCCCCTCACTATCGACTACTAAAAGCCAACAACTTAAGTTAGCTCCTTGTAGATCTTGTTCAACGGGGATTTTAGTCATTCTATAATTACTAGTTACGAATATGGGAGCCATCTCTCCTGGCTCTCCGATCTTATAAATTCCTGGGTCTACGGCGGGGTAAATTCTTGGATCAGAGAAAACACTTTGTCGTAAAGTCATCAAGGCTAAAAGTGCCCAGATCTCTTCTTTCTTCTGACCGGTGTGCAACACTATCATATTTGTATCTATAGACTCCATGATCGCACCCATTATCACTTCTTGATATTGGTGTTCCCATAGTTCTTTATCATCTCCTATCTTTACTTGACTCCAATAAGCCGCGGGTACGCCCATAACTGGCCAACAAGCATTTTCATCTTGTTTATCTATAGCCCCTGTTCTTAATTGCATAATCCTATCATAAGTCACAGAAAGATTCCCTGGCCCAAAATAAGTTCCTGGATCTAATATAATCTCTTTTACTCCAAATTTCTGTAGGGTAGCACTTAAAGACATTAGCTCATCTAAATTACTAGAGGTAATAGCAACGGGTAAGTTATTTTGTATAGCAAATTTACCAATTTCTTCCCATGTATCTTTTGTAACAGCATAGAGTAAAGGTTTTTTATTTTTGATTTCTTCAGCGGCAGTTAATAATATTTCAGCATTGAAACTACACAACATTACTGGAAGATTTGAGACTTCTGTTACTTTTTTAGCTGCTAATTTAAACTGATCCTTATTTCCAGATACATTTCTTAAAGCAATACCATCAAGAGTAAGAACATCTCCAATCCTTTCTATTTTAAGTTCTGAAAGGTATTTGATAATATCTTCTAAATTTATCTCATCATCCGCTATTTCAATAAAGAGAGCTGTTTGATTATAAAATGTTAATTGATGTCTCATCAAAACCTCTTCTCCCCCAATTGTAGCCGCTCTATCTCCAATACCAATAGTAATAGTTTTTTGAGGAGGAGTTAAAAGTTTAATAAGCTTCTCTCTATTTTTTGCTTGTTTTGGATGTTGCATCAAATGAGTACAATCTTGAGCTTTTACCTTTCTTTCCAACGTATCTGTCGCAAAAGCCATACATGTGTCATATCCGCAATCTTTACAATTCGATTTATCCAAAAGGGCATAAACCTCTAACGGACTTGGTCTAGCCATTTCATTTTCTCCAAATTCTTTTTTAATCTATAGTAAATATTCACTAATTATGAGTACTCTAATTGTAAATTGAATTAAAAATTTGGTTTTTTTAAAACAATTATAGCTCTAACTCCTTTTATCTTGATTTAATTTCTAAAATAAGATATTAGAAAATTATTAAAAAATCTTTAAATTTACTAAGTTAATGGTAAAAGATCAAAAATGTTTTGAAGATCTTAATTCATTGTTTTATCCTAAACATATTGCATTTATTGGAGCATCAGAAAGCTCCAGATTAGGATCAATGATGTATCTACCCGCTTTCAAGGATTCTATATGGTCCGAAACTTTTTATCCAATAAATCCAAAATATAATGAAATATTGGGTTGGAAATGTTATCCTTCAGTTTTAGATGTTCCATATCCTGTCGATACAGCTTATATCTCCTTGAAGACTAAATTTATCTCAGGAGCTCTAAAAGAATGCGTTGAGAAAGGAATAAAATGGGTGATTATTTTTGCTTCAGGGTTTTCTGAAACTGGAGATTCTGAAGGAAAACAATTAGAACTAAAGCTCTTAAAAATTATTAAAGGTTCTACTACAAGGATAATCGGACCAAATTGTTTGGGTCCATTAAACGCAGAAAATGGAATGGCATTCTCATTTGCATCTCAAGGAAAATATGGGGGCGTATCTTTTATGTCCCAATCCGGAGGACATCTAACCCAGTTAATTAACGTTGGATACAAACGAGATATTAGATTCCGTTATGGTATTAGTTTCGGTAATCAAATTGATTTAAATTGCGTGGATTTTATAAGATATTATCGTCAAAATTCAAAAACAAATCTTATTGCTGCTTATTTAGAATCTTCTGGTTCAGCTTTAGGGCATGAATTATTTTTAGAACTTAGAAAAACAACCAAAATTAAACCAGTAATTTTATGGAAGGGAGGATATACTAAAGATGGGTCCCGTGCTGCTTTTTCCCATACTGGCGCAATTGCTTCAAATAATATATTATGGAAATCAATGGCTAAACAAACGGGTACCATTCTTGTTAAAGATAATGAAGAATTTTGGAATACAATAAAAACCTTTGAACTATTATATCCACAATATCTACCTAAAGGAAGAAATGTGGGAATAATAACTCCGGGAGGAGGTTCTTCTGTTAATATGACAGATTTATTCGCATCTCAAAACCTTAAGATACCAGATTTAACTGCTAAATCACAGTCTAAAATTGCTGAAGTATTGCCATATGTTAATGTAAATATTAAAAATCCTGTTGATTTAGGGGCATCAGGGTTTATCTTGGACACCTTTACAGATTGTATAGATATTGTGGTTAATGATCCAAACATTGATGTAATTATAATACCACTTTGGCCTGACCATATTTATCGGTATGTTTTTAATAGAATGATCAAATGTTTTGAATCAACCTCAAAACCTTTTGCATTTTGTTTACCAAATATTGCCGATGATATTACTCTTGCAAAAAGGTTTAATACAGCTAAAAAGTTATTACACAAGAAACAAGTCCTCTATTTCTTATCTTTGAGAGATGCAGCAAAAAGTATCTCATTTCTATGTGATTATATAGAATTTCTAAAATCTCATAAAATCTCGAATTAACAATAAAATAGTAAATAAACCGGTTTTATACCTATATTTCTTTAGAAATTCTTTCTAAATATAATTTCATAAAAAATCTTTGACTATTACAATAAGCAAATTTTTGTTTTTGAGTAAGATCTTTAGAATTCTTTAAAATATAATGTATTTCTTTTATCATTTCAAAATGATTATCTATAATAGTCTCATTTATCTGCTTAAGGATACTTTCATTATCTTTTACTAAGTTATTTTTGTATAATCTGTGTTTAGAATAATTACTTTTTTGTAAATAACAATTAGTTAAAATAGCAGATTCATCAAATCTAAGATTATTTTCAACATTTTTAAGATAATTTCCTTCTAATTTTCCTGAACTCATTCCGTTTACCGTAAATTTTACTAATACTATTATTTTACTTATATTAATTTCAGAGTAGGGGTACTATTAACCCATTAATACAGTAACATAATTATTAAAATCAAAAGTACCCGCATTTATCATAAAAGAGAGAGGATAAGGATAACAAAATTCAAATTTAATATAAAAAGAGATTATTAAAGGCGAAATCCAATGTAAGATTGAAAATTTTGTTTCCCTTCCTAATTAACAGTTTGATTTAAACTATAAAAATGGAACATAATTTTAATAAATTAAAGATAGAAATTTAGGAATTATGTACACTTTGTTTTTTTTATTTAATATGAAAAAAAATGAAATCTTAAAACTTCAACCTATATTTAGTAATATTCTATTTTTGAAAGAAGTAAAGCAAAGAACCCGTAAAATAGGATATTTATTACACAACTTATAATAGCAAATATAAGAAGCTGCTCAAAGGATGCCAAAAAGTACAAATTCAATAATGCAGTTTGTGTAATATTACTTAACAAAGCTGCGATAATAACTGTCACTGTACTTATAGCTGCTGTTAAAGCCCATGCCCCAAAACATTGACTTTTACTTTCACCAAACCTTCCAGCAAGAATCGCTGCTATAATTGGAGCAATTAAATATCCTAACCAAAATAGGAAGATTTCCAAAACAAAAGTTCCTAAAAATGGTTGAAATATTATATAATTAAAAATTAAAGTCGGTGTACTAACAATTGAACCGAATAGATAAAATAAAAGCATTAAAGGAGCATAATTTGGCGAGCCAGGATTGAATATATCAAGTAAAACACCAATTCCGAGCCCTAATGCTAAAGAAATAATTGAAAAGATAAAATTTAACCCTACAAATGCTACTAAACTCAATAAAAATGCTTTTCCAAATGCCATTTCTTTCAGACTCTTTTTTATATATGAACTATTATAACTTATTATCTTCAAGGAAGAGATTAATTTTAAATTTTAGGATAAATTTCCATTGGATTTTAAATCTTTTTACTTTCCTCTTAGATAATAATAGGTAGAATTTAGTATCATCCTTATATTCTGCTAAATTAAATGATAATTTTACCTTCAATCAATTAAAATATTGTAAAGATGGATTTAAGAGAAGATTTGCTGAAAATTTTAATAAATCATGAAATCCTAAAAAGACTATAACAATGAATAGAGTTAATGAAAAATTTAATCTTGGAAAGCTTAAACACAATTTTTTAGCTCAGTTGCTCTCAAATATTGAAATAAATGATAATAGGGTAATTATGGGATCTAAAATTGGTGAGGATGCAGCAGTTATAGATATACCAGGACCTAATTATTTAGTAGCTAAAACAGACCCAATTACCTTTGCAACTGATGAGATTGGCTACTATTCAGTAATTGTGAATGTTAATGATCTTGTATGTACTGGAGCTAAGCCTAAATGGTTTCAATCCTCAATATTATTACCCGAAAAACTTACTACGAATAGAATGATTGACAAAATATTCAAAGATATTCATGAAACATGCAAAACGATGGATATAACTGTTGTTGGAGGGCATACAGAAATTACTCCCAGGCTTGAGAGGCCAATTGTCATTGGGTCCTTGATAGGAGAAGTTCCCAAGGATAAACTCGTATTGACTTCTGGAGCAAAACCAGGAGACGCACTAATATTAACAAAAGGAATATTTATAGAAGGTACGGCGATTATTGGGCGAGAGAAAGAAAAGGAATTATTAGAACATGAGTTAGATCATGAATTTATAAAAAGATGTAAGGATTATCTTTTCAATCCAGGGATTTGTGTTTTTAAAGAAGCTCTCTTGGTAAATAACCATTTTAAAATAACATCCATGCACGACCCAACCGAAGGAGGAGTTTATACAGCTATCGCTGAAATGACTATTGCTTCAAATTCCGGTGTGAAGATTGAAGAGAGAAAAATTAAAATTTTACCAGAATCGAAAACTTTAAGTATTATATTTGATCTTGATCCATACAATACGATATCATCTGGATCCTTATTAATTGCTGTGAATCAAGAAGCTTCCTCTGATTTAATAGATCTTTTAAGAAGAAATAAAATATACGCTGAAAAAATAGGTAAATTTACCCCTAAAGATAGAGGATTATTGGTTATAAAAGAAGATGGGAAAAAAGAACAACTTAAATACTCAGAAACAGACGAAATAACTAAAATTTTCTAATACTCCTCAAAAATAGCCATTATGGATTTTCTTCAAGCTAAACATATTATTCTCTATTTAACTAAGATTTTTATTTTCAAAATTTTATTTTATAATATAAATAAGATCAATTTCTTAGGGTTAGTTAAAACCCAGAAAACAATAGACTAATTAAATATTTGATCAAAGGTGGCTTATAAAGAATTAAAATACATTTTTAAAAATCTTCAAGAGAGAGTCAATAAGCAAGATTTTAGCATAAAGTCTGTGAACCGCCTGTTATTTGAAATTTTAGAGAAGAATAATGCTAAATTTGAAGAATTTAAAAATGATATTCGATTAAAATGGGAAGAATTTGAAAAAAAAAATAGAAATCGAGTAATTAAAAAAACATTTACTTCATTTTTCTATGAAAATTTTCATGAGCTATTTAGTTACTTTTTAAATGTGTTTTTTGGTTTTTAAAAAGATTCCTTAAAGTTATTTAGTAAAGAAAAAATAATATTTTTTGATTATAACTATATTCTAAATCCAAATGAAGAGGATATAATTTTTAAAAATTCGCCTGAATTTCAAGTAGATTTATTGTATGGTTTTTCTCTTAATACGGGTTATCTTTATTTTGTTGTTCGCCTGTTAGGAATTGTTATTAGAAATACAATTCAGGAAAAAATCTTTATTTTACTTGATGCAGTCATAGTAAGGGATGAAGAGTCAAATAAGAATTTGAATTTTATGATAATAATTAAAGATAGTAAAGATGAAATTTTCAATTCTTATTATAATATGGTTTTATATTATTTTTTAAGACATTTTAAAGGGATTCCTGAAGAATTTTATGAGAAATTATTAGAAGGAAGAGAAAAATTATACCAGATAGCTTTAAACGAGTATTATCAATCAAAAGAAAAATTGGTTGATTTATTGTATTATTTTTATAAAAAATGTAATTTATTACAGAGTTTCTCACCTTTATTAGACTTTTTTAATTTTGTAGGAGCTAGAGTAGAGGATTCGGTTTTTTCTAAGGTGGATATTATTAAGAAAGAATTCCTAATTAACCTAGATTATTCTACAGAGAAGAAAAATGCTATTGTCAAATTCTTTGATTATCTTGATAAGACATCAACCCTTTATTCAACCTTTCAAGCAAATAATCTGCCATCTCCAAAATCGCAATTAAATCTTTTTTTACTATATATGAAATATTTCTTTGGTAGTGGACTCGAAGCTTTAGAAGTAGGGGGTTTATTATTTTTACCCGAAGTTTTTAAAACAACTTTAAATCAATATAATAAAAAAGTAGAGGATGTGATTGGAGCAAATACTATCAACAATATTAAAGAATTCATAAATTTCTTGTCAGCTTTATCAAATATTAAAAATATTGATCTCTTCTTTCAAAAGATCTTTAAAAAAAATATTTCTCAATTAAATTATGGCTTTTTTAAAACATTTTTAAAAAGTCTAAATTCAAATTTTTCTCAGAATTTAACAAAAGAAAATGAAATTCTATCTGAAGATCCAGAAAATACACCCTTTACGTTTAATATTATTGTTGACCATATCTGTAGAATTCTTTATGTATTGATTGATAAAATATTTATGAGAGATTCGCCAGATATCGCTTCGAATAATTTCATAGATCCACGTAGTCGTTACATTGGTAAAAATATTGCTTTAAGAGTTTTAGAACTTTTTGTTTTTCAAGATATAAATTATTCTGACGACGTATGGCCGGATTATATTATCAGTTTAAACAGAGAACTAATTAAGAATGAGTTGATTAAATTTAATATAGAAATTCCTGACAAATATTTCTACTCAGTTGAGGAATTAATCCAAATAATGATAACCTATAATATTCAATCATTTTCTGATCAACCTTATTTCGAAGAATGGTTAATACATGAGATTATCATTCCACTTAATGATTTAATTCAAAATATTCGAAATACAGTAGAATATCCCGCAAAAGAAATTGAAGTATATGAAAAATTAAGTGAATATTTCCTATTAAATATAAAAGATGAGCAAATTATAAAGGATTTTAAATTCTTATGTCAACAATTTGCCCCGTTTTGGAAAAATGTTGAGTAATTTTAATACCAATTGTTATACGATATTAAATATTTCTAAAAATCTCGGAAATTGACTCTTTATATCTACTATTGGCAAATCTGAGATATTTTTATTCTTTAAATCTTTGAAACTTATTACTCCAGAAATCATTTTAACGTCTTTAGTTAATTGTTCTTCAACTTCATTTAGATTAGATATGCATAATACAGTAGGGTTATTTAAATTCCTAAATCCTTCCGTAAATACGAGTTCAAATTTATAAGGGCCATTATATAACCACTTTAAAAGCAGCTCCAGTTTAATCTCTTCCTTTTTTAAAAAAATTGCTGATTCATTGTTATCATTTTGAATCACAGAGTAAGTAGCTCCAATTTCTGTGAATTTATAAGAATCTTTTCCTTTTTTATCAATCGGATGGTGCTTTATATTCTTTATCACCGCAACAGTATAATTCATTTTTTTTTTAAATAATTCTGTAGCAGTTGTAATAAAATTTGTTTTCCCGGAGCCAGAATATCCAATGACAGAAATAATTCTATAATTCATATTGTAATTTATTTTCGATTCTTTTTCTATTTTCATTTATTTTAATGAAAAAAAAATATATTATTTTACTAATTAATATTTATTTAAATAAGATTTTTCTCTAGAATTCAAAATATCTTTGAAAATTAATGCCTCCTAAAAAAGAAAGGATCATATTCGACGCTAATTTCTTCATCTGTATGTTGCAAATTAAAGCACGTAATATTTTAGGAAATTTAAACAAAGCTGCCGAGGATTTAGGATATGAATATTATATATCTCAAGTAGTATTTGACGAAATAAAAGCACCTCATACCTATAAAGATAAATTAAAAAGTTTCGTAAATGTAGTAAATGTATTACCAAATCAAGTTGATGCCATTAAAGATAAACTAAGACAATTTAATGTAAGATTTCCTGCTCAAGATCCAGATCTCACACTTGTTTGCATCGGAAATAGCTTATTGAATGAAAATAAAGCTATACCTGTCCATCTTGTGACTGATGATTTTAAGTTAGCAAAGAATACAAATTTACTCTATAAAAGTAAAATCAATATATTTTCTCTTTCAAGCTTTCTTCTAAAAATACAGAGAACAATAGTAGAAGTTCAGATGAGAAAATATTTTAAAGAACTGTGGAAGAGAAGTTTGAATTATACTTTATCCTATATGATTGAACGCTCTAAAATCTATCCTGCTGAACAAAAAATTACTTGGTTGATTGAAAAGGCAATAGCTGTTACAGAAACCTCGATCTTATCACAGGATCTTGAGTTAGAAAACCCAGATGCAGGTGTAAAATTTGAAATTGGAGCTTCTAAATATGCAGATGAAATAAATATTTCTGAAAAATATATTGAAAATCAAAAAATTTCCCAAACTGAAGAGAAAAAAATATTTGGGATTACAAAATTTCTAGAAAATTTAAAAATATCAAGAGAATATATGATCCGCGCTAGAGAGGCGATAATAAAAAGTATTCCAAAAGATGCAGTTAAGTTTTTAAAAACAGGTAATGGGTTTTTAGTCTCTCTACTTCAAGTAGCTTCAGGACAATTAACAAATCTGAAGGACTATGAGATTGTTGAGCAGTTGATCTGTTCTGAAATTAGTAAAATGGAATTTTTGCGAGCATTTTTATTAGTTTCTCTTGGTCGTATTAATTCCGCAGTAGATTCTCTTGAAAGAGCCGCATTATTTTCGATTATAATTCAGAATTACAAAACTTGTTTGACTTTAAATTATGTAAAGGCTTTAATTTATTTATTCCATGGCTTATATAGAGAAGCAATTAGTCAATACGATTTTACTGAAGAATTAGCTGATATTTATGGTGATGATAAACTAAGATTAAAATGTCTAATAGGTAAGGCTATAGCACTTTATATCCAAGGGGAGGATAGGAATACAGCACTGAACATCATGGAGGAAATCTCGGCTATGGACTTAGATAAAAACTTCCTTGATGCAATAATAGTATTTAGTGAACTAGGAGACTATTTCTTAGCTCTAGGACATTCTCAAATAGCTACAAATCTTTACAATCAAGCCTTGGAAATCTCGATAGACTATAAATTAAATTTTAAAAGTGAAATTTTAATGGAGAAATTAAAAAGATCTTACATCGCAACCGTATTAGCTGGTTATTCCGCAGAAGATACTGTTGATAGACTGGATATTTTATTAGATAAGGCGTACTCTATCAAAGATGTAGAAAAATATAATGAACAAATTAAAAAAATATCAAGCTTTAATCTCTTATTTTATACTCCCTTCCCGTATATTACAGGAAAAAAGAAAATTATCCCCTACTCAGAATTACCGAAAGAACTTAAAGATGATTACTTGGAAGTGGTATATTTCGAAAGACAAAAAGATCCTCAAGACCAAATTCTTTTTATTGTTTCTCATTATGAACTAGGTCTCTTAGGAATTAAATTGAAGACAAGTGAAAATGTAACAGGAATTGCTGAAAATTATAATCTTAAGATAAAACCAAATGCGAAAGTTAAAATATATGAACCTGATGAAGATTTAAAAAATACGTTTTTGATCCGGGCAGTTATAGAAATAACAACAAAAGATCAAGTTCAAATTAACTATTCTCTTCCGTCTTTCTTTAAACAGTTGAATCTGTAGTACAGTATTATAAAAGAATGGCTATCCTTTCCTCAAACCTTTATCTCGTTGTGAAATTTGATGGCCGTGGATGGCACATGAAATACAATAATACTTTGTCTTACTTGGAGTTTGAATTATCGTTCCTGATTTTTTTAATTCAGTATACATTCTGCTATCAACCAGTGAGACCCTTCTTGTTACCGCTTTAGCCTTACTTCTTGCAACAAACCTCCCACATTTACTACATTGAACTCTGGCATATTGTCCTTTACTAGACCCGCTTCTACCGCCACTTTTTCTCTTTTTTGGAATAAAAATCAGCTATTTTTTATTTTTTCTTGTTAATCTTCACTTTTATACACAATTTAAATTGTTCAAAACTTAAAAAATTTATCGTTAACCATAAAAAACTATAAAAATGAATAAAAAACAAATTATTGAACGAATCTAACTAATTATCATCTATATTCGTGTTTAAGTTCTTTAATATTTTAAAAGAAAAACTTAATCTTTGTAAAACAGTATAAATCAAAGCAAAAGTAAAAATTATAATACTAATAAGAAAAATTGGAGTGACTGGTACTCTGGTAATATATGGTATAAAAACTGTTATAGGATCATTATATATAAGTATTGTAATAAAATAGAATATTAGTTCTGCAATTATAGCAAAAAGTAAAAATAAAATCCGTTCGGCTCGTTCCATAAATCCTATACCTTTCATATTAACACCTTCGCTTTCAGCTCTTGAACGTATATAAGAGATCATAATAACTAAAAACAATATAATATATCCTAAAATATAATCTACCAAACCTCCATAGATTAAACCTAAAATAAGTATTGCATCAGAGAGTCTATCTAAATTTGAATCTAGAAATGCACCAGATTGAGTTTCATTACCTGTTCTTCTCGCTACTTCTCCATCAAATAAATCAAAAGCACCTGCTATTCCTAAAATACATGGAATTATCCAGGAAAGCCATATAGAAAAATACAATCCACACCTTGCAATCAATAATGAGCCGACTAATGTAAATATAAATCCTATATAAGAAATCTTATTAGGCGTAAAATTATGTTTAATTAAGAATTCTACAGGGCGATCTATATATCTCCTTGAAACTTCCTTCTGTCGAGCTCTTTTTTTATTTTCTTTTATTTCATTCAATTGATTAATAAATCCTAATATCCAATAATTTAGATTATAATTTCTAAAATTTTATTACAATAAAAAATTTATTATAATGCTAATAAGTGTAATTTCAATAATCGAATAACTGAGGAAGCTAAATACGATTGATTTCCAATGCTTAGCATTGGAAGCTTTAATGCGGATAATTCCTTTGAGTATAAATATTCGTCTTCTTGGCTTCCTATTATGAAAATAGTGTTTTCTTCCTCTCGGATCTTACTAAATAATTTAAAAAAATCTTGACCTTGTTCATTTAAAATATAAAGATTATAATTTAAATGCTTAAAATGAATTATAGCTTCTATTATGTTCATTTCTGAGTCCTTAATCGAACTCAACATATTTAATGATTGATCTTTTTCAATCTTGTTTTTTTGAAGGAATTTAACAAAATAATCCGTAAAGAGCAATTCATTTTTAGGAAAAATTTCATAATTGAAAAACGCAGGGTCGAAAATGAAGGTCCCATAACGATCCAAAAAAACCCATATCTGAACATTTCTTTCAAAATCATTATTACTTAGTATTGCTGACAGAATACATCGTGAAATTACGTCTAATCTTCCTGAGGATCCGGGAATGTCCTTTATATTATACCTATCAATGTTTACGGTTTTAGATTTTATAAAGAAGATAATAGTCATAACATTAGCAATTTATTTAATATATATAAGAAACAGTTTTTTAATTAAATATATTATAATAAGAATTGATAATAATATAATCCCACTACTAAAAATCGAAAAAGCTTAGATGAGAACATGGATGAAATAGATATTTCACTCTCATTAATGTTAATGGTTAATTCAAGAATACCATACAAAGAATTAGCTGAAAAGTTTAATATGAGTGTGAATTCTATTCATAAAAGAGTAAAGTCATTAGTAGATCTCGAAGTAATACAAGGATTTAAAGCAAAATTAGGATTCCCTAATTTTCCAAGAATAACTAATATCATAATATTTGGTATTTCAGATTTAAGACAAAAAAAGCAATTGATAAATAAATTAGGAGAAAATGAATATATATACAATGTTACACAAGGGAGTGGTAATACCTTTTATATACAGGCATACCTTAGGAATATTAGTGAATTAGACGCCTTAGTGTCATTTGTTCGTAAAACAGGAAATCTTACTGATTTCATCGTTGGAATAGATAAAGAAATGCCGCCTATTGCCTTAGAAGAATTAACTGTTAAACCACTTACAGATTTAGATTATCTTATTATTAATTCATTGAAAGACAATTCTAGGAAGTCTATCTCTGATATTGCTCTTGAAGTTGGTGCTTCAACCAAAACAATAAGGAGAAGAGTAGATCGCTTAACTGAAAATTTTCTTGTTCAATTTCAAATAGACTGG
>Ga0307378_10001465_pt1 | contig 38462 bp, 30 predicted proteins | sample UN1MG_FD_202238 | JGI IMG/M metagenome (GOLD analysis project Ga0307378, IMG submission 202238) | Soil microbial communities from Risofladan, Vaasa, Finland - UN-1 | ecosystem: Environmental > Terrestrial > Soil > Coastal area > Acid sulfate soil | place: Finland: Risofladan, Vaasa | collected...
ACATAGGTGTATTCATGGTGACCGTCGTCAGATCCAACTGTGTCCACGTGTTGCCGTCCGCTGAATAATAGGCCCTGACAAGTCCGCCTACTGTACGCTCTAATTTTACCCACTGAGGAGCGGTAATACCTTCTTCGAAGAACCTGTCCGTAATACCGCCTGCGGAGTTGCGAAACTGGAATCGAATTCCGTTTTCAGGAGTTATGAACAATGCCACGTTGCGCGACCCCGGCTCAAGTGTATCGCGAATCATCACACCGGCCTTGGCAAAAGGATCTGTGTTCTCCAGACTCTCGACTTTTGCTGAAATCGAGGCGGCGCCGGTGACCTGCTTGAAGGCGAAGTGGAACTCGTCAGAGTTATCCCAGATGTCCGTGCCCGAGGCGGTCATCGTATATGTTCCAGTCGGGCCTTCTGTGAAGCCGCCGACATACGCCGGGTGGCCCCTGAACCACAGCGACAATACACCAACACCTTCTCTGGTCCAATCCTGCGCGGGACTAAACGAACGTTCGGCTTCTGAATAATTTGCTGTACCACTATTGTCATAGAAAAGAGGCATTGACTGCTTGCCCCCGTGGACAATATTTTGCTCGGCAGCAGGAGGATTAGGATAACCAACAGTAGAACCGTTTGCCTCGACCTCCCATCCGTCTAACCAAGCTTCATATATAATGTCGGGCGAGAAGTCGGTGTAGTCCTCAAAATCGTCCACAATAAAATGGTCGATTATCGTAAAGCTCCATATATTACCTTTCCACGGACTATTTGGCTCGGCATCATTGAACTCATCGACTCGCCAGTAATAACTCTGGGCGAAATCGAGAAGGCCGGGGGGAGCATAAGTAGTATCTTCCTGGTTTTGGCTGACCAATACGTCCTGCGGATTGATTCTGCCGGCATCGTTGACATCGTCGAAATTGTCTCCGAAGTACACATCGTGCGAGACGGCGAAATCTCCCGGTCGCCAGCTAAGGCTCACTCCCATATCCTGATACTTGGCACCATCAGCCGGGGTGGGTCCCAAAGCATACGGAATTCTTTCGCCGCCTTGCATAACAGCCTGAATCTCGGCCTCGGTCAGGGCATGGTCGTAAATGCGGACTTCGTCGAGTGACCCGTGGAAAGTTCTCTCACTAAGAGTGGGACGGTTACTGTTATATCCGATTTCGACCTGAGCTTCAACATCCGGACCAATTGAGAATGGTTTAGGGCCCTGTTCATCGACGCCGTTAAGGTAAATTACGGCATTGGTTCCATCGAACGTAATGGCAAGGTGCACCCATTCGTTTTTAGGCATAATAAAGAAGGCAACCGACCCGGCAGGTTCATACGAAACACCCACTCTGTCGGTATAATCGGCTTCCGTATGGGCGCCCCACAACTCGAACTGGAACATCATAGTGTCTGCGCCCCATCCGGCCGACTTGGTGAGAAAATGCTGAAAGGTCCCCGTTCCATCCCAGAACGCCCAGAGGGCAACAGTAAATTGCCCCGTCCCATTTGTAGGGTCGAATATTCCACAATCGATTCCTATGCAATTGTCAGGGTTGAATGCAATTGCGCCGCCGAAACCTGGCGGGCCGATTACCCATTCCGGGGTTCCAAGGAGCGTCCCATCGTGATTATTGCCGGAACTGTCCATGGCGGTGTCACCGGAACCCTCATTAAACCTCCACCAGCCGATGAGGTCTGCCTTAGCTGCGCTCGTCAGAACCATGCCGAGCACCAGAACAAAAGAAACCAAATAAATCAATTTGTTAGACATAATAATCCTCCTTCGAAAAATAAATATAGGTTGTTAATTGAGATGCAAAATATCTTCATTGTGAAATACAAAGCTCTCACGTAGAACTTTGTGCCTCGTATAATGCACAACAACTCCTCCTCTTATTTTAGAAAACTATAAGGATTCCACGCCTCAGAGGGCCAAAACCCACAAATAACCGCCTCTGCTCGTGCAAGCTTATTCTATGTTATTTATACTAAATCAACATCTCTGCCGTCAAGGAAAATCCCTCGAATTACGCATTCCTTTTCAATACTATCAAATAAAATCTGAATTCGAAAATTCGATATTCCCTTTTTGTCTGTCATCCGCCTTCTGTCCTCCGTCCTCTGTGCCTTTGTCCCAATGCTCCTCTGCACAATAATATTGATTAGGTGTGATGTTGCGCTTATATTGTGGCCAAACATTGTTTGAAGTTCTGGAGTTTCTTAGTGAGTGAGCACGGTAATATTAGGAAAGTTGATTTATCGGCGACTTTTGCCTGTATTGGTGCGCTGACTTTCTGGGCATTGGGCCCGATATTTGTAAAATACCTGACGGGGTATCTGGATTCGTGGACACAAAATCTGCTGCGATATTCGGTGGCGTGTTTGGTTTGGCTGCCATTTCTTTTCTTTTCCATCAAAACAAAACGGCTCGATACAAGGGTCTGGCGAAGGGCTGTTGTGCCGGGTGCGGCAAATGTTGTTATGCAGAGTTTGTTCGCCTGCGCTTATTACTATATCGGCCCGGCCTTTATGGCTCTGTTGATGAAATCATCTATCATCGGGATAGCTGGTTTTTCGCTGATATTCTTTCCCGAGGAAAGGACATTAGTAAAAAGCAAACGCTTCTGGTCAGGCTTGATGCTTTCGGTGGTGGGCGTGGCCGGCGTATTGTATTATAAGGAAGATTTCGCCGCGACAATGACCCTGACGGGTATAATTATTGCTCTTATGACGGCTTTTATGTGGGCGGTATATACGATTTCAGCGAAGATTGCTTTTAAGGATATTGACTCCCGTCACTGCTTTTCAGTGATAAGCATATATACGGTTGCAGGGCTTTGTGTGCTCGCCCTTTTATTTGGCCGGGTAGGGGACTGCGTGAAAATGGGTGCCTGGCAGTGGGCGTGTGTTGTCTTTTCGGGGGTGACGTCCATAGCATTATCCCATACGCTTTATTATTCGGCAATGAGGCGAATCGGAGCGACTATTCCGGCGCTTGTTATGCTAGCGCAGCCGTTTATCGTCCTTGCGATTTCCTATGTGGTTTTCAGGGAGTCGTTGAATGTTTTTCAATTGCTTTTCGGAGTGGTTTTGTTAGCAGGCTCAGGTCTTGCTATCTGGTCACAGGGACATCTTAAGCGTGGCTTGTGACTTGGGGATCGGGGTCTGTAATACGATAAATGCGTGGTGATTATTGGTAGTTATTCGGCGTCATCTTCAAGCGAGTCCCGCTTTTGCTGGACTCGCTTGAGGCTGCCACCCATCAAATTAAATATTACTGAATACCGGTGAAATCCTGTGGTTGCACGATTGACAATGGGTGGCTGTAGGCTTTAAGATATATTAGCTTGTTAAGCAGCTTACATTCAACACAGACGTCAATGAAAATTGACAAAGAGATTTACACTTGAGGAGACAAATATGAACAAAGTCCTGAACGTCATTATTATATTGATTACAGTCTTTGCATTTTCTCAGGCTCAGGTTTTAGGCCAAACTCGTGAAAGGGCGGAAGTTCCTGAACAATACAAATGGAAACTGGAAGACCTCTATGCTTCGGACCAGGCTTGGAATAAGGCCAAGCAGGAGCTGGTTGCCCAATTTGATGAAGTTACAAAGTACCAGGGCAAATTAGCAGGCTCTGCGTCTGAGCTATTGGCTTGTTTGGAGTTTGACAGCCGAGTCTCTAAAGAATTCGGGCGTCTGTACAGCTATGCGCATATGAAATCCGACCAGGATACGCGCAGTTCGAAGTACCTTGCAATGGAGCAGGAGATGCAGCAGCTTAGTACCGATTACAATTCCAAGGCGGCATTTATTAAGCCTGAGATTGCCGGGATGGATATGGAGACTATCGATAAGTTTATTGAGCAAGAGCGTGGTTTGAAGATCTATAAGATGGCTTTGTATGACATACAGCGGAAGAAGGCCCATACTCTATCAGAAAAGGAGGAGAAGATATTGGCGGAGGCTGGCTTGTTGGCCGACGGGCCCTCAACGATTTACAGTGTCTTCAGTAACGCGGAATTGCCTTATCCTGAGATTACATTAAGCGACGGCACTACGGCCAAGCTGACCAAGGCGGGGTACTCCCTATATCGAGCCTCACCCAATAGAGAGGACCGCGAGGCAGTATTTCAGGCGTTCTGGGACACGTTTACCAAGTTCAAAGGGACTTTCGGTACGCAGCTTTATGCGAATGTAAAGAAGGATATGTTCTATACCCGCACACGCGGCTATGAGTCTTCGCTTCACAGCGCATTGGATAAGAATAATATTCCGACAGCAGTATATATGGCTCTTATTGAAAATGTTACCAACAACCTTGATTCATTCGGCCGTTTCCTGAATTTGAAAAAACGGATGTTGGGCGTAGAGACATTGAAATATTCGGACGTATATGCGCCGGTGGTTAAAGGTATCGATTTGAAATATACGTTCGATGAGGCCAAGAAGCTTGTGCTTGATTCGGTAAAGCCGTTAGGGAGCAGCTACGGTCGTGTGGTTGAAAAGGCCTTTGAGGAACGATGGATAGATGTTTATCCGACACCGGGTAAGCGTGCGGGTGCATATTCCAGCGGCAGCGCTTATGATGTCCACCCTTACATTCTTTTGAATTACAACGACCAGTATGACGATGTGAGCACCTTAGCTCACGAGCTGGGTCATACGATGCACAGTTATTATTCCAATAAGAACCAGCCTTATCCGACGGCCGACTATTCGATTTTTGTGGCGGAGGTGGCTTCCACTTTTAACGAGGCCCTGCTGATTGACAAAATGCTCAAAGAAATCAAAGATGATGACACCCGATTATCTTTGCTGATGAATTATTTGGAGGGAATCAGAGTGACGGTTTTCCGGCAGACACAGTTTGCCGAGTTCGAGCTGCGTATTCATGAAAAGGCTGAGCGCGGTGAGCCGTTGACAGGGGATGTCCTGAACGAAATTTATGGTGAGATACTCAAGAAATATTACGGCCACGACAAGGGCCTCTGCCATATCGATGACCTGTATACGGTCGAATGGGCATACGTTCCGCATTTTTATTATAACTTTTATGTGTATCAGTATTCGACATCTTTTACCGCGTCCACGGCCCTGGCTGAAAAAGTGTTGGGCAAAGAAAAAGACGCGGTCGGAAAATACATTGAATTTATATCGTCCGGTGGCAGCGATTATCCAATTGAGCTTTTGAAAAAGGCGGGAGTGGATATGACAGGCGCTGAGCCATTCAATAAAACGATGACGGCAATGAATCGAACTATGGATGAGATCGAGGCGATTTTGGATAAAAAAGGCAAATAATATGAAATGTGAATTATGATAGGAAAGGGTAGGAAGATGGAAAAACATATAACTCTTGTAGCAGTGCTCAACATTGGGTTTGGTGTTATGGGATTATTATTTGCATGTATGGCTTTTTTAGCTATTGCCGGCGGAGGAATTATTTCAGGAGACCCGGACGCAATGATAATCACCATGATAGTTGCCTCTGCGATAACTATCTTTTTTATTATAATATCCTTACCGGCTCTTATCGGGGGAATTGGGCTTCTGAAGCGCAGGGGCTGGGCGCGGATTCTGGTTATGATAATTGCCGTTTTGGATTTGTTCCTAATTCCAATTGGAACCTTTATTGGTGTTTACACTCTCTGGGTCTTAATGAACGACGAAACGGCAAAATTATTTGCGCAAGGTTCCGGCTGATAGATGGCCTGGCCTGAAAAACTATTTCAAAGAGTTAAAGAACCTTTTGAATCTTGGCTGATATTTGTCGGTAATGTCGAGGGAACCAATTATCCCCTTTGCTTTTCCGACTATGAATTTTCTTTCCACGAATCCGAAATATCTTGAGTCCCTGCTATTGTCCCTGTTATCGCCCATAACAAAGTAGCTGTCCTGAGGTACCGTAACCGGCCCGAAGGTTCGCACTGCCATAATAGAAGGGGTGCTCATTACCGCGTGAGTTACTCCGTTCAAATCCTCCATCGCCAGTCTATATTTTCTTTTTTGCCTGCCGGGCAGATATTTTGTGTATTTCGGGTCGATTTTTGTATAGCTGACCGGTTCTCCGTTCAAAAGAAGTATATTGTTTCTTAACTCGATTATGTCACCGGGCCGGCCTGTTATTCTCTTGACCAACCGAGTATCATCGTCGGGAGAAAAACAAACTACTATGTCGCCCCTTTGGGGGTCCGACCATTTTGCAAGCCGATGCAAAGTAAGAGGAACTCTCAGGTCATAGGCTATTTTATCCACATAGATCAAATCACCTTCCAGTATAGTGGGATTCATGGAGCCGGTCGGGACCCAATTCCAATCTGCTAAACTTGATTTTACAGGTACTACTACACAAACTAAGAAAAGAATGGTTATTCGCCATTCTTTCCAGAGCCTGCGGATATAATTTGTCACTTTTCGTATCTTCATTTTTCCTCTATAAATTATTATCGGTTAGAAGAGTCTAATTCTATACGTGAAAAATTCGTCAATGTTCTTTATTTGTCCTTTTTGGCACTGATATTCGCTTATGCCGGCCGGCAATCTGCTCCGGCCAGTCAGGCTTGTATTGGGCGGGAAAAATTGGGGTAAATGCCCGTTCAAAATCATTAGTATTTCTTGACTTTTTGGTTGGTTGCGGATAATCTATTTGCGAACAAGATTTAGTGTTAAGGATAACAGGAAATTATGAAGGAAGTCAAGAAACCGCAGGAACAATTCGAGGACATGCATATCCTCGATGAGCTGAAGAATTCGTACCTCAACTACGCGATGAGCGTGATAGTTTCGCGTGCTTTGCCGGACGTTCGTGATGGTCTGAAACCTTCACAAAGGCGAATACTGGTTGCGATGAACGATCTGAACCTCGGGCCACGAAGCAAACACCGTAAATGCGCTAAAATCGTCGGCGATACCGGCGGCAACTATCACCCCCACGGCGACCAGGCCACGTATGGGACATTAGTGCGGATGGGTCAGGAGTGGAATATGCGTTATCCGCTGATTGACCCGCAGGGCAACTTCGGCAGTATCGATTCTGACCCGCCGGCAGCTATGAGATATACCGAGGCAAGAATGGCGGCGCCGGCTATGGAAATGCTCGAAGATATCAAGCACGACACCGTCGATTTTGTGCCGAACTATGATGAGACCCGTGAAGAGCCAACGGTTCTGCCCTCGAAGTTTCCGAATTTGTTAGTCAACGGCTCTACCGGAATCGCAGTCGGGATGGCGACTAATATCCCGCCCCATAATATTACCGAGATTTGTGACGCTTTGCTGTTAGTCATTGAGGACCCGGACTGCGGGTTTAAGGACATTATTAAGGTCCTGCCCGGCCCTGATTTCCCAACAGGTGGAATCATTTGTGGTAAAAAGGGAATCATTGAAGCTTACACGACCGGTCGCGGGCATTTGACGGTCAGGGGCAAAGTAGATATCGAAACAACCAAACGAGACAGGGAAAGAATCGTAATAACCGAAATACCTTATATGGTCGTCAAGACCACAATTGTCTCGAAGATTGCGTCTTGTGTCCACAATAATACGCTTCCGGAAGTAGCCGACGTCAGAGACGAATCGGACCGTCACGGTTTGCGGATTGTCGTTGACCTTAAAAAAGACGCTGATGTCGAAATCGCGCTGAACAAGCTGTACCGCTACACTTCTCTACAGAGCACTTTTGCTATCGCCAATATCGCACTGGTTGATAACAGGCCTGAAACCCTCAATATAAGAGAGATGCTCGACTGCTTCATTGACCATCGCAAGATTGTTGTCCGCAGGCGGAGCAGATTCCTGCTGAAAAGATGCAGGAACAGGGCCCATATTCTCGAAGGTCTTATCCTGGCTGTTAGTGACATTGATGAAATCATCGATTTGATAAAAAAGTCACCTGATACTCCGACCGCGAAGTTGAACCTGATGGAAAAGCCTTTGCGGTTAGCCGAGTCGGCTACGCTGAAGAAAATCCTTCCCAAGGCTTTTGTAAAGGAAAAAAGTAAAGGCAAGCATTTTCTCACCGGCCCGCAAGCCGATGCGATTTTGACAATGCAGCTGCAAAGGCTGACCGGTCTGGAGATGGAGAAGCTGGCCCAAGAGTATGCCGACCTGAGCGAGCAGATAGAGGGTTATGAGGCAGTATTGGCCAACGAGGAGCTTTTGCTGGACATCATTCGTGAGGACATCTACGAAATAAAGGAAAAATACGGCGATGTTAGGCGGACGAAAATAACGGCCAAGGTTGAGCAGTTCGATATTGAGGATTTGATTGCCGAAGAGGAGGTTATCGTTACGGTCAGTCACAGCGGATACGTTAAGCGGTTGCCGATTGATACGTACCGCAAGCAGGCCAGAGGCGGCAGAGGAATCATCGGCTCGGTTACAAAAGAAGGCGATTTTATAGAGCACCTGTTCGTCGCCTCGACACATGATTATCTGCTTATCTTCACTAATCGCGGCAAATGCTATTGGCTGAAGGTCTATGACGTTCCGAGTATGTCCAGACAGAGCAAAGGCAGAAATATTGTTAATCTTCTAAGGCTGGGAAATCAGCAAGTCGCATCAATAATCAACGTCAGCAGTTTCAACGGTGAAGATGAGGAGAACATACAATCGCGGCAGCTCGTTATGGCTACAAAAAACGGTCTCGTGAAAAAGACCAAACTATCCGCTTACGGCAACCCGAGAAGTACCGGCGTGATCGCCATCAATCTTGACCCAACGGATGATTTGATTGGTGTTGCGCTGACCACAGGGAACGACAATATTGTATTAGGGACGCGTGACGGTATGACGATACGCTTCGAAGAAAGTCAGGTTCGTTCAATGGGACGAGCTTCGCGAGGCGTCAGAGGCATTAAACTGCGTTCCGGAGATGCCGTAGTAGGTATGGTGATTGTGGAGGACAAAGCCGCTTTGTTTACAGTCTGCGAAAATGGATACGGCAAACGAACGGGCCTTGAAAATTATCGGCCGCAGAGCCGAGGCGGAGTTGGTCTGAAAAACATAAAAACATCCGCCCGAAACGGTAAAGTAGTTGCACTCAAAGCAGTTCAGGGCAAGGACGATTTAGTAATGATAACGGCCACCGGGATGATTATTCGGACCGGACTTGACCAAATCCGTTCGATTGGCAGAAACACACAGGGTGTGCGTTTAATCAAGCTCAAACCCGGTGATAAACTCGTTGCAGCCGCAAAGATAGTCGCCGAAGACGCAGACAATACGAAAAGTAATTCCGTCACTAATAAGAAACCGCAGTCAAAACCAAAGGCTAAAACTAAACCAAAGCCGAAATCTAAAGCCAAAAAGAAGAGCAACAAAAAGAGACGCAAATCCTGAATCGATGCTTCCGCCTTCGCTAAAGCTACGGCGGACAAGACGGCGGACAAGCGATGCTGGATACTCGATACTCGAATTTTGGATTTAAGATGGACGAACTTATTTATGTAATTGCCGGCAAAGAAGATTCCCTTGTCAATGCTCATTGCCGGAAACTTCTCGATGAGCTATTGGAGCCGTCGCAAAGGGCGACAGGACTTTTTGACGCCGAGGCTGCTTCTGTCTCAGTCTCAGAGGTGCTGGATGAGCTGCGGACGGTACCGTTTCTAACCGACAAGCGGGTTGTTCTTGTAAAAGGCGCAGACAAATTTATATCTGAAAACCGCCCGTTGCTTGAGAAGTATTTTGATAAACCCTGCCCTACTGGGCGATTTATATTGACTGTAAGGACCTGGGATGCCCGAACCAAACTTGCCAAGAAACTGGCTAAGATGGGCAAGTTGATTAATATTACACAACCAACTCGCAAGGAATTGCCGCAACGCCTCATAAAATATACAAACGATGCATACGATAAAAAACTCAGCAGGGACGCGGCCGGGCTTTTAATTGAGCTGACAGGCGATGAGCTGACTCGACTGTACAGTGAAATCGACAAATTAGCTTTGTTCGCGGATGCCGAAAAGGTTATAACGCCGAAGCATATTGAATCACTCATTGGCCATAATCGTTTATTCAATGCCTTTGCGGTGATTGATGCCGTTATAGCCGGCGATCCGGGCCGGGCGGTAGAGCGCTTAAGGGGCATGTTCGCACAGGACAAATCAACTGAATTTTCTGTTGTCGGGGCTTTTGCATATCATTTCCGCAGGATGTTTAATGCCAAATTGCTGCTTAAAAAGGGTGTTCGACAAAAGGAAATTACAGATAAATTTCGATTATGGAGTCATGAAAATAAATTTTTCGCACAACTGCAGCAAATGAGCTTCAAACAAATCGGCGAGTACCTACAGCAATTAGCCGAGACCGATTATGCTATAAAGACCGGCCGAACAAAAGCTCCTGTTGCAATGGAGCAATTGGTTCTCAAATTAGCCACGGGCACTAATACACGCAAAAGTGCGGCAGGCAGCATTTAGGATTGGCTTGGAGATTATTCCATCACGCGTGCAGCAATTATCAAAACAATTTCAATTGCTGAGGGTCTCTTTTTATCGTGCCATTTTGTATCCCAGCCTTCGCGGTGATAATTTTACCCCTCTGTGGAAGCCAGAGCGAGCCACTTATCTGATTCGGATTTGCTGTAGCCTAAAAAGGCACTTTCTTTATCGTGATTATTAAAAGCTCTGCGGGCTTGTTGTTTATTCGTATTGGCGTAGCAGTACACACAACCGTGAGGACAGGTGTCATACGTCCCAATATCCGTGCTCTCCGTACAGCCGCATTCTTTTCTTGTGGATTTTTCTTTATATTGGAGGCCATTGGGGAAAAACAAGCTCTCAATAATATTGCCGTCAATACAATGGGCTTTGTGGATGTTATCGTTTACTAAATAATCGCCGCAGCAGGAGAACATCCGGATTCCATAACGCTCTGCGATAGCTGCAAGGTCGTTCGCTAATTCGATCTTAAAATCATCACCGTAGTTTGTTATTTTCAGGCTTGTTGTTCTTTCAAGCTCTTCAAAATTGCGTTTTACTTTGCTGTATTCAACTACAAAGCTGAAATAACACCGTTCTACATATCCGGAAAGTTCGGATGCGAGTTCCTCAAAGGCACTGATGTAAAAATTGCGGTCATACGTGTTGGAAAGGACGATGGGGTCAAACCGCCAGTTTATATGCTGCGGCGAATACATTCTGCTGAGCTGTTTGAGGGCTTCTATAGCCGATTGCTTTTCTACATTGCTTTCGAAGACGCTCGGCAGGGCGGTAACGGTATAGTTAAAATAGAATTTGTAACCTAATCCATCAATACTCTTTAAGTTCTCAATAAAAGGACTGAAATTTTTGGACCAGAAGACAAAGCAAACAACATTCTCAGGCCTTAGTGGTATGATATACTTGTTACCGCCGAAGGGATGGACCAGGCCGGCGAAGCCTTCTTTTAGCCGCTGCATAAACCAATCACCGTAAAAGGCCGGTATGTCCGTTCTGCGTGATACAGAAATAATCCTTTTCATTACAGGGCAGCTCTTAAAGCGGGATTTTTCTTTTCTCTCGAAAACATGAAAACAGAGAAACCGGGATTCGAGCAAATTCTTTTTGTTGCACCTTATAGGACGAGGATTTTGAACGCAAGAGTTTTTTTCTGTTCGGTGGGTATATCTGATTGACAGGACATATTGAAAATTGTTATTCTATAAATGCTTGTAAGTTATCGGCGGCGTAGCTCAGTTGGTTAGAGCATGGGATTCATAAGCCCAGGGTCGTTGGTTCGAGTCCAACCGCCGCTATTAAATCGCATTGCCCCCATCGTCTAGTGGCTTAGGATATCAGGTTCTCATCCTGGAGACAGGGGTTCGACTCCCCTTGGGGGTATTTTTTATTGATTATTGACTATTGATTATTTTTTTCTCTCCATGAACGATGAGGCTGTCAAATCTTTACTGAATGATGCGGATGTTCGGTTTATGCGAGTTGCTATCGCCGCCGCGGAGGTTGCCGAGGAAAATGGCGATGTGCCAATCGGGGCGGTCATCGTTTATAAAAGCCAGATAATCGGCAAGGCATATAATCAGCGAGAGCAACTCAAAGACCCGACAGCCCACGCAGAAATCATCGCTCTGACGCAGGCGGCGGCGTTCCTGGAAAGCTGGCGATTGAATGGCTGTACGATTTACGTTACATTGGAGCCGTGCCCAATGTGTGCCGGAGCACTTGTACTGGCAAGAATAGACAGGTTAGTCTATGGATGTGATGACCCAAAAACAGGTGCGTGCAAAAGTCTGTACAACATTGTACAGGATGAAAGACTCAACCATAAGCTCGAAGTTACAAGCGGCGTTCTGGAAGAGCAATGCCGAGAGCAGCTACAGGGATTCTTTGCTCGGCGACGTCAAGAGAACAAGAACAGCAATAAAGATAGATTCTGACTGTATAGGGCCGCGAGCAAACCAAAGGCCAATCCCGCAAGGCGGTCTATTCGCTGAGCTTGACAGCTGTGCCGTACGCTAAAAGCTCGGCGGCACTGCCCACAACACTCGTAGTCATATAGCGAACGTTGATGATTGCGTCCGCGCCCATCTGCCCAGCCTGGGCCATCATCCTGTTGGTAGCTGTTGTCCGAGCGTTTCCCATCATTTCTGTATATTCAGTCAATTCGCCGCCAAGAATAAGTCTGATTAGGGCGGACAAATCTTTGCCCAGCCAGATAGCGAATACCGTATGGCCCTGGACGAGACCGAGAATCTCACTTGTCTGGCGGCCGGGTACTGCATCGGAATTCAATAACAAAACCTTGCTTTCAGAGTCAGCAGGCAGTAGCGTCTCTGCTGATGTCCCGGCTGTCCTTTGTTCGAGGGCCAATGTCACCAGGACCACAAGGATACCGCCCAGAAGGCAGAAAATCGCTATACGCAGCCACCAGGGCACGACCGGGTCATCGGCAACGAGCACGTGCCACGGTATCCCGGCAAATACTACAATGAAGAGACCCAGCACGAAGGCCAGCGAGCCAATTTGTCGAATTGTTTTCATAGCTTCTCCTTTCCTTAGACCGCTAAAACTTGTTCTGAGCCCATTCAACCCTTCGACTACGCTCAGGGCAGGCTTTTTACGCTCAGGTTAAACTCTTTCGAAGTATCCAAAATCTCAGCTAACATCCGAAATCAACGACTCCGGCGAGTGTTCAGCGAGTCAGAGTTCGCTGGATAGAGCTCTTAGGTATTTTATACACTCTGAAATATAAACTAAAGCCGAAAGAAAAAAACTATTCCTTTAGCCAAAATACATACGCCGGTCTTATTGCACATATTACCAATAACAATACGAACCACCAAATGCTTAAATCCATTATTTGAGGTATTAGTTTGGCTACAATAAGAGCCACAAACATAGCAGCACCCTGAGCCAATTTTACATCTATAATACCAAACTTCTTCGCTCGCTTATCCATATCTTCTAAGAGTCCCATTTTTATAATCTCCCTGACATAATTATTTGGACATTTTTGAACATACGAAAGTAAACCGCTTTGTCATCATTTACCGGATAATATGTTGATGGTTTTTAGTTATTTGTTTTTGACTGTCTCGTTCAATTCAGCGATGCGAAGCTCCAGCCTTTTTATTTCTCGGCTGATATTGATTTTGTGGAGCATTTGCCAGTACTTGGTTTTACTGAAAATACAAACCTGTATACAGCAGACAAAGATGGCGGCATACATAATCTGGAATTGGGTCTGGCCGGTCTTGAAAAATTTGATGCCACAAAAGATAGCCCCAGCTATAAAAGGCAAGGAGTATGCGACGTGAACAATAAAACTGGAGAACATTTTTCTGCTGTAGAGCTGCCCTACCATCGACAATAGATTATCTTCTTTCGAATCATCGTAGGTATCTTCGATTATTTTTTTTATCAATTCGTCGTTCATTTTCTTTCTCCTTGAGTTAAGGTTTATTCGATATGTTTTTGGTAAAGTTCTTTGAGTTCTTTTCTCGCTTTGTATAAACGTGATTTAACCGTCCCTTTTGGAATTTTTAAGGCTGCGCTTATCTCCGGGACGCTAAGCTGTTCAAAGTAATATAAGCTAATAATCACCTGTTTTCTTATGTCTAATTTTTCGAGCAACTCCTTAACACCAGTGTCTTTTTTCTGGCTTGTTTGCTGTTCTTCAATTTCCTCTATGCTGATCTGTTTTACAGCTTTACTTTTTCTTATCCAGTCAATTGATTTGTTTGTTGTTATTCTGTATGCCCAGGCCTTGAAATTTGCGGGGTCGTGCAATTTTCTCAAACCCTTTATGATACCAAGCCAACTGTCCTGCGTAATGTCCCATGCCGCCTCGGTATCACCAGTCAGATTGTAGGCATATCGCCAGAGACGTTTCTGCCAGCGAGAGACCAGTATTTCCAGGGCCTTGACGCTGCCACTCTGGCAGTCCATCACCAATATTTCATCGACAAGTTGTTCGACCGATCTATCCACTCTATCTATCTTAGTCTGTCTCTACTACAACGCGGTTCATTTTTTCCCCAAAAAAATCGTCATACGATAAATCCCTGTCCTTATTGCTAATTATAATTGCATACTACTCATTTTTCCGCTATATATACTGGAAAAAAATAAGAGCAGCTAAATGCTTACGCAGAAAAAGAAAGATAAAATCCGGAAACAATAAAAAATAGAAAATAATCAATTATAAATGTCACTGGAGAGGTGTCGGAGTGGCTTATCGAGCAGCCTTGGAAAGGCTGTGTAGGGCTTGTCCCTACCGCGGGTTCGAATCCCGCCCTCTCCGTTGGTTAATTTATCGCTGGAAGTACGAAGTCAAAGAGACAAGCTTATGTCGTGAGCTTCTCTCAGGATTCGAAGCTTAAAGGGGTCTGGTCCAGAAAGGAGTTGTATTATGATATGCAGACTTAGAACAAACAGTTTACCAATGGTGGTTCTTGTGTTCGCAGCATTAATGTTCGCAGGCTGTGGCACTGAGTCAGCGAAAACAAAGGATGACGGTTTTGCCTCTGCCGGACGTACGAACCGAATACGCCTCGAGCATGTTGCAATCAATGTCGAGGACCCGGCGGCTATGGCCAAGTGGTATTGTGAGAATTTGGGGATGAAGATTATCAGGAAAGGCCCGTCTCCGGCCAACATGCGTTTTATCTCCGATGCCGGCGGCAATATGATGTTAGAGCTTTACAATAATCCGCCGGATGCGGTACCGGATTATCCATCGATGGACCCGCTGTGCCTCCACATCGCCTTTATGGTTGACGACGTCAAGTCAATTACCAAGAAGTTAATTGCCGCCGGTGCGACGGTTGCGGTGGACATGAATGTAACGCCGGGGGGCGATGAATTAATTATATTGCGCGACCCCTGGGGTGTCCCGATACAGTTTCTTAAGCGGGCTGAGCCAATGCTGCCGCAAAATTAGATTGTACCGAATACAAAGGATTGTTATTGATGGCGGAAACACAAGCCGGTGAAAAAAGAATCATCCGCACCGGACCTTACCCGGAGCTTACACTGACCGCAGTACTCGTAGGCTATGGACTGGGAATTCTCATTGCTTTGAGCATCGGCTATGCCAGTTTGATACTCGGCTTTTCCATTGAAGGCTCGGAGCTGGCTGCTATTTTGGGCTTTGGGATTCTGCGCGGCATCCTTGGCCGGAGCAGTATCGTCGAGAACAACATCAACCAGACTATCGCCAGTTCGGTCAACGGGGCCTCTGCCGGTATGATGTTTACCGTCCCGGCTTTGTTTATCCTCGGCCAAACCAATTTCAATGCCGTTTTGATGGTTTTTGCGTGCATCGCGGGCGGAATTCTGGGTATCGCCTTTATTATCCCCCTCCGCAAACATATGATTGACTTTGAACGGCTAACCTACCCCGGAGGTGTAGCTGTCGCCACCATCCTAAAATCCCCCGGCGCCGGTGTCCACAAAGCCCTGCTGCTTCTTTCGGGTTTGGCTCTAAGTAGTATCATATATTTCTTTAGCCAGTATATGAGCCAAATCAAGGGACTGAGTGGATTCGAGTATTGGAACCTGGGCAAGCTGATTGGAATGCCGGGGTATATGAACGGCATCTGGTACATCTCTCTGATGACAGTGGGGGTCGGCTTTATATCAGGCAGGGGAGGTTTTTACTTCGTCATCGGAGGTTTCGTCTGCTATTGGATTTTAGCCCCGATTCTGGCGGCGCGCAACCTGCTGCCGGCCCCGGAAACGCTTACAACCCTTGGGCAGACAATGCCCGATTATATGAGATTGAGCTTATTCAGGCCGGTCGGTATTGGTATGCTCATCGGCGGGGCTTTGGCCGGCATTGTCCTGGCGCTGCCGCTCATCGTTAGTGCCGTTCGCAGCATGCACAATGCAGCCAAAATGAAAACCGCCCTGTCAAAAGACGAGATGCCTATTCATCTGCTTTATATCGGTATAGCCGGCGCGACGATTCTGCTTTTCGTCATTTCCATTACCTCTGTGAAGGAGATGGGCATCATTCGAGGAGGACTGATGGCCCTGCTCGGCACCATCTGGATTTGGGTTGCTGGTGTTATTTTATCTGAATGCATCGGCAGAACAAACTGGTCGCCGCTGAGCGGAATGACCCTTATCGCAGTCACTATCCTGATTGTCATAAGCAGAGGGCTTGGCGATACCGCATCGATGGTCTCGTCGATTATGGTCGGAGCGGCTGCGTGCGTCGCAATGGCCCAGGCAACCGACCTGATGCTGGACCTGAAGACCGGCTATCTCGTAGGCGCCTCGCCCCGAAAACAACAGATCGGCCAGTTCTTAGCCACCTGGCTGGGGCCTATCCTGATAATGGCACTGATATTCGTTCTTCACAAGGCTTATGGCCTGGGCAGTGACCGTCTGCCTGCACCTCAGGGCCAGGCCTTAGCGAGCACGATTCAGGGTATCTTAGGTGGAGATGTCCCCCTGCACAAGTACATCGCCGGTGCCGGCCTTGGCGCCCTGCTCAGCGCCAGCGGCGTAGGCGGGCTGGGCATCCTCGTCGGCCTGGGCTTCTATCTGCCATTTGCCATCGTCCTGACCTACAGCATTGGAACGCTGCTGCGGATTTTCGTGGACTGGAAAAAGGGACCGCAATTCAGCGAAGAGGTAGGAATCCCTGTCGCTGCAGGTCTTATCGTGGGAGAAGCACTGGTCGGAGTCGGCTTTGCATTATATTTTGTTATCGCCGGCTCAATAGGCAAATAGGAACTGATGATGAAAAAACTTGGATATCTAATAATAACTGTTGGTTTCTTAGCGGGCTCGCTGGCAGCCGTTGTAGATAAAATAAACGTACAATGGACCTATTTTGTAGCTGGCCTGCTCGCAGGTGCTGTGGGTATTGTGCTGGTCTACCTTGGCGAACGGCAGGAAAGCCGAGCGGAAGGCAAGCTGGCTTCAAACATCCAGTTTATTGAGACAAGTCTGAGCCGCATCGTCGAAAATATGACCCGGCTCAATGCGGAAAAGCTCTCTATCAACACCTATGATGTCCGTCACCGCATCGACGAATTATTTATTGAGGACCTGAACATATTTGTCCAAACCCGCCAGAGTATTGCACATACGTACGGCTTGGGCGCTTATGCCGATGTTATGAGCAGTTTTGCCGCCGGTGAACGATATCTTAACCGCGTTTGGTCGGCCTCAGCCGATGGATATATCGATGAGGTCAATGCCTATCTGGACAAGGCCCAGGGACAATTTGTTGATAGTCTTGAGAAGATTCGTCAGTTGAAGGCAAATGCCGAGAGTCCTTCAATTACATTCAAGGACATTACCGAACAAGTATAGTCACGTCAAATGTAGATGTTCTGATATATTGACATTCTAAACAAGCACTCATTGATTTAGGCAAAATAATGCCAATAAAGAGAATTCTGTATGTCAGCGGGTCAATAGGATTAGGACATGTCACTCGGGACCTGGCGATAGCCGGACAATTGCGCAGCCTGTGCCCCGAAGTAGAGTTGTCCTGGCTGGCTTCACATCCGGCAACTTTATTGCTCAACGAGGCCGGCGAAAAGCTTCTCCCGGAAGCTGACTTATATGACAACGTCAACATTCCCGCTGAAAATGCTGCGCAGGGCTTTGGACTTAGCGTGTTGAAATACGCCTCTAACACAAGGAGAGAGTGGACGCACAACGTAAAAATCTTCAAGCAGATAACCGGCAAGGAACAATTTGATGTCGTTATCGGCGATGAGACCTATGAAATAGGCATTGGCTTGTCGATGAAACTCGTCCGATTAGAAGCTCCCTTTGTTATGATTTACGATTTTCTCGGACTGGATTCAGTGACCAAGAATCCCATTGAAAAGCTGGGAGTTTATACATGGAACCGGATATGGGCAAAGACCGATCGTAAACTGCTTTCTGACCAAAAGAATCTGGCCCTGTTCGCAGGTGAGCTGGAAGACATCCCCGATAAAGGGCTTGGTTTTCTTCTGCCTGACCGTCGTGACCATGCCAGGAAATACTACAAATTCACAGGATACATTCTGCCGTTCAACCCGGCAGAATACACCGACAAGTCAAGAATCCGTACCAAGTTGGGCTATGGTGAAGAGCCCTTGGTTGTGTGTTCCATCGGCGGAACTTCCATTGGCAAAGACTTGCTGGAACTCTGCGGCCAAGCCTATCTAATTATTAAGCAGACAATCCCTGATTTGCGCATGGTTCTGATATGTGGTCCCCGCCTTGCTGTCGAGTCCCTGAAAGTCCCGGAGGAAGTAGAAGTCAGGGGATATGTTCCCGCTCTCTACGAGCACTTTGCTGCGAGTGATCTGGCCATCGTTCAGGGAGGCGGCACTACTACGCTTGAATTGACCGCACTAAGGCGGCCGTTTCTTTTCTTTCCCCTGGCGAATCATTGCGAACAGCAGATTCACGTTGCGGAGCGATTAGCCAGGCACCAGGCCGGAATCAAGATGGTGTATTCCGAAACAACTCCGGAGATTCTGGCCAAGAAGGTGATTGCTAATCTTGGTAAGGAAGTAAATTATTCCCTAATCCCTGTAAACGGTGCTCAAAAAGCAGCTCAGCTCATAAGCCAGCTTCTCTAATTCGCAAAGCAAATCAACCTCTTGCTTGCACCTGTTGGTAACGCAGGCACAGGTGCTTTTTTAAGTTTAAGTTTTTCCGCCTTCGCGAGGCGTCGAAGCCGCTTCGGCGGAGTCGGCTTGCTGCCTTCCCAGCGAGATGCGATACAACCAGTACACAACGCCAAGTATCAGAGCTATCCCAAGTACGGCACCTACGGGTGGCTTGAATGGCAAACTGATGCCGAATACGCTCAATAGATTCACAATAACATCGTCTATGTACCAATATGGCAGTTCTATGTCAACACTCTTAAGCAATATAATCGGTATTGCCAAAAGGATTCCCATCAATGCCTCCCCTGTAATCAAGCCTGAAGCAAACAGCAGCCCATTTCGACCGGATTCTTCGACCTGCTCCTTATCCGTATTCTTCTTCGTGTGATATCTCTTGACGGCATAGTGGATAAGCCCACCCGTAAAGATAGGCACAGACAGTTCAAACGGCAGATAAAAACCAATCGCCACTGCAAGAACCGGCGTCCGAAATGAACTGCCCCTTTTCTGCAAGTAAACATCCATCGCTATCACACCAACCGCGACGGCCATCCCAATAAAGATATAATTCCAAGGCAGCTCACCCTTAAAAACCCCTCTTGCAACCGAAGCCATTAAATTCGCCTGTGGTGCGGCCAGCGCCTTCGGCCCGGCACCGGCCTGACCGGCAAAACCGTAGGCCTTCTGAAGCAGTATCATTACCGGCGCAAGCACCAGCGCCGCCGATACCGTCCCGACAAGCTGCATTACCTGCTGCTTCCACGGTGTTGCCCCTACAATGTAACCGGCTTTGAGGTCCTGCATATTGTCGCCTGCTATCGCTGCCGCACAACAGACAACACTGCCGATTATGATGGCGGCGGCGGGTCCGTTCGGAGCGTCTTTACCCATCAACCACAATAAAAGCAGCGATGAAACCAACACCGTTGCTATCGTCACGCCGGATATAGGATTATTGGATGACCCGACAAGCCCCGCCATATAGCCGGCCACCGCCGAGAATACAAATCCCGTCACTAACATTATCGCTGCCATTGTAATCGATACGTGTATCTGCTGGACGAATACCTGATACAGCAGGAATAAAGGCACAACCGAGCCGACTATAAGGACAAGTATCCACTTCATCGGCATGTCTTTCTCCGTCCTGGGTATTTCCGCCTGCCCACCGGTCAAATCACGATACGCCTTGAGGCCGCTGGTTATCCCGCTCAACAGGGACTTGCGCATATGAAAAATTGTCCACAGCCCGCCTACCACCATTCCACCCACACCTATATACCGTGTCTGCGAGGACCATATTTCGAATGCCCAATCTACTGCTTTGAGCTCCTCTGTGCCCGGCGGTCCCTGAACAGCAGCACAAATTGGTATCGCGATGAGCCAGTTACACGCGCCGCCGATGAAAATCAAAACCGCGATATTCAATCCCACAATATATCCCACCGAAAGCAATGCCGGACTCAGGTTGGAACCGAAATACAGCAGGCTGCCCCCGATTGCCCCTGCGCCCTCGACTATCTCGGGCCACAGGCCCAACGCACCGGCCCCTACCTTGAACAGGCCGCTCGCAACCGCAGCCATGGCGATATACAAGACACCCCTGCCTCCTTTTTGGCCGGTTTCAAGGACCTCGGCCGTCGCTATACCTTCCGGAAACTTCAACTTGCCTTCAACAATCAGTGACCGCCGCAGTGGTATCGTGAACAGCACGCCCAGGACTCCGCCGAACCCCGCGATTATTGCCACCCACTTGAAGCTAAAACTATCCCACGTACCTAATATAACCAGTGCCGGTAGGGTGAAAATAACACCTGCGGCCAGTGACTCCCCCGCCGAGGCTGCCGTCTGGACAATATTGTTCTCCAGTATATTGCTCCGCCGAAACAGTCTCAGCACACCCATTGACACCACTGCAGCCGGTATCGACGCCGAGACTGTCATTCCTGCGAACAAGCCCAGATATGCGTTTGCGCCCGCCAGCACTACCGAAAGCACGACACCCAGAATAAATGCCTTAACTGTAATCTCTGGTAATGACCGTCCTTCTAAATCCATAAACGACTCCGTTCAAAATTGCAGGAAAATCAAAACTGTTTTCTGACACCTTCATCGAGATGCGTCGGTCGATTTTGGCAATCATTTAACGAACTGGGCGACAAAGTACTTTGGAGCCAACGGTTCTCCCGCCGCCCGCTTAATCATCTCATTCCAATGATAAACTGCCCCTGCCCCAAAGACATTTTCACTCAGAAACTCACCGAGCTCACGCCGGTCAATATAGCTGACGTTTTCATCTGATTCAAGCTTTAGAATTTCGTGGACTAAATGGTGATGTAACTGGGATGCCAATAATTCACCTAACATATAGTTATGGTAATAACAGGGGACAATCGTAAAATGAATTTTAGCGGCCCAATCCGGCTCATTGCGGCCTTGGGGTCTTTTCACAAGCTGATATTTCTCAACCATCTGCCACCAAAGCGAATTCAGGTCCTGCTCAGGATTTGCATAAAGCTGTTTTTCAAAATTGTACATTACCATATCCCAACGGGCAAAAATGAGCTGCTTAAGCTGCGCGTACTTATCGCTTACCCTTTCGATTTCCATGCGTTGTTCATCCGACAGTTCCAGCATTTGCTGCATCCAGGCGGGATTACGGCTCAGTCGGCCAAAGAACATAGCTATAGCTTCCGTCGTAAAAGCGTGCACGGGTCTTCTCAGCAAATACGGCACTTGCCGGTCGTGGTATTTATCGTAAACAGCGTGGCCTAATTCGTGCAAAGTAGTCTCCATCCAGGACTCGTTGTTCATAAGATTACACAGAATGCGCACATCACCTTCCCGGTCAATATCCGTGCAAAAAGCGTGCGGATTCTTGCCTTCTCGTTCATACAGGTCGCTGTTGGCAAGGATGGATTCCACCGGCAGTCCAATACCGGCGTAGAATTCTGTAGCTAATTCCTTAACATCTTTATCTTCGTAGTATGCATCCAAATCAAGGTCGTACACCATCGGCGTTTCCTGGAAGAACGGGTCGTGATAATGCCAGGGCATAAGCTCCGTAACGGCTACATCGTATTTGGCCGCCAATATACTATCCAGGTCAGCTTTTAATTTGGCAAACGGCTCATTGGTCAATTCGTAGAGTTCATCGAAAATCTTGTCCAGCTCTTTTACATCCTGCTCGGTGGTGGCCAGAGAAAGAGTATGATAATTATCGAAGCCAAGCTTTTGGGCCGCCTGGTTTCTCAGCTTGACCAACCGGATGATATCATCCGCAACCTCGGCTCCGACCTGCTTGCTGGCCAGCCATGCCTGACTTCTCTTACGGGAATCTGTCTGGGTTTTTAGAATTTCCTTAATCTCATTGTCGGTAACCTTTTTTCCTTCAATTGTGCCGCGGAAGGTACTAAAGTTCTTTTCAATTTCCGTGCCTAAATCAATAATTTTTTTCAGCAGCTCCGGCTCTATCTGGGTCTCAAGATAACTGTTGTACAGCACATCCAATTGCCGAGCCAAAATATCGTTCTTGACCTGTCCGGATTCTTTGATATCTTTAAGAAAAGCAAACTCCTGAGGATTGCTGTAAACCTGGCGGGCCTTGAGTGTTAATTCACTGACTTTGTCATAATCCTCCGGTTGGCCGCTAATTGCAGCATCCCAGGAAGCGAGGCTCGCCTCTTTCTCCATAGGTTTGATTTTTTTCACGTGGGCTGTAATGAAGCTTTCCAGCTCTGTTTCCTTGGCGTTATATGCACAACCAAATACAACAACGCTTATTGTCAACATAGTGACCAGAGTTGATAAAATTTTCATGGCTTTATACTCCTATTAAATGTCGTATTACCATTTTGTTATCAAAAGTTTTTTTGTCTGGAAGATATTATCACCTCTAACTACTGAAATCAAGCTGGTTCTGGAATCGCCGAGGGGCGGGCGTGTTATTTTTCACATTCGGCCATTTCTTCTTTGATATATCCGACGATGTATGTAATATATTGGGCCATACGGACAGGTCGCCCGGCGACTCGAAAGATAGTGCATATCTGACATAAAGGAATTGTACAGTCCATTATGGCTAAGAAAGAGTATCTCAACGCACCCCTACCATCAAAAAAAATGCCTGCGGGCATTCCGTATATTCTCACCACCGAAGCCTCCGAGCGTTTCGCGTTTTATGGCATGAGTTCCATACTCATCGTGTTCATGACAAGGAATCTCATGGGCTCTAATGGAATGCCGGCCGTTATGGGGGACGAACCCGCCAAGGCGTGGTTCCACTGGTTTACCTCCGCGGTCTATTTCATGCCGCTGATCGGTGCCGTTATTTCAGACCTCTGGCTCGGGAAATATAAGACCATCATTTGGTTTTCAATGGTTTACTGTGTCGGATTCGCTGTCTTAGCTTTGGATCACACGCGCCTCGGCTTGTTTGGAGGACTGGCACTAATCGCTATGGCCTCTGGAATTATCAAGCCGTGTTTGTCGGCCAATGTAGGTGACCAGTTTGGGTCATCTAACAAACACTTGTTAACAAAGGTTTACGGCTGGTTCTACTTCTCGGTGAATCTGGGCGCCGCCGTTTCAATGTATAAATGTCCGGATTTACTGGATAAGTATGGCCCTACGGTTGGTTTCGGCGTCCCCGGGGTCTTCATGCTCCTCGCGACAGTGTCTTACTGGTTGGGCCGATACAAGCTTGTGCACATCCCTCCAGCCGGCAAGACCGGCTGGCGAGAAACGCTCGATAAGGAAGGCGTTAGGACATTAGGCAGACTCTGTATCATCTTTTTGTTTGTATCGATGTTTTTCGCTCTGTTCTATCAGTCGGAATCCGCATGGGTGCTACAGGCTGGAAAAATGAACCTCAGATGGCTCGGTAAAGATTGGCTGCCGGCTCAAATGCAGTCTGCAAATCCTTTCCTCATTATGATCTTGATCCCATTGTTCGCGTACGTTATCTATCCTGTCCTCAATCGCCTGTGGACATTGACACCCTTACGTAAAATCGGTATTGGCATGTTCCTGACAGCCGCGAGTTTTCTTGTCCCTGTATGGATCGAAATCCAGCTCGAAAGAGGCGGCCAACCCTCTATCGGATGGCAGTTCTTTGCATATATCTTTCTGACCGGAGCAGAGGTCATGGTGTCCATCACGGCGCTCGAATTCGCCTATACCCAGGCCCCCAGGAAAATGAAGTCCCTAATCCAATCAGTCGAGCTACTCTCAATCTCGCTTGGAAACGCGTTTGCAGCAGTGGTAAATAACGTCATAAGGAACGAGGATGGCACAAGCAAGCTCCCCGGTGCCAGCTACTATTGGTTCTTTGCGATAGCTATGCTGGTGACGGCTGCTATTTTCATTCCCGTAGCACGTTGGTATAAGCCAAGAGAATATATTCAGGATGAGACCCCGACAGAATCTTAAGGTTAACCGTGCCAAGCTGGTGAGTAGTGAGTGGTGAGTAGTCAATTAACCAATTAACCAATTAACTACTCACCAATTAACCAAGGGGGGTGGTCGTAATTACTCTTTCAAAGCGGCTTGAGCAATAGCTCACGCACGACAATCTTCATCGGCCCGAACTCGTCTCCCGGATGCACCTGAAAACCAATCTTGCCCGAATCAGTAGTGTCGTCATGCACGTCAGCAACCTGATGGCCATTAATCCATATCTGAAGGTGGTCCCCTTCGGCGCGAACCTTTATCGTATTCCAGCCCTCGCGGTCCACTATGCTTTTGTCCTCATTCATTGCAAGGAACATCTTACCGGGACAGTATAATGTACCCGAATAGCACACCGGATTTTTATATTCGAGTATATCGGCCTGGTACGCATTTTGGGGAGACTGGTAGCGGAACCAGAGGCCACTGTTGCAAGGCCACTCAGCCCGGTAAGTAAGGGTCACCAGAAAATCCCCGTACGTATCTGTTGTAAACAGGTCACCGGGAGCATTATTCTCGCCCTGTGTCCCCACAAGCATGCCGTCTTCGACGAACCATCTGGCATTACCGCTCGTCTCCCAGCCGCTCAGGTCCCTGCCGTTGAAGAGCTTTACAAAGCCGGCCCTGCTCTGCTCTGCACCCGGCCCCAATTCCCCACAGCCGGTCAACCACATCAATACCCCGAAACACACAATAGCCAACAATCTGCGTAACATAATCTTCTCCTTTAGTTTTGTCTGAAAATGGATTTTGTAAAGACAGCTTCGCCCGGCTAATCCTGCCAGATGTCAGTCGTTCGCGCTTTGACATCCGGCATCTGGGGCAGCGCAGCACTGGGGACCGGCTCATACCAGAATGTCGCGCACGACCAGTCGTCCTGTGTTTCAGCCAGGCTGTCCTTCCAGGCTATCTGCTGTATTGTAATACGACATTCCTTTCGCCACGAAATCGGGTCCGGCACGTGCCAGCGATACATCGAGACGAAATTGTTCTCGTTCAAGCTGCAACCATTGTAGAGGTACGGCGTCTGCTGCATACCATAGGACAGGCACACATAATCCTCACTTCCAGTCCCGCAAATTGTAGGAAAGTCCGTGTCACCGTCCATATAAATTTTTATCTCACCTTCACCCCACCATTGGCCGGGCGTTAGATTGCGCACGCCGATGATTGCGCCCATAAAACGGCCTTTGTTCTTTCTCTGCGGCAGCATTACAAAGTCCTTCTTCATTGTTGTCGGATTTTCCCTGCGGAACAACACATGCAGCCGACCGACATCCTCCGGATGCTTATCTGCGATGGTGTAGTCAATCTGGTAATACAACGGTACGTCCTTTTCGCCATCGTTGGTCAGTGTAATCTTTGCACGACTGGCAAACGGCATAGGCAGCCAGATATTCATACCGGCATTTTTGCCTAACGAGTGCACTGCCGAGAAATACGGCATCACCTTGCCATGTGCGAATCCCATAAAATCACTGATGGGACATTCGATGCTCGGATGTCCCTGCCCATCCCACCAGGCACGAATCACCAGAGACCGCAGGTTAAGCGCGTCCCTTCGTGTCGTCATCCAGATATGTCGAATCGTCCCCGGCCCCTCGATGTCGCAAAGCTGAACTTCCTGGCCGGCTTTCAGTGATATCGAGGGAGCCCCCTTTCTTCCGACGCCGAGCCGACTGGCTGCCTTGCCCCCTTCGCCCGGCGCCCCGGTCGGATTCTCAAAACAAATCGAACGCGATACCAGCCCAGTATCGAGCAGATACGGCTCAGTAACAATGTCCACCGTTCGCTGACAGGATATGCATCCTAACATAACAACAAACAGTGATAGACAGAGCACTTTCTCGGAAACAGTTCTTTTAACCATAGTCTCTCCTTTCACAAATACGAGTCTGTCAGAAATCAGAATTCAGAGTTTGTCATCTGTCCTCTGTCATCAGAGGAATTTATTCAAAATAGGCCGTAAAGCGCTTCCTAATTTTTTTGTTAGATTTTATTCGGCGTTCTAAGTAGTCAAAGAAGTTTATCTGAATCCCCCGCACGCGTCAAGGCCATTGTCAGAAATCGGGGGGTCAGAGTCTGTCCTCTTTCATCTGTCCTCTGTCATCTGTGTTGGGCTGAACTGAATCTGAGACAGGACCGGCTTTTTTCAGAACCGATAAAGTTGCCTCCGTGGCTAAAAAACAGAAAAAAAGTGCATTTTTAGCTGATTTTCGGCCATTATCGAAGTATGTCCGGAGATTTGTCGCTTTTTTCTTTATGTGGGACTAAGGCCTTGACGAAAATACCCTCGTAAGGTATATTAATGGATTATAGTTGGTGCCCTTATGGAGGAGGCATCCCAGGATTTCTTCAAGCGGAAGGCGATGTATCATTGTCTCAGGAGGAGCATTATTTTTTAGCTTTAGAGTACTACTTTAAGGTTATACTCTTTGATGTATCCGATTGGGCATAACTATTTGGCAGGAGCACCCAAAGCATCTTATTCGATGCGAACGGCACCAGGTAAAACGCCACTATGGTTCGTTTGGGTTTTGGCTGTTCTGCTGTTGATATTCGCCGGCATAAGTTACCGTGTTCTGGCATCCGGCTTGAAGCGCTTTGTTGATACCCCCATCGAGCTGCCTGTATCCCTCAGTGCTTTCCCTGCCCACATTGGGAGCTGGGCCGGCGGCGATTTGCCTATTCCAAGCATCGCTAAGGAATATATGGAGGAGAACTTTGCGGACGATTTTTTGAGCCGACGATATGTTGATTCTGTAACCAAGGCTTGGGCGGATGTTTATATCGTATATTGCTCATCAAGACCCGGGGGTATACTGGGTCATCGGCCCCGAGTGTGCTATCCCGGATATGGCTGGATCCATGATGGTACCGAATCCGTGCAATTTGTCTCACGGGCCGGCCGACAAATACCTTGTTTAATACATCGCTTCCATAAGCCCGCTCCAATGCACCAACAGACAGTTGTCTTGAACTTCTATATCTTGAACGGCCAAATTACCGCCAACGAAAACGACTTTTCCGGGCCACTTGGTCGAAGGCCTAATATCGCCGGCGACCCGGCTCGATACGTGGCACAGGTTCAGATAAGCTCGGTGCTGGAGAATTTCGTCCGAACGATAGCAAAGGATGTGACAGATTTGGTTTTGGATTATCTACCGGACCCAAACGGCAAGGTCCGGGCGGTTGAATATGGCAACGTCAAAGATAGTGTTTTGCAATAGACCAAACCGATGCCGGTGAAAACCAGCATTGGAACAGCATCCAAAGTTGTGTTGTTAAAGGAAGTTACATTGATTTCTTCAATGCAGCCGACGGGGACGGAGTATATCGGTAGGAAATTTCTCTGATAACAAAACCCTATTCTAAAGCCTGATTTAGTTCACATTTTCCAGAGTACGAAAAAGGGTACATTTTGACAGAACAATTGTCCAGACTGAGTTTTTAGGTGTGATTTATGGAAACATCGCGAGCAGAATATACAAAGCATACCAAAGAGGTTGTATATACGCCTGATGCCCATTTAGGCTTTGGATGGCACGTGTGGCGAGATATGGCGCGTGAGCTTATCCAGAGCCGGGAATTAATGTGGCGGCTTTTCCTGCGTGACTTATCCGCCCGTTATCGGCAGTCGGTTTTTGGTTATGTCTGGGCGGTAATGCCCGCTATTGTCACGGTTATTACTTTCACCTATTTGAAGGGCTCCGGTACACTACCCATCGGGGAAACAAATATGCCTTACCCGGCCTACGTGCTTCTTGGCATGTCAGTATGGCTACTGTTCGCAACCGGGCTAACCAGAACGACACAGTCTCTGGTACAAGCCAGCGCCATTATCACAAAGATCAATTTTGCGCGGGAGACATTAGTGCTTGCCGCCTTTGGTGAATCTATATTCAATTTCCTGATACGAATCGTGTTGATTGGGGTGGTTTTTGCCTGGTATCGGGTGGTACCGATGTGGACAATTATCTTCGTGCCTTTCGTGTTAATTCCTTTGGCGCTGATGACAGTGGGTTTTGGCTTCATAATGTCTATAGCTAATGGAGTCTTTCGAGACATCGGCAATTCGCTGACGCTGTTGCTGACCTTCGCAATGTTCCTGACGCCGGTCCTATATCCACCACCTACGCAATGGCCGAAGGTGCTTATTAACTATCTGAATCCCGTCAGCCCCTTTATCATCGCTACACGAGACCTAACGACAAAAGGCACACTCAGCCAGCCGGATGGGCTGTTTTATGCCAGTGCAGCAGGCTTCGTGGTCTTTTTGGTTGCCTGGCGCATCTTTCACCTGGCGATGTCCCGTATTGTAGAAAGGGTATAAGATTTGGAAAATAACGCTGTTATCCAGGTTAACGGGGTGTCCAAGAAGTTTTGTCGGAGCCTGAAGCGATCGATGTGGTACGGCTTCCGTGATATATTGCGAGATACCGCCAGCCTTCGTCCCAAAACAGACCGGCTGCGCCGAAAGGAGTTTTGGGCGGTTGATGACGTTTCTTTCGAGCTTAGAAAGGGAGACAGGCTCGGCCTTATCGGCCCAAATGGAGCGGGGAAAACTACCCTTCTAAAGATGCTAAATGGTATTATCATACCTGATAAAGGTGACCTTCGAATAAAAGGCCGTGTTGGTGCCCTCATTCAAATTGGGGCCGGGTTTCATCCTCAATTAACCGGCAGAGAAAACATCTATATTAACGGTGCTATCTTAGGCATGGGTAAACGCGAGATTGATAAGAAATTTGACGCTATCGTTGAATTCGCTGATATTGGAGATTTTCTGGATACGCCGGTTAAATACTATTCAAGCGGTATGTTTGTAAGATTAGGATTCGCTGTGGCAATACACTGTGAACCAGAGGTATTGTTGGTAGATGAGGTCTTGGCGGTTGGAGATTTGAACTTTCAGTCAAAATGCATAGAGCAGATAAGTAGATTGTGCGAGAAAGGTACTACCGTAGTTTTAGTTAGCCATGACGTTAGCAAAATAGAGAGGGTATGTGGTAAAGCAATCTGGCTTGATAATGGTCACTTAATGAAGGTCGGGTCAATTAAAGATGTAATTCACTCTTATATGCAAGACCAAAATCAAAAGCTATATAATACAGAAAGTAGTTTCGTGATAGAAGGCGTACGAAAAGGCAGCGGTAGGGCACGGGTGGAAAATTTTGAAGTGCAAAATACCAAGGGCGAAAAAGTAGATAGTTTTCTGCCTCGAGAAAGTATAAGTTTTAGTTTCGAATATAGTCTCAAGGACGTTTCAGCTTACAGGTTATGGATTTGCGTTGTTAATCAGGCAGGCTTAAAAGTCGCCGGAGACTTGAGCGAAACAATAAAAAATAATCGGTATCCTAATAACTTTGTGGACCGGGCGAAATATACTCTGAGGGATATGCCGTTTTTCCCCGGAAGGTATTACGTTATAGCAGGGATAAGCGATGAGAAAGGATTAGTGTGGCATGACAGGGTGGCAAAGGCAGGCACATTCATAGTAAAATCAACTTCTAAAATTAAATATTCACCAGCTATGGCTAATTTTTACGGCAGTGTTTTGATAAATGGGAGTTGGGATATAACACAAACAGAATTTCGTTTACAAGATAGGATTAAATAGCAATGAAGAAAATATTGTTTTCAACGACAAAGAATTGGAACGTCGGTGATGAGATAATTTTGGCTGGGATTAAGAATCTTCTTAGAAAGTTAGATTTAGAGTTCACATCAGTAATTTGGAACAGACATCCTTCTATAAATCCTGGTAATATGGGCCTTGATAATTCGTTTGACGTAAAAAGGCATAAAATAACAGCGATTGATTATATTATAATAGCTGGCACACCAGATTGGGCATCCCCAAGGAATCTACCCCTGTTTGCTAAGATTTTGGGGACTTCTAAAAAGGTAGCGTTCATCGGGATAGGATGCAGCAGTCCCCCATTTCTTTTTGATGGAAATCGAATTCTTATGGAAGTAATGAAGAAGCACACAGAACTTATCATTACCAGAGATAAAAACACATTCTTGTCTATTAAAAATACATTTGATAGATTTAACTCTGCGACAAAAGTCAAGAATTATTTTCCTGAGGTTTACTTGAAACCGTGTCCCGCGTTATTTGCGTCCACAAAGGTTAGAAAAGTAACAAGTGCAAACACAGTAGGTATAGTTTTTCAAACGATCCGTACACGCTCAAACAGTATTTCACGCCAATTATTTAAGTCCGTAATGAAGCTATATAAGAGTATTTATAAAGAATTTAGAGTAAGATTGATTTGTCACTATATAGATGATTTTGTTGATGCATTCAAATTCTTTCCTAAAGCTGAGTTGTTATATTCTCCGGAATTGAATGATTATTACGATTTTTATGGAAGTGTAGATTTAACAATAGGAACGAGACTGCACGGCGCAATTTTTGCTCTGTCGCAGGGAATTCCAGCCATACTTCTCTCAGATAAGGATAATTTTAGGGTCAGAAACGCAGCGAGACCGTTCGAGTATGGGCTTTATCATTTTACGTTGCCCTCTGATAAGCAGAAGTTTAAAAACCTAATCGAGAATTTAGATATCGGCAACGTTTCGACAGCTATTCTGGAATTCAAAAATAAGAGTGAAATAGATATGGGCGGTTTAGTGCGTGATAATTTGTCTTTATTCAAATAAGGTTCTAAATCAATCAATAGTTGAATTTCAACATGAATAATTTTGTTAAAATAAAAGCTGTCATCAAATCCTTACTAAAGAACTTTTTTACGTGACCGAAATAGTGATGGTCTTTTTTATACAGGAACCAACACTAAGGTAAGCGGTTACGAAATAGATTATATTGAAGGTCACGGTAGTATATCTCTTAAAAATACCTTACCTTCCGTTATATACAGAATAAGAGTTGATTTGTTTGACAAATATATTGGGACTCTCGATAACAAGAACACTGCTTGTTATCTCAAAGTGAAAGGTGGGAAACTTAGGGGCGGTATGTATTATACTCAACATTATTGGACCATTGACGAATCTATATGATCATGAAATCGTATTATTAGAAAGGAAAGCTGAATAGTGATTAAATGCTTAGCTACTACTTCGGAACTAAAGAACCATCGTTTTGAGGAAATAGTCAGACAAGTCGATGAAGTTGCAACTCTTAGTTGTGTGTTAAAGAAGACAATTTATAGCCGTGTTTGGGAATACCCATGGATATGGTTACAATTGGAATCTTTGCAAAATCGCGGTCTCCGGATTTTAGACATTGGTAGTGAGAAGAGTCCATTTCCTTTCTTTCTGGCGGTGAAAGGTTTCGACGTTATTGTATCAGATGTAGATACGAATCGGCTGAGGATGTGGAAAAGAGCGAGTCATGAGCTTGGAGTCAGTGTTGAGAAAGACATTCTTGATGCACAGAATCTAAATATTCCAACTGCCAGTTTAGATATTTACCAGAGTGTATCTGTTATCGAGCATGTACCAAATAAAAGTCAAGTTATCGCAGAAGCGGCCCGTGTTCTACGGCCGGGTGGTTTGCTCATTATGACTTTCGATATTTGTGAGTCTGATATGGGCATGACATTTCCTAAACAGAACGGAGAAGCTCTGAGTATGCAGGAATTTGACAGAATTTTCCAGAACTCTCCTTGGTTCGAAACAGGTGTTTCCGAGCTTCCTTGGAACACCAAGGATATTCCAGATTATCTTGCCTGGCATCGTACGACAGAACCATGGCATAATTATGCTACCGGTGGAGTTGTAGTCCGGCGAAACAAGCAGCCTTGGATTGAACCGGCTTGGAAAAACTATTTACGAATGTGCAAGAGAAGCCTTAATACTTTCTACTTTGTGAAGATTGGATATCTAAGGTATTTGCTTACTAAAATCAATACTATCGCAAAATCCTTATTGAGGAAATCGTTAGGTGACCGAAATTATGAGAAAGTTGCACAACCGGTTCGACGGATTCGTTCCGTGTATAAAAATACTGTCAGAAAAGCTAAGTATCTTAAATTTAGAATAAAAGGTCGAACACTTAAACGGCCGGTGCGAATCTTGCTTACCCGCTATGGAGGATTGGGAGATATTTTATTATCCACTCCAGCTATACGGGCACTAAAAAAAATGTATCCCCGTGCCTTTGTTGTTTTCGATACAAGCCAAGCAGGAAAAGAGCTGCTGGAAGGAAATCCTGATATTGACCGAATAACCGTAAATTCTGCTGATTGCATTAGGAGTAGTTTTGACTGGCACTGGCACCTGACCTATGAATACTTCCCGGAACTTCATATCATAGATGGTTACTTAAGATGGATTGGCCGGAATACATCTGTTAACAATAATGAAAAGAAACCCATCATAGCCCTTTCCGAATCGGATAAGAAATTTGCCAAGAAATTCATCGAATCCTGTGGAATTTCGAACAATGATATAGTGATAGGTCTGCATGCTCAAGCCCACTATGAGCAACGTAGATGGCCTCTTGAAAATTTCAACGAAGTGTTGGATTATATGGTAAGAAGATGGAATGCGAAAATCATCGAATTTGGGAGGGATGGCGAACCCACGGCTGGCAGAGGGCTCAGCTTAGTTGGGAAATGCAGCATAAAGGAGTCTGCTGCTGTTCTGCAAAAGTGTACACTTCTAGTCTGCAATGATTCTTTGATGCTGCACGTTGCCGGTTCGTTGGATGTTCCTGTTGTGGGAATTTTTGGGCCTGCGCCTCCTACGACTCGACTACCATTTAATGATGTAAGTTTTGGATGTTATACCAAAGATGGGTGTAGAGGGTGTATTCTTCATCAAAAGGATCTGAGTAAATTTGGTATGAGTTGTGACAAGGATTTTCCTGAATGTATGAATGCGATTAAACCGGAAGAAGTTATTGAGAATATTGAAATAATAATCTCCAAAATTCTCAAAAATAGAAACATAGAAGTCGAGAGCTGCGAACACAAAATATCCAAAAATGTATAGAAAGCTTCTAAAAACGGTAAGAAATCTCGATTCGCCGCAGGTTCTGGTCGTAGGTGATTTTATGCTCGATGTTTATATTTACGGCGATGCGCTGAGAATAAGTCCTGAGGCTCCGGTGCCGGTACTGAGAGTTTGTAAAACCGAGTATCGCTGTGGCGGAGCAGGGTCCGTGGCCGCCGACCTTGCCGCTTTAGGCGCGGTGCCTGTCTGTCTGGGTATTATCGGAGATGACCACAACGGCAAAATCCTTAGCCAAAAGCTGATAGAAGCACAGGTTGATATTAGCAGTTTGCTTACTGTTAAGAACCGCGCCACAATCAGCAAACAAAGGTTTATAGGTTTGGCACAGCACCGTCATCCACAGCAATTGATACGAGTAGATGAAGAATGCACGGACCTGTTCGCTGACGAAGAATATGAAAAGGTTTTGGAAGCTTATAGGGACAGGTTGAAACGAACAGATATCGTTTGCCTGCAGGACTATAATAAGGGTTTGCTTAGTTCGTCGCATTGCAAGCAGATGATAGAGATTGCGATCCTGGCGAACAAAAAGGTTCTCGTTGACCCTTCACTTACGAGCGATTATTCAAAATACGCTGGTGCCACTCTTATTACGCCAAATCGACACGAGAGTTCTGCAACGGTTGGTTTTGAGATAAAAACTACAGACGATGCTGCAAGAGCGGCAGAAGAGCTTATCAGGAAGTTGAATCTCGAGGCCGTGATAATCACACTCGATAAGGAAGGGGCATATCTAAAAACAAAAGATAAAAACGAAATGATACCTACCAGGCCTCGCAGTGTCTATGACGTCACAGGTGCCGGCGATATGGTTTTGGCAACCCTCGCGATAATTTTGGCCTCAGACGGTGACTATAAAACGGCTGTACAGTTATCCAATATAACGGGCGGCATTGAAGTAGAAAAGTTCGGTGCTGCTACGGTAACTATCGAAGAGATTATTAATGAAATCCTGAATCAAAAACAGGATAAAAGCAGCAAAGTGCATACCATTGATTCTTTAGTGGAGGAGCTCACCTGGCATCGCAATCAGAAAGAGATTATAGTCTTTACAAATGGCTGTTTTGATGTGATACACAGAGGGCATATCGAATTTCTCAAATTCTGTAAGTCACAAGGGGATGTCGTTATTGTTGGCCTGAACAGTGACAGCTCGGTGAAGACTATTAAAGGGCCTGAGCGACCTATAAATAATCAGAATGACAGGGCTACTGTCCTTGCTGCATTGGAAACAGTTGATTACATTACGGTTTTTGATGAGCCGGATCCCCTTAACGTAATCAAAAAAGTAAAGCCGGACCTGTTAGTAAAAGGTCAGGACTGGGCACAGAAAGGTGTCATCGGTCGCGACTTTGTTGAATCCTATGGCGGCAGCGTTATTCTTGCACCCCTTGTCGAAGGCAAAAGCTCAACCGCAACAATAGAAAAAATCAGGCGCTCGCAAATTAAATCCCTATGAATGACAGTATAAAGGGACAGGTCACAGAAGCGATAGAAACGAAAAAGAAGATGGTCTGGGGCTTCGCCTTGTACCTGCACAGGACTATATGAACGGAAAATATGATTCTAATGCAGTCTTAGAATATTCCAAAAGACTCTTCGACGATACGAATTGTGGATTTAGATTCTTCAAGGGTGGGAATTCGACTATATTGAGCAGCAGCTTCGGAGTTCAACTAAATTTTCTATTAGACAGTTTAGCAGATTATCCCACAGATAAAATTGCAGCGAGCTTAAAGAAACAACAAGATACTCAAAGCGGTTTATTCATTGATGATATCTTTGACATGATGGATGTGAAAAGGTTTGAAGAAGAGTATATTCTATGGCAGTTTACGTATTTCGCCACTATAGCCTTAGACATGCTCAATGAAACGTTACCATTTTCTTTTAACTTTTTGGCCGATTTGAAAAACAGGGGAGCATTAGAAAAGTGGTTGAACAAACAAGACATCAAGAATTTTTGGTACACTTCTAACAAAATAATGTTTTTGTTCTATTTTTTCACTTATGAGCAGGAACGACTAAATATAGATAATAGAAAATTAATAGAATACCTCTTCACTTTTTTAGACTCAAAGCAGGATGCTGATACCGGCTTTTGGGGCACACAAAGCGGCGCAAGTTTGCAAAACGGGATGTTTGGGGCGGCTCACATATATTTGTTTTACCACTTCTATGGTCGAGAAATAAACTACAAAGAGAAAATTATAGATAATGTCATGAGCTTACAAGATTCAAACGGTTTGTTTGGGGGTAGATTTGGTGGAGCATGTGAAGATTATGATGCGATAGAGATTTTTAGCGTATTGATGAGACATTCTGATTATAAACACAATCTCATAAAGAAAATTCTTGATAAAACATATAGCATCGTTCAGAAAAATCAGAATAAAGATGGTGGCTTTCCGTACAGCATAGATACAAGAAGAATAACTGAAAGATTAAAGAATAAGATTACCAGGAAGGAGTATAGTTATAACTATAGTGGTTGGCGAAGAATGCAGAGCAACTGTTTTAAATCCGATATTTGGGGAACTTACTTTAGAGTTTTGACAATTGCCAAAATTGACGGAATATTGCGCATCGGGGATAGCAACAAATACAAATTTTACTCTCTGCCTGGATGGGGTTATTGATGCAAACTAAGCCTAATCCCAAAGTAACGATTTTAATGTCCGTTTACAACAGCGAGAAATATCTTCGCGAGGCGATTGACAGCATATTGAATCAAACCTTCAAGGATTTTGAATTCCTGATTATTGACGATGGCTCGACCGATGGCTCGGCTGACATTATTCGTTCCTATGCCGACCCTCGTATCCGGTTTATCCAGAATGAAAAAAACATCGGCCTGACCCTCTCCTTAAATAAAGGTCTAGAGCTCGCCAAAGGCGAATACATCGCCCGTATGGACGCTGACGATATATCGCTGCCTGAGAGACTGGAAAGAGAAGTTGCAATTGTGGGTGCACACCCGGAAATAACGGTTGTGACGACAGGTTTTGCTAACTTCGTCAATAGTTACAGGGAAGATAACAGAGATAGTGTGAATAAGGGTGGTACAGATGAAATCGAATGGATTGGATTTGAAGATTTGTTGGAAGGGAACAAGATTTTTCACGGAAGTGTATTATTCAAAAGAAGAGATGTTCTTGATATCGGTGGATATGATGAACGACTACCAAAAGCACAAGACTATGATCTATGGCTACGAGTCTCGAGAAAGGTGGAAATAATAAAGCTAAAAAGAATATTGTTTCTAAGGCGATTGCATTTTGATTGTGTATCGATGAAGGGCATTCTAAAGCAGGAGTATTATGCCGATATGGTAAAAAGGAAGAACGAGTTTGCTTGTAGAAGTTCAAATAAGAGCCGGTCTTTCTTGCAAAAATACAGTTATAGAAGAAGAGCGATGGTTCGCCTGCGTGGTTATGCAAGTTTGTTCTTACAGGATAACTGCGTAAAGAAAGGAATGTATCTATTGCTCAAATCTTTCTGCCTGTACCCTACGCTTAGCGGCCTTAAGCAATTAGTGTTGGTGCTGTTGAAGGATGGTTTTAAACTAAAAAAGCCCCCGCAGAGGTTAGTTAGATAAAAATGAATATAGCTTTTATAGTCGGTCTATTTCCAGCTTTGTCGGAAACATTCATTTTGAATCAGATTACAGGCCTGATAGACAGGGGTCACGAGGTCGATATTTATGCACACTGTCCCGACAATACCACGAAAATACATCCTGAAGTGCTCAAGTATAGATTATTAGAGAGAACTTATTATGATGTATCTGTACCACATAACCTTTTTAAGAGACTTTTGAAAGCTATATGGCTTGTTATTATCAATTTTCACAAAAGCCCTTTTGTTATTTTGCGTTCTTTAAATGTCTTTAAGTATGGCAGACAAGCACTTTCTTTGCGATTGCTGTACATGGTATTCCCGTATATTGGCAGGAAACCATATGACATAATCCACTGCCATTTCGGACCAAATGGACTCCACGGTGTAAGAATGCGTGAGCTTGGCGCCATTAAGGGAAAAATAGTTGCGACATTTCACGGTTATGATATCAGGCTGGGAATCCAAAATGGGCATGACTATTATGTTGAGCTTAAGAAGAACGGCGATCTTTTCTTATCTATATCCCCTTACAATAAGCGGAATCTTTTAACATTTGGTTTTGACCCTAACAAAATTGTTGACCACCCTGTTGGGATAGATACTCGGAGATTTCGCTCCCATTGGGAAAGTGAACTTCATCTGAACCGTGATGACCACAGAACAGTAAGGATTCTGACTGTTGCCCGCTTAGTACCGGAAAAGGGTTTGGAATATGGTATAAGGAGCATCAAGGATATTCTTAAAAGAAATTCCTCTGCTCAAATACAATACAATATAGTTGGCGATGGAGAGCCGAAGAGTCAATTAGAAAAATTGACAAGAACACTTAATTTGACTGGCATCGTGAGGTTTCTGGGCAACCTCGACCAATCTGGTGTCCAAAAGACACTGCAGCAAGCCGATGTGTTCCTTTTGCCAAGTATCAATGAGGCACTGCCCGTGTGTTTAATGGAAGCCCAAGCAACAGGGCTGCCGGTAGTAGCATCGGCTGTCGGGAGTGTCGAGAAGGTGGTCAATAATGGAAGATCGGGCTTCTTAGTTCAGGCAGGTGACGTTGATGCCTTGGCTGAAAAGCTCATCTATTTAATTGAACATCCCGAAATATGGCCTGAGATGGGCCGGGCTGGTCGTGCCTACATTGAAGCTAATTATGATATTAACAAATTAAACGACCGACTGGTTGAGATTTACCAAAAGCTCATTAACGACAGATAACAGAGGAAACAACAAATTGGCGAGTCCAGCTATTTATGCAAGCAAGACATTCCACAAGAGGTGGATGAGTGAAAAGTTTGAGCCGGGTCTGGTTTCTGTCATAATCCCCACATACAAT
>Ga0307378_10001466_pt1 | contig 38459 bp, 57 predicted proteins | sample UN1MG_FD_202238 | JGI IMG/M metagenome (GOLD analysis project Ga0307378, IMG submission 202238) | Soil microbial communities from Risofladan, Vaasa, Finland - UN-1 | ecosystem: Environmental > Terrestrial > Soil > Coastal area > Acid sulfate soil | place: Finland: Risofladan, Vaasa | collected...
TCGCCTACTGGCGTAAAATATTATAATCAAGAGGGGCTATAGGAGAAAAAAAATGGATTTCGGATCTATAATTGGGGAAGTTAAAGGACAAAATCAAAGCCAGGCAGAAACAGTATTAATTCCTGTCGTGTTCGCCAAGCAGAATAAGCAGAATAAGAAAGGCGAGACGATTGAAATGTCCGTCAGTGGTTATGTCTCGCGGTCAATTTCAGGCCCAGAGGAATTAGAGCAGGCGATCGCCGATGTTGCCGAAAAGTACGAATTGCGAATATACTACAAGAAGGCATGGGAGAGCAAGAAGGGATCGTCAATATTCGGCTAAGGGGGGGCGTGAAATGGATCTCAATAAATTTCAAAGTGAAGGCGTTAATATCTACATAGATAGTGAGACTATCTCTGGCCCAGAGGAAGAATTTATACAGGAATTCCTGGATAATTTCAAGCTGTCAGAGATGCCGGAAGAAGGCAAGCTTACTAAGGCACAGAAAAGCTTCCTGGATATGCCGGGGGTTAAGAATAGCGCCGAAATCATATTGATAACGGTGAGAGTCAATGGAATCAACATTTGTCTGTCGTGTATGAAAAACGATCTCACGCAAGAGGCGATGATGCTGAAAACTTGCGAAATAGAGGGTTTCTCGATAGATCATGACTTGGTTTTCGATGATGAGAAAGGCATGTTGATCGGGCTGCATGATCTATGTGATGAGTTAGGTCCGATAAATATTGCGTATTCCTGGAATGGCCCTGGCTTCGATTACGCCAAGATTCGCTTGCGTTGTGGGCGCTATGATATAGATCCCCCGCATTTTGTGCGGTACCAGACGGAAACAAAGTTGTTTGACGTACAAAAATATTATTCTTATAATTGCACATCTTACAAGATCACCGGATATTATGCATTAAAGAGGGCGTGTAATGACTTAGATTTGGACTCTGGCAAGATGGGCTGTGGTTCAGAAGTACAAGGCATGTATGAGACAGGGCGCTATGGAGAATTGAAGCCCTACGGGATGAAAGATGCGATCTTATTAGAACAGATCGCGCAACGCTTACGAGTGTAAGCAAGGAGAAAGTAATTATGAGGGGAACAGTAGCGAAGAGAATTAGAAGGCAGGCGTTGCAAAAAGGTCATTATATCGAAAATCAGAAAAAGTATGTCCAGCGAAAGGAAAATGGAGGCATTACACAAGCTTTCTTAGGGCGTGTAGTTTCAATATTCAATGGGCACAGAAAGCCGATTAGGAAAGAAGTATATGTAAGTAAGAATAGCGCCACCATATCCGTTAATCCTCTGCATGTGCGGGCGATCTATAGGAAACTGAAGAAAGCCTACAGGAGGGGGGGGGTAAAAATATGAGTTTAAAAGAGCTTATCATGGAGATTCTGACGGATGGCGGCAAGCTGTTGGGCTTGGATATTGGGTTCAGGAATATCAAAGTATTTCCGGAGGGAAAGAACCATTCCAAGACAGTCACTTATTGCAATGCTGTGGGGGGAGCTCCGGTTCAGCGGATCGGAGATTTAGAGCAGCTCCCGGTTGAGGAACGGCTTGTTTTTGAAAATGGTTTCTCGTTGGGGCGCTGGGCAATTAATTTCGGGAGGGCACGACACCGTATTGACGCAAACTGGCTACTTTCTGAGGCGTGGTATCATAATTTTTTAGGAGCGTGTGCTGTGGCAGGTGTCGAAGATGGTGATCGTATTGTTGCAGCGATCCCTATCCCGCTCAATGAATACGCAGCCTATGCTCCTCGGCTGAAGAAAAAGTTGACGGGCATTCATTCTTTCCACCTGAGAGGGCGCGAGCCGGTATCGTTTGAAGTCCTGCCGGTCATTGTAGCGCAGCTAATCTCTGGCGTCTATCATCAGGCATTCAACATATCAGGCCACCTTCAGAAGGACTTCGATCAGGGGAAGAATCGCCTGGTTATCGATCCAGGCGGCGGCACGTTGGGATCGGCGGTTTTGAATGGGTTGTCGAACAATCCTGATTTTATCGGATCGGTCCCCCGTTCAGGGTATTGGGAAGTTATCAACGCCTGTAAGTCCTCAATAGAGGAGTGTTTCGAGGGGGCGGACACCTCGGCGCTTGTTCTGGCCGATGGCGTGGAGCGTAAGAAGTGGAAGCACTACGGCGTAGAGCATGACATCTCAGAACTGATCGAAGAGAAAGAAAGGGAATTAGTTGCAGCCCACCGTCAACAGCTTGAACAATACCCCCTTGAAACCGTTGACGAAGTCCTGGTTATTGGTGGTACAGGGGAACGGCTATTTGACCTATATGAGGAGGCATTCAAGCCGCTTACTGTTACTTTGGGCGATAATCCCAGAATAGCTAATGTTGTGGGAGCCGTTAAGCAAGTCAGATCGTTACTGTTGGAGGGCTAATCAATGGCAAGATTACTTGTTGATAGTGAAGGGAATTGTAGGATTACTTTGACGTTCAAGCTTCAGGACCGGCCATTGCAAGCAGCATTTTTTAAGCGGCACACGTCCAGCGGTGCGGCATCTATGGCTTTAGAGAAAATCCTATCTAAAACGGCTATTGACGAAATGCTGCAAGAAGTAAAGCTTGCAAATCAGCGAATTAAGGCACTATCTGACTACGTAATGTCAGAGAATATCAATATTATGGGAGAAGAGAAAATCGACACGATCGATGAAACACTCAAAGCCGCCTCATCTCTCAGTTCAGGATTCATGTCGTGATCTACCATCGCCAGCGGTGCGCTTGGATTAAGGTGCCGCTGGTTATCCCTTGCCAGCAGAAACGGATCAAGGTGCGAAGTGTCCAGGGGTGAAGCTCGAAAGTATCTCCATTAATCAGCAGCACGTCATCATACAACATTCCGAGCTTTCTGCCATCATAGAGCATGGCCGTCTTTCCCCAGGTTATCTCAGCGAACTGATAGCCTGTTTCAATTCTAAGTAACCAACATACAACCGCCTTGAGGAATATTCCCCAATATGAGGGGCGATCAATCAAGATCTTATCCTCATCGGCAGAAGGCCCCAACGGACAAGGTGTCTCTTCCTTCGCAATCATATATAATTTCTTCACCGCTCGAATTTCTCCACAATATGACTACAACTTCGCGTAAGCTGATTGACGCTGATCGCCATCTTTTGGACGTGCTCAATCAATATCTTCGTCTCGTGATGGTGTTCCTCTGCTGATTTCTGGTGTTCCTCGGATCGCCTTCTGGCCTCCTCATGGCTGCGAAAGTGGGTGTTCACCCCCTGAAAAGCGGTGTCTATGTGTTTACTCAAGAAGTGCCCTACCGGAAAAAAGAAGAGACCATAAAGCAGAACTAAGGCGATGAAAAATAGAAAAGCGTACCCAGCAGCATTATTGAGTAGCTCGACAAAAGCACTTATGTTGGCGCGTTGTTCCGAAGTGAATCCGGCGATAAAGTAGAGCCCAGCCCCTAAATAGATTAAGAAAGCATAGGGGCTTTTAAGGGCTGATGAGATTACCGCAGCCTGGGTGACGGGCTTCAATGACATCTATATATGCTTCCTGGCTTCAATTTCGGCGGCAGCTGTCATAATTGCCGTCTTTCCTCTGCCGGCTGGAATATGTAGATCCGAGTTTTCAAGCACTTCTCGCAGGATTTCAAGGGTAAGGTTTACAGCATCCTGGATCGGCCCCTCCATCTCTTCAGCCCATTTCATATTTTCATTGACCTGCTCTGTAGCACCTTCAACGATCTCCTCAACGGAACCTTTAAGCTCCTTCATCTCTTTGCTTTTCGCCGCTATAATAACGTTTGCTACAATTTTTCCCAATTTCGGTAAAACTAAACCCACGATGTCTAAGTTCATTTTATGTTCTCCTTTTGTTAGAATATATAGCCATGACCCATAAAGTCAAGGTCACAGTCTGCACTTGTTGTTATTTTGAGCGCATGCCCTGCGCCAGAAAAAACAAAGGGCGTTCTAAATGCATGTGAAAATATGAAATTCTTCTTTGTCGCGACCTCTATACTCCCCTTAAACAGGTAGTTTCCGGCTGAGTCCGTTTCGTCAAATAGTTTTACTTGGCAATCTGTTGTACCTGAAATAACAATCACTATATCCGTGGCAACTCCGACATATCCTACCGGGACTTGATACACTACTGTATTAGTCTGCGCCGTGGTGTAAGATGCATCTGTGTGAATCGGCGCGTACCCGAAACGATGCGGAGGAGGGCCGAACTCTTGCCCTTCAAGTGTGGACACGGGCCCTAAAACTTGCCCTATGATTGTTCCAGGGGCTGATCCTGCGCTTGACGTTCGCCACCTAAAAAGCCTTGCGCCTGAAACAGAACCAACAAAATTAGATCCATTATTCGTTTCTGATTCGATCACGTCATCCGTTATACTCCGCATAGAGACACGCTCAAACGTTATCCCGTCAAAAGAGGCTTCAAAACACACGATCCCGCCCGTTGGAGCGGTTGCCTTAAAACCTATAGAAGAGTAACCAGACACTGATATGGTCACCGCGTCGTTAACATTCCCCCCTAAGTTTCCTGTCGATCCGAACTCAAGGAAGTCTACCGGAGAATTACGAAAGCCCTGTTTTGCGTCATCGAAGCCCTTGATCCCAAGCTGAGTCAAACTGTCAGTATCGGCACCCAATGCTGTAAAACATAGGCAGGCGAAACAGGCTAATAGAGCAATGCTTTTCATTCTATTCCCCTATATATTCGGCGTTCATATTAGCATAGGTAAGCGTAATATCAACGCTTCCCCCGAGGTTGTGACGCATTCTAAAATCAAGATCTACAGGTACGCTGCTCACATTAATAAGGCCAGAGAATGCTGCTGCTCCAGCGTCGGAAGTTGTCGCAATCTTACGCTGGAAATGTATCTGATTCTGCTCGACTCCACCAAGGAACGCCGATCCGATTAAGACGGCGTTGGCCGTTCCAGAAAACATCGAAACCGCCCCATTGACACGGTATACGCCTGTTTTTGTAATTGTGATCTTATTATTAACCTGGTCTGGGGTTGCGTTATTGGAAAGGCCGTTGACGGCCCATTGATCAAAGAGAGTGTATCCCGCCCCCGTTGCTACTGCCGTAGCGGTACTATTATCATGAGTGTATATCTCCGCATAGGTCCCCTGGTAGTAGAGTAGCTCATTGATGGTCATTTCATCGCCAGTATTAGTGATTGTTGTGTCGCCGTTAGCGTCCGTCGCAATCTCTGAGTATACCGACCCATCCGTGTGTGTAAGGCGTAATTGGGGATCAGTGTCCAGCACTTCAACCTTGCGGTCTGGTCCAATTGTGCCGATCCCTATATCACCATCATCATCCACGGTAAGATCCCCCGCATTGCTACTACTGGCTGACAGCTTAATACTTGAAATGTTGTTTCCTACCCTATTCACGTTTATCGCGACAACGGGCGACAAGCCACTGTCAGCTGGCAGACTTATTTGAAAACTGCCCGAATTATAGTTAATCTTCGCCAGTTTTGAGCCCGCTGTGCCGTCTGTGTCGAAGAGACCTACATTAACGACAGTCCCAGATACTGTAAGCGGCAGCAGGGGGGCCGTAGGGCCGATCCCTACATACCCATTATCTGAGTCGGCAGAAAAAAACGGGGTTCCGGCTGCATTCTGTAATACGAGGAAATCAGTACTATCTTCAGATGGACTTAGCACAATATTCGCCTTCTGATCGTCAGAGCTTCCGCTATGATTGATAGACACTACTGCTTGCTCATAGCTTTCGCCTCCGCTCTGTTCGGCCTTAAAAATCAGCTTATTCCGGGCCGTGTTCGCATCGCTCTCCGTAGTGTTGTACAGTGTGATGGAAGGCGTTGAGGCATGCTGTAAGTTCAGATTGTCATAATTCCTTACGCTGGTTGTATTGAGGAATTGAAGGACTTGCCACTGTGTCGGCGTCCCTGAATAGTCAGCAGACACCCTACCATCCATCTCGGCACTATTATCAACGGTCTGGAGCGCCCCCAGTACTGGATCGAAAACAGACTGTAGGATCTGCGTTGCGCTCTCGGTATTTCCAGTTTGGGGGGCAGTGACGGCCCTGGAGAGAGTGTTGACCTGCAAAGCGCCTAATACAGGATCGTAAGCCTGCATATATATCTGTGTTGCGCTGTCAGTATTCCCGGTCTGGGGGGCCGCTTGTACTGCGGCCCATACGATCGCCATAAAAAAAGATGCTACCAATAATGTAATTATGTTTCTTTTCACCTTATGTTCTCCTTTTTATGGCAAGTTGAGAAAGGGCGTTGAGCAAAAGCTATCTGTGCTATAAGTTACGCTGTAATTTCCGGCAGGTTGCCCAGAGACATCAAATACATCCTTACCTCCTGCGTTTGACGCGACAAGGCCAGTGTCAGTGTATGACTCGACCCCGTCCCAACTAAGCAAATAGGGGGTTTTACCTGCCGATTCGTCGCAGGTAATATCAGTACCAACAACAGCGCATGCAGCCGGGGCCTTGTGATCGTCCGGAACGACTACGCTGGCATAAGTCCAGTCGCTCAATTTTGAGACGATCCATGAGTACACGTCTGTGGAAAACACGATCCCTAAACTGTCAGATGATCCGGCCTGGACGCGCAACCACGGGACCATGACGCTCTGCATGGTATTCGAAGCCCGATAATTGATGTTAATTGTGTTCGCCTTTCCTACGGTCAAGGGAACCCAACCTGTAGCGGCCACCTGACAAGCTCTTGTCTCGATCTGTGTCAACTCAATTGCTCCCACCGAAACTGTTAACACCAACGCCATTAATACTATTAAAAAACATACATTCTTCATCTTATATTCTCCTTTTATTCTGTTATAGCTTCAATTTTATTAATGATTACAGACAGTACCTCTCGTAATTCGGGATCAACCGACAACGCTTTAATAAGATCTCTAATACTTTCGCTCGTGACTCCTTCCATAGCTTTTTTATGCTTCTTCCTTTCATTCTCCTTTCCTTCGTGTATCATTCTATGCCTCCTTCACTATCTATGCGGCCAGAGCAAATATCAAAAAGGTAAATCATTCCAGGTAACTGGGTAGAGGCGCGATCCTCAGTGTCGGACCACACAAAACCCTCTATCTTGACTGCTCCTTGCGTATTCTTATAGGCCGATACCGCAAAATAATGATCAGGGTATGGGCTGAGATCAATAAGAATATCATCTACAAGAACATCTTCGCCACTGATCCAGCCCGCGCTAATTCCAACGGAACCCCCCGGGAAATACTCAAAAATGGGGCGTGTACTGATATTAAGCTCTCCGACCTCATCAATAGAAATCATGCGAGCCTTTATTACTTGGTGTTCCATACCCTTCGGAACTTCTATAATCTCGTAATCATCAGGCTTGCCACCTCCCACCTTAACCGCTTCATTTTTCCTCCGTGAGATCCAGGCATCATACTGTAAATTAAGTTTGTCAATCCCGTCCTGAAACATTTTTTTGACTGATCCGTTGACGTTTTTCGGTAGTCCCTCCAACTGTTGTCGGAGTTCATTAATTTTTTCTTGAACATTAAAGTGACCAGACTCCCTTATATTAAGGATCTTGCCGCTCTTATTATTCTTAAAAAGTATCATGCGATTTCTCCTATTGCGATATAGAAAAATGATTCCTGGTTTGTGTTTAACGCTAAACCCACTTCGAACTCTCCAGTAGTTGAAACGTCCTGAATATAGTCATTGAGAAATAATGTGGCGGCGACATCCTCGGCCTTGGTATCATCCGCAGCCATTACATCTGTGGCATACCATAACGGCGATCCTGACGAATCAAGATATATAATAAGTTCATGTATATCAATCCTTGGATTGGAGAGGGAGACGGTTCTATCATCCGATCCGTTCCCATCATAGAACCCAGTTTCAATCGCCATCTGACCTGAGAATGGGTTTGTAGTGTGAGCCCCTGCGTCATTGTGGGCCACGAGAAATTGGGTCTCTATGTGGTTTTCAACCTTATTCGGATCTTCAGTACCAGTACCTGTTGAGGCGTCGGTGCTGTCGCCATCTTCAACCCACACAGGATCTGAACCCCCAGCCCCAGGCGTGATCGTAGTCAAAACATCATACCCCAGCGCAATTACATAGTAATCCCTCGACCCATTATTAAGATTGGCATCAACCGTGAATTCTCCTGGGGTAGAACCATCCGTGATATGCGTTCCGATTACTTCTGTGTCCTTGTTATAGTAGGCCCCTTGTGTTTCACTATCCCAGTGCCAGTAAGCAATGCTTGCGTCATCATAGATAATCAATAGGGCTATCTGCACGTTGGCGTTAGAAAGCGAGATTGTACGGTTTGCGCTACCATTCCCGGCATAAGTCAATTCCTCGCCCTGGATCGCGTAATACCGATCTGTGTGTATTCCAGCGGTATCATGTTCTGCAATGAATTGAGCCCAGATATACTGTCCAGCCTTGTTTTTCGTATCCGCGTATTTCGGGTCGTTCGCCTTCACCACAAGATCGCTATCGGTCAAGTATGCTATCGCCATCTTATACCTCCGGGCCGTAGGCTACATAATAATAATCGCTTAGATTCTGATTGACACGTAGGCTTGTCCCCACTTGAAAAGTACCGGTGCCCTGACTCTGGATATGATCTGAACTGAAAGTGCCTCCTATTAGAGATACTTTGGCATTATCTCCGGCTATACTTTCATTCCTCAGAACTGAGTTTTCATCGGCCTCTGACCATATACGAATATACTTAATATCAAGAGCGGCATTGGATAGGCTTATGTTTCTATCATCAGCACCGTTTCCGGTGTATGTTCCAGTTTCCATTACCCATAGCCCAGAGGAGAGACTCGCAGCGTGTACGCCGTTTTTCTGATGTTCAGCGGTAAAGACATCCCATATCTCCTTACAAGCCCGGTTGAAGGTGTCTGTATTTCCGGTTGTCGTATTATGCCCATAGAGTAGTTCCGTATATTGCACCCATTCCGGTATTCCCATTAATAGTCCCCCCTATCGCGAGTCCTGCCAGTTTCCGTACCATCACCGATCCCCCATGAACCATCCCATAATAGAGGCTCGCTCAACAAGAATTTGCCCGTGTCTTTGATCTCATATTGCATAGTGTAGTCATTGAGTCCGTAGCCCACCGAAACAACCTTTCCAATCTGGTTTTTTAGACGTTCTCCGTCCTCATCGTAGCGTTTTTGCCATGAAAATAAAACATAGTCGTTCGGCTCGACCGCTACATTTTTCATATCCTGCTCTTGGATATTCATGATCCAGGTGGGTTTTTTGTACTCTTCCACAATATACTCTTGGATTTGGGCTACGTTTGCGGTTTTTCGTACCCAATTGAGATCTAAGGTCTTGTTTCTCACCCCATACAGGGCTTGAGACTCTGTATCTTTCGTGCTTTCTCCATCATCCGAGACAAGAAAATTACTAAGTACATCTCTCTTGTAGCGCCGGTCTTTCTTATCGCCTGTGAGCGCGTAATTGACGATCACCTGATTAATTATATTCTTCCGGTTTCTGCTGCCCGACACAGACATGATACCCGACTCTCTAATCGTTCCAGCCGTCTCGTAGACCCTACTAAGATCTTGCTCAAAATCTATAACCAGTTCACCTATTGAATTGAGGTAAGCTCGGCCCAGAAAGCTTGAAAGAATGTCATTAATCGTGAAAAATGGTGTATTTTCAGAGACAATAAAGCCGGCACACTCATAGCCCTGATCGTCGGCGAATTGACGCGCCTTTGAAAAAGAGGTCGCATTTTGGGGCGTAGCGTCACCCACGAAAGACAAGAAATCCTGAACCACATCTACTGGATTGGTGTAATAAGTTGCTGCTGGGTTTCCACTGGATGCCTTCCCCCTAAATTTCGCAGTTACGTTGCCGACAGGATCGTATGATCCTGATATCTGAATATAAGAGATCGAGAGTTGTTCTTGGTATGGGCTATCCGATACTATAGAAGAGACCTTATTGGATATGTTGCCGGTGTCATCATACACCTCTAAGAAGCTTGATAGGCCTATACTGTAGATAGCGTGTCCTGCCAGACAATATTTCTTCGTGGCGACATCTATTAGAGGGCAGAAAACCACGCCGCGCTCCCCAGTATTCTCCGTACAATCTCCATAGACAATAGGCAGGAAACTTGCTTCATCACCAGGATCGCTATATATTCCGGCTGTTACAGGAGTGTAATTCTCATAGAGCGTTCTTGTCGTACTGTCAGAAACAATGCGGACATGCTCTCTGGCAAGATGCTCTTGCGACACAATGCCATTATCAAGAGTGATGTATTCTCCTTTACTCAGGCCAGAGAATCCCAAAATTAGGGAGGCAGTATTTTGCAGAAACGAGTCCCCAATATCGCCGGATAGGATGTCCGAAAAGTAGGCATCTGTATTGTCAAGGGTGTAAATCAGAGACTGTATCTCATTCTGCTGTAGGCTGCCGATCAGGTCTTGAGCCGAAAATGCCGCTTTGAGCCGCAATTGTCCGAAACTAACGACTCTCGCTCCAGTCGAAGAAATGCCCTGTATCAGACCATCTGCACCGTCGCCGACAAGCCAAGATCCATCCCAAAACAGGGAGCCGCCAGCAAGTTCTGGTTTCTCCTTGCCGAAAATTCTGGCTTGGGAATTACTCGAAAGCAATAGATAGATCAGGGGCTTATAGTTCGCCTTCAAGCGTTCCAAGAAGTTTTTTGAAATTTCCCTCATAGCCGTGTCCTTGGAACCTCTTCAAAATTAATACTTGCCAGCCTATCGATCTGGTATCTGAAAAACGAGGCTTCAAAGTCTGCAATGATCCGACATAGCCGCATAGTGTCTGATTCATCGAAAAAATAATGAATAAATAGAGGCAGAACTTGGCCTGTATCTACATCGTAAACGCTATCCCACATTGTTCTCAAACTGTCCTTGTCGGCCCTGGTTAAGAATGGGAACGTCAGGGAAAAAATATCTTGAGTGTTATAGATGTACTGTCTACGAATGCCCGACGCCGAACGCGAATCATCCATGTTTCTTTGGGTCGTTATTCCACTACCCCAGGGCGTCTTAGCCCACGTCTCTGCGAGTTGAAGGTAATCCCCTAAATACCAATTTGCAATCTCCAATCCATTAGCTACAACGAGTCGCCAATATCTGTATGTTTCGTCGATATAGTCTACTATCGCATTATTGCCAGGGCTTGAAAGAACCTGCGAGAAGGCCGGGGCTCCCCATGCGTCAGAGGTGTTTCCTTCAAGGGTGACCGTAGCGCCTATCGTGGTATCCAGCAGGACACACGCCTTGACATTCTTAGCCGAGCCGAGATCGGCCACTATGTTGTAGTTTGCGGCTGACGACTTAAAGTAAATGTCCCGGTCAAGATCAATAAGATTCTGGGGTGAAAACGTAGCATAGGCCCAGAAGTTCCAGGAGTCGTTCAACTCGAAATCGTCCCCAGAACCAGGATCCCAGGCAACCTTTTTTCCATCGGTTCCGATCGTTGTGAAAGTCTCTGCCGTTGGTACTCCGGAAGCTTCCCAGGTTCCGGAGGCCGTCTCATTCGTTCGCCATCTGAACGTTGCTTGAGCAATTTCTTTGCCCGCTGACACATCATCTATCTGTACAGTAGTTATTAGATCGTTGACTCCCGTAAAGCTTCCAGAGGCTTTCATCGTCGCGGATCCTGTTCCAGTCTTCAGTGTTCCCGCAATCTGGCCCGCTGCCTGAGATGATGGTGTAAGAGTGGCTTCATTCAGAAAGTTATCATATAGGAATCTATGGGCACCGTAGGCCATTAGTTCACCCCTCCAAGCCCTGAGAACTTGCCGCTATTTTCTGCCTGCTTTCGAGTGATCTGGTCTGCAAGCGCCCCCAAAGAAAATTCATCAACTACATTGGTTCCGTTCAAATTTATAGTCAAACCCCCTTCCCCTAATCTCCCAGCCTGTGATCGGGTTTCCGGTTCTGGCCTTAGTGGTTGAATGGGCCATTGTTGCTGAATCGCAGGACTTATACCAGATGTATTAGGTTGCGTCCGCGCCCTTGTTGTAGGGTCGATCAAGCCTACTGGAAGCATTGTTTTGCCTGCTGTGGTTCCCGCAAAAGTCGCCATGCCGGAAGAGCCGAAGATTTGGCCAGATGTGTTGACTTGATTTCCCATCTTCTTCAATGCACTATTACTGCCTATAATGGAATTGGTTAGCCCGTCCTGTGATTCAGTTGTTTTTTTAATCCACATATCCATGTCTGGAAAAGTAGATTTCTCATACGCAACCACTCCCATTTGTACGAGCTTGCCAATTATTTTGTCCATCACTTCCCCCATTGTTCCCAGCGGATCGATGACTTTCTTAATCGCCATAGCTGTTGAATTGAACACATCAACAACGGTATCTTTTATTTTTAGAGCTAAATTTATAACTGCCTCGAATTGGCTTGTTAATATATTGTTAAATTCTCGAAATACATCTCCTGTATTCCCTATAGTATCAGGCAGTTTAGCTATAATTTCAAGAAGTTTTTCAAAGCCTGCCCATATCACGGGCAAAGCCTTGTTAATTAGTGCGAAATTAGCTGCTGCTACCTGTTTAAATCCTTCAAATGCAACTCGCGCCTTATTGATGATGACATGCCAGTCGAGCCCTTGGACGAAAACCGCTGCTCTTTGCGCAAGGTCTACGAGACGGTTCTTGATTTCATCCAAAAAAGGCGTCATGATCTTCTGGATCAGTTGGGTGCGTGTAATCCAGGTGGTGAAATCAATCAATATTGGGTTTATGGCCTTCAAAAGACCGTTGAATGCGTTAATTATAGGCCCCCCGATCTGATTTTTTAAAATTTCGAGTATGTTTTTCAGCGACTGCCATTGGTTATTAAAGCCCTCCATTGCAGACTTGAACTCGTCTGTATTTGCTGTACCTGCGGCGTACTGCTCCTCTGAGTTTTTGAGGGCGGTATTTACCGTATCAATGTTTTGTGTCATAGAGGAAAAGATCTGAGAGACGCGCCGGCCCGACAATCCTACGTCCTTGAGCGCCTGATTGAAGGCCACAGGAGTTTCAATCTTCCCGAACTCATTAAGGACGAATTGAAGCGCGCTAACCATGTCCGTATTCATCAAGTTTACAAACTCGGCCCCTTGTTCTTGGCTTAATCCCATTACAGAAATAAAATCATTGACACGTGTAGACATGATTTGAAAAATAGCTGACACATTATTGCCAGCAGTTTGCGCTTGAGGGGAGAAAGAGGAAACTGCGGCAGCAAGCCCAAAAAGATTTTCAGCGCTCCCTTTGAAGCCATCGAAAGAATCCACCATAGCTTGAGCAGCACTTAAAATCTTGCTCTCCTGAGTATTCATGTTATTTCCAAGAAACACTACTGAACTCGCGGCTTGTTCAATATTAGAGGAGATGTCAAGATCTAAAATCGAGAGTATACGCCCAAAGTTTTCGGCTGCCTTTGATGCGGTAACGTCAGAAGCCAGTTGAAACTTGCCTATCGCCACCGCAAACTCATCAAGACTGCTTGCGGCGATCCCCATTTGTGCGCCAGTCGCGGCAATCTCTGATAATGTGTTGATGGCGATCCCGCCAGCTACCCCAAACTCATCTATTGGTTTTAAAACCGTTTCTTCAAGAATCCTCCCAAATTGGTTCATCTCTTCTGTTGTGAGATTTGCGGTCTTTTTGACCTGAATTAGGCCATCTTCAAACTTTGCGAAAGACTTTGCAGAGTCAACGCCCAAGTCAAACAAGGCCCGTGAAGTTTTTCGCAACCCATCAACAAAAATACCAGTGAACCCTGCAAGCACTCTCTCAGCAATGCCCTGAGTTTTCTTAAGTTCAGAATTGAACTTCTTCAAGACTGCGCTCGCATCATCTTGTATTTTAAGCTGAAAAACTATCGTGTCGGCCATATTAAGCGCCCTTTATCGTCTCTATGATTATGCTCGTGATTCGCCTAATTTCTTCGGGAACTAGTTTGACACTTTTCCTGACTTCTTGACCGTGCCCGAACTGATGAAAAACCCCGTATGAGGTTGACTTGACGGATAATACCCACTGCCTTACTGACCGTCTCCAATTCTGACTACTTCCCTCTTCTGTGTTTTTCTTCTTGCCAGTTTTCCACAGGATCGCCCATGGATAGGCTCTTTGACGCTCAGGCCATGAGGGAACACGACCCCCAGAAAGATAATTTTGTCTAATTGAGCGTTGAACCTCGTCGCCAATTTCCCTGTTATATTCTCCACGCTCAACTGCCTCAGCTTTGCGCTTCATCTTCTCTATCGCCTGCTCTATCGTAATATCAGCCATGTCTAACCCAATAAATCAAGATCCTCGTACCTAAGAACGCATTCTACAAGAGCAATCATCTGATCTTCTCCAAGGCCCCCTTGACTATATGTGGCCCCCTGATACTGAGCCCGAAGACCATCAACGCCCAACGGATTGCGATCGAGAAGATTCTGGATCAATGACTCATATTCGGCTACACCGATCCTATTAATATCGCTCGTAATAGCTCGATCATTCTTCGGCCACCACTCTTGAACAATAAGTACCCCGATCTCATATACAGCGTTATTAGCCCTATGATAGACCCCTTCAGCGGTTGTTTGTCCGTCACCAATGCAGGCCGCTCCAAAACTCGTTGATAGAGGGTATAGAAGGCAGAAAGGAGGATTATTGAAAACATCGGACGTCATTGCAGAAGGTCGAGCGGCCAGAACGTCAACGCTCCGGATCGTCGCCAGTGTTGCGCTCGCCTCTATCTCGCTCTTGACTGTTGTCAGTAGATATTGAGTTAAATTTGACATTTATGATCTGTAGTTTCCTTAATAGATCGAGTTTATGCTCAACATTGAACCATTCAGGCCCGCAGAGCGTGTCAATTGTCGCGATATCAAGCACTCTCACGCCTACAGGCTTATTCTTTTTATATACCGTCTTTGCTGGCAATAGACTGTATATCGTTATTGCCTTGTAGTTGCCTGACATAAGCTGGGAAGGATTCCCGTGATCTGGGCAATCAATAGATCCCTGTTTCCGCTTATGGACTGGCGTATTCTTTATCTGGTATTCTTCGAGGCATTCAATACAATGTGTTTGAGGTCTCCCGGCAGCCTCCCACCGGGAAAACCTGATTAGTTTTTTGTTTCTTCCTGGTCTTCTATCACTCGGTCCTGTAATGCTGCCAAGCAGAGTGTCCCGAACGCGAAAGCTTCGGCATCATCATGCCCCAGATAGTTTCGAGCCTTATCCTTGGAGAATTCACCCTTAACCCCAGTCCAGCCAGTCACGAAATTAATCATGTCTATCGCCAGTGCTAAAATGTGGGCGGTAAACTGCATTTCTCCACTATCTAAGACCTTATAGGAAGAGTAGACATGCTTATCCATCAATCTTAGGCGCTGTTCAGCAGAAGGCATTTTAACTGTCAATGTGAGCCGCTTAAGCGGAACTTTAAATTCATTCACATCACGCTCGCACAAGAAGCTATCAATGTCGAAATGTTTTTCCATATATTATAAAGACGAAATGAAGATTTCGTCATTCCCCCCAGAAGATTCTTGTCGGCCTGAACCGGTCAAGGATTGCATGACTAATTGATTCCCAAAGTCATACTCAATTTCAGAGATATAGAAGCGAGGAATGTCAATAGCAATAATATTTCCGGCTGTACTGCCAAGGATCGTTCTTACGTTGCTATACACCACATTGTCGCGTTGATCAAGATTGTAAAATGATTTGAAATGTTCTTCAAAATTGACTTCTACGGTACGATCTGCTTGAAGTCTTGTCGCCTTGCCTGTGGTTGAACTTGCACACTCTACGTCAATCAATTCCATATTGATGTTAATTTCCATTGAGCGCATGCAATTAGGGTTTGACCTTACTATCAGGGCAGTACTCCCAACATTGACCGCAGAAAAGTTACCATGAGTCAGAGTCACAGGATCGCTTCCGGAATTAGTCACAGAAAGAATCGTTTGTGTTTCATAAGCGCCCGCCCCGTCAGTGTCAATAATAATAAGATCCCCAACTGCAACCTCAAGCGGGGCGTTTCCATCACTTGAAGACACCAGCACACTGCCCACAGCAGAAGTTAACGCCTGCGTGCCATGATAGATGATATCATGCTGTATGCCCAGGACGATAGGCGGTTTTGTTGTTCGATTATATGTGGGCGTGTAACCCTGGGCTGCATAGCTATGAGCATAAGATAGCGCCGCCATGTCAAACGTAAGCTTGGCAGGCTGACCAACTTCAAGTGCTATTTGCGCTGCTCTTCCCCTACAGCCTGACAGTACAAGCTTTTTAGTTCCATCCATGTAGAAGTAGGCGCTACCGGTTTTGAAGTCAGACACGCCACTTTTCAAAAGGAAATTATACCCACTTTGCGCCGCTAATCCAGCACCGGGAGCCGCAGAGAACGGCGGCCAGTAACTGAGCAGATCGGTAGCGACAGACAATACACGCCCAAACTCAAAATTACCCGCTGTCACCTCGATTCTATTGATGCCGCCCTGTTTAAAGTTGCTGCCCGTTGAAACTTCAAAGGCGGTTGTTGTAGGTGCGGGCGCTGCCTCTACAGCATCATTGGTGCCCGCAAAAACATCCCCCATGACATGTTTCATGAGGATCGCCCAGTCAGGGGCACTCCCTTGAGTGCCCGACCCCCTCAAATAGCAAGAGGCGTTAAAACCAAGATCCTCAAAGATCCCTGCCAAAGGAACATCTTTTGACAGCGTCCCTTGCATCCAATTAAGCTCTATAAGCTCACGAGGGAGGTTGACAGCAAGATCGTCTTGAGTCAACAGGACGGCGTCACCTGCTGCGTCCGTTGGTGCCGTATTCTCCGTAACCTCTTCCTTATAGGAGAAGTCAGTGTTCTTTAGAACAACATAGCTTTCATTTTCACTTGCTGCCATCTTCTCAAACCTCCTTATTACGGGAAAACCCCAGTAACAAACCAATTAGTACCATCGGAAGCAATCGAGACGGCCTCACTGTCTGCGTCCATAGTGTACGTGGCCGCGCCGCTTATTGTCTCTGCTCCCTCGGTACGGATGACAATGTTATTAGCGTTAGCGTTTGCGTCCTCATCGTAGAATGTCAGGGCTCTGCCGTCTACTAATAAGTCAGAGTCAAGAAACAGATCAACTGTTCCTGTTGTGGTGTAGTCCACCGCTACAATATAGGCTTTAGATGTTGAATCGAGCGTGTAACTTGAGGCCGCAACCGAAAAGATAGGGGTGTCAACCCAGGAACTAAAGGTTGTTCCTTCGTCCACCGACAACGATCCCGAAGTGCTGACCGTATCTGCTGCTGCTGAAACGCTCAATACGTCCGTGTCAACGTCAAGATCACCGCTTAATGTAGCCGCGCCTACAAGCGCATGAGTCGTGGCCGTATAGGTCACTGTTCCGTCAACCGTATTGTCAATTGTCTCGTCATTGACCAGCGTCACTACACCGGTTGAAGTAACGCTAAAAACTTCAGATTTAGCGGCCCCCGCTGCCATAAGCTCAACTGAGAATTTGGCGTCTTCCGAAGCCGCCGTTACGTCAGTCATGACAGCATTGACGGCCATAACATCCTCATTGTTTGCCGCGCTTGTTTCCTGGGTGTAGACAATGCCAGCCCCGATCCCGTTAGCCGGGACGCCACTTGTTTCGTGCGTCAACCCCAGCACCTCTTGAACCGTGTCCGTCTTAGCAGAAGAGCTTGTCAAGTTGGAGAGTGTTGTCAGCTCGATCTTAAATGCGTCATCGTTCGAGCTTGCATTGATTACGTACTCAATGAGTTCTGTTAACCGTTCTGTGCCACCGAAAGAGGTTACTCCTACGGCGAAAACTAAGCAGACAGCGAAGATCGCCGCTGCATATCGTGTGCTATTTTTCATGATGTTTCACAGCCACAGGCGTTTCTGTACCCGGTATCACTCGTACAGTCCCGATACAGCACGTCAGCGGTTGAAATTTCTATTTCCGGAGTGTCAGCCTCATATATTAATAGATCGCCCCCAGGCCCCAATGCCTTGAGTTGTTCAAGCGCCTCATGATAGAGGCCGAGAGCGCGGTTGATGTTTGAGGCTAACGCCGGGTTGGTTGAAACGAAAAACCAAATGCAAAAATCGTCAGAGATGCCGGCGACTGAAGAGGGCACGGTGTCAGAATCCCATAAATCAATTACGTCCCGCCCATACTTAGACACAAGTGCATTCCGGCACATGTTCCGGCCAAACTTGAAACCCGCTTCCTCGGTTGCAGCGTCCGCAGCGTCATCGCCATCGAAGTCGATCCACCCTACGATCCGCTGTGAAGAAGCCCGCGCATTCAGGCTTGCTGGTGTGCTGTAGTATTCAGTCGCCATACCTTACTATACCCCGTCCAATCTCGCTCCGTAAGCCTTCCCGTAGACTTCGTAGGCGTTAAAATACCCCATAATAAGTTCAACTGTTCCCATCAACCAAGCGTACTGATCAACCTTTTCGAGAGCAATGAAGCCCCCTACAGATTCCGCAGGCTCATAGACGAATTCTTTCCCCCATGTCGGGATTGATTGTCTACCACCTCCAGCATTAGGATCGACACGCCCAAACCATACGTAGCGCTTGGAGATGCTCGTTTTGTAGCCGAAGATGTCAGTCTTAGTCTGCGAGGCTTGCGGTAAACTGGAATCGTCTACAGATTCTGCCTCGAGCAGGATTATTTTTAGACCCAGTGTACGCTCTAACCAGGGCAAGGTTATGTTGGGATCAGTAGATTCCTTGATCGGGGCCGAGGACTCACTTGCATCCAACAATTGCGGATTGAGCAATAGATCGCAATAAACATCACGACCACAGGCCATGTGTGTCAAATGTCGATTGTTTTTCTTAATCACATTGACATCACTGCGGGGCTTAGAAAGAAGATTGGACCAGGGAACTGTAGAGATAAGGTCGGCATCTTGCGGATCTGCTCCGCCGATCTCATACAGCTGATCTGAATTATAGCTCCCATCTGCCTCAATAACCTCAACTCCAGCCGCTTCGCGGTTGATCAATGTTCGATGTCTTAAAAACATCCACTCATCATCCATCCAGGCATCAGGCGTAGCGTAACCATGGGCCATTGGGTTCTTAATCTTCGCAAGCTCAAGCAGCCTTGACAATCCTCGCGGGCTAAGAGATGCGCTTGTTGTCGAATCGCTTCTATTGATTTGCTCCGGATATCCGTCACGGCGTAAGAGCCCACTTGTTCGCTTGAACCAATCATTGATAGCGTCCGTACGATACAGGAATTCTAAATCAGCACGTCTGTCTGGAACAAAGATCTCGCCAATCTTAAAATCACTGTCTTCATTAGCGTAACGGTACGCGAGATCGGCTTGGTCTTTTTTGATATATGTTAAGCTGCTCATTTATACCTCCAACTTTTCGCCGATCTGAAGGCGGATCAATGCCGCCCCGCCAACGGTAGCTTGCGGAGTCTCAACAACTCCGAATTTGTAAGTCCCCACGCCAGTCCACAGCTTGACCCACCCTTCCTTGCCGGTATCAGCCGCCAGCATGACCTGCTCTCCGATCTCAACCGCTTCTGTGACGGGCATCATAAGCATTTCGCCATACCAGCAAGCCGGCTCATCGTTAAGCGCTATGTCTTTCTGACCGTATACGGCCCCATAAGCCAATTCACCGTCAGAGTCTGGAAGGCGGATCTTGCCGTAGTCTGCCTTGGCAGTAGTTCCGCTACGGACAACGCCCAACGCCCATTCACTATCCGGTACTGTCATCGCTTCCGACGCGAGAGCGTAAAGTGCTTTGTTGGGGTTTGTTACGGCCCCTTGTGTTGCAATTACTCCCATATTAATTCCCTCCTTGAGTATCACGCTCGAGTTTGGCAAAAAATCCATGCTGCGCCGAATATTCTCTGTCACTGAGCGCCATGAAATGAGCCTGAGCGCGCTTGATTGGTTTTCCGATCTCTGCCGCCTCTTTCATCAGCTTAATGATTTTAGCGTCAAGGACGGACTCGGCACTATCAGCGGGATCGGTGTCCTGTATACCAGCCTGGATTACACCGGGAGACTCCGGAATAGTCAAGTTACCCTCAATCGCCAGCTTAATAATTCCTTCTAATGCCCGTTTGAACGCTGCGGTATTACTGATTTCTTCTCCATTGCTCAACTTAACCACGTTGCCGGAAGACAGAAATACTGGCGTGATCAAGTCCTCTGCGGCCTTAGTTAGACCGAAGTCACTTGTAAGTTTCACAATGGCTGACATTGCATCAGCTTCATGGGCTCTGCGATCTGCCCGATCGATCTTCTCTTCTTGTAGACGAACGATTTCTCTCAGCTTTTCTTTTTCGTCCCCATCGGCCTGCGCTTGGGCTTCTAAGGCATCTAAGCGCCCAATGAGACTCTTATGATCATCAGCCGAGAGAGTTACTACGCCTTGCTTTTTATCATCCTGCATGGGTGTCTCTCCTTCTCTATCCGTATTAATATTTGGCGCATCAAAATACACCGTTTGTACTCCCATTTCATCGGCTGAGAGTTTGACCGCAAATCCTGCGCTTTGAGGCACCGCTGGTTTAGTGTGGCGGTCCAGAAAAGAAACAGCCCTAACTACAACCGGGTACACCTCCCCAGTATCTGGGTTTTTGAAATTCGGCAAAAATTCAACAGAACGAAAGGGGAATTCGCTTGAAAGAAGCTTCGCCAGTTCTGGATCAACATTCTCAAAGTTGGTAACAAGCCATTCTTCGCCGTTGATTAGGCGTGTTTCAGGGAACATCTTAGCCGTCCTTGCCCAGTCCTTCACAGCCTCAGGCAAGAGCTTCAAGTGGTACTCGTTCTGAAAAATATCATGATTGACATTGATGAATCCTGGGACTGGTTCTTCGCTCCATTGCGGATTGTTGCCCCTGTAAATACCGGTATCAATAGCCTCTTTCAGGTAAGGCATGGCCTTAATTGTATCAGAGGCCACCTGTTTCATGTCGAGCATTTCGGTCCCCTTCCAGTTCCCGCGAGTCAATACCGGAACCTCCAATAATTCAGCCATCTTCTTAATCGCATCTGCCATTATACATATCCTCTGTAAGTATCGCCTGGAAAAGCGCTGGGTAACTGATCCGTTGGTGTAATCGGATATTGACTAAGCTCTGAGTTTCGCACCGGTTCTTGTCTACATCTGCACATCATATCCCATGGCGTTCTCATGCGTTCATATAGCGGAGAGTCTACAGCTATTACGATACCGTTCCATGCCTTATGAACCGGGCGCACTCTATCATCTTCAACCGAGATAAGACGCACGGCCACAATAGGATCTGACGTTTCTTGACTCTGCTCGATCACTCTTTCGAGAGCGATACTGCGGGCATTCTGCCGTGCCTGCCGAAAAGAAGTAATTAAGTCGCTTCGTGTTTTAGCGGACATTTCCAGATCGTAACGCTTCAGAATTCCCTCGGCTGCCCGAAAATATATTGTCCACGCTTCCGACTCGCTCTGGGTGTCCAGGGTCGGAATTATTGCGTCTTTCAGTTCTGCCATCAATTCCACAGAGTCGGGAAGCGCCCTGAAACGCTTAATAGTGAAAGTGGTTGCCGCTTCGGAGGGATCAAGATCGTTGTAGTTTTTGACAGGCATGGCAGCAAGGACTTGCTTGGCGCTGGGGGCTAACTCTGTATAGATAGTCGGATCAGGTTCTTCGGAGGGGAATTTCTCGAAGCTGCCCGGGACCGGTTCTCTTGCCGGCTCCTCTTCCTCTTCTTGAAGTTTGGCTATAAGCTTTGTTGTTTCGCCTTCTTCTTCGCCTTCTATCCTCTCCCCCACCTCTCCCCCACCATCTGATATTTGACTTTGCGTTGCCTGATGCTCTGGAGTCGTAGCCGTGATAAGCTCCGGTGAGACGATCTGCATATAAGGATAGGAGGTAGTTTCTGAAAAATTGAAGTCACAAAGCGGTGCGAGAATTTGTTCCGTGAAGGCGTCAGAAAAGTCTGCTGCGTCTGCTTGTTCGAGATTGCTCTCCTGGCGGACCTCTGTACTTTCAGCCATACTCTGATTTCCAAACTTGCCCTCTTTGAGCGTCGTTGGACTGCCAGTCATCACAAGCGACTCTTGCACCTTAAGCTCTTCCGTCAGATCGCGAAAGGCATCACTTTGTATAGTGATTTCCTGGTGTTCAACGGTGGTATCCTTATGGAATATCCCCACTACAGAGCTTGAAAGCTTCTGCATCGCGGCTACAAATTTGGCGCGTAACCCACTATATGAATTACCTTCGAACCGATCTGGATAATACCCAAAGAGTAGCCCTTGACCAGACCTCTCCACACCTCTTGACCAATCCTTTAGGGCTTTTTGGCGCTTCTTTTCGACTTCTCCACTCAATAGCGGTTCAAATTCTGAAATGCCGTCGTAGTCTTCATGTAAGAGATGATTCGTGACGATGAAAAACCGTCTTTCGTCTACTTTTCGCCATTTGTACGATAGACCGTAGTTTTCGACTTCCCGCATATATAGCCCCGGCTTACTATAGCCTACAGGCTTATTAATGTCAGTATCATAGTAATAATGGAACAGGTCGGGATCGATGTCTTTCAGGTCATCTACGACAATAAACCCGTCATATTCGCCTCCACTTTGCTTTATCCATCCTATTTCGGCCACTGACTTGCCGCGAGGGAGCTTGTTCCAGATACTTTGCTCTATGATCTGCTTCATTGAACGCTGTATACGTTCGTCAATAACCCAACGGCAGAAATCAAGCTGAGGAGTGTCTTTTTTAGCGATCACTTGAGCCCTGGCAAAAGATCCGTCATCTTCCCGAATCTCGGCGGCCCCTGTCCAGAGTCGAGAAAAATCCCGAAAGCGTAGGCCAGCCCAAAGATAGGGAGTCTTAGCCATAGCCCAATATTCATTAGTAGTGATCGTTGTCGATATGGTTGATCGTGAGGCTAAGTCATGGAGAGTTTCACGGTTAGACAGGCTTCTTTCCAGCCCGAACAGGCCAGTCCATGTGACGACGGGACGCAATAAACTCCGTATTTTGGAAATGAAAGGGGAAACCATGTAACCAATATACGAAGAAAAGACAAATTTGTCAAAAGTTGTTTCTCACACTACGCCTTATTGGCCTACTATAAGGCATAACAGGCATCTACTTGAAAATAAATCGGTAAAAAGTAAAATAGTGCTTGACATATAGTGCGTGACGCACTATATTAAAAGAGTAAGCAGGCAGTAAACGCAAACAAAAAACTAAAGGAGCCAACAATGAACGCAAAGAGAATAAGCAATGAAGAATGTGCAGTGTTAATGATGATTATTGAGGAAGAGGGCGGATCTGGAAATATTTGTGAAATGATAATGAACGGCCAGATCAAATCAGAAAAAGAACTTAGTCTGTATGATGACTTGCAGGCAAAGGGATTTATCGTATTTCCTGAGCCAGACTACAGAGCACTTCAAGTAGAAAATACCACAGATTTCTACATTCCAGTAGACGTACAAGAAATTGTATCTCTACAAAACGCCATCTACAGCGCTAAGGTGGTGAAGAAATGAGAGAGAGAGATCCTCTTCTGCGCGGCGTATACGTGAGGCGATGCAAGTGTGGTTGCCGCCCATATCTGGATCGTGTAATCGGGAGAAACTGGTGGATCGCCTGTAACTGTGGGAGGTTTGGAATTGTTGGTTGTGACATTTTACAGGCGATTAAAAACTGGAATAATGGACTAATCGACTATGAAAGATCAAGATTTAGTAAAAAAAATATTAAATAATTCGGGAATGACTCAGCAAGAACTTGCTGATAAGCTAAGGTTTAATCGCTCAAACATTTCCAAGATTATCAATGGAAAACAAGAGCTTTCTGCTTTACGGCGGTGGATGGTGGAAGAGCTTAAGCAGGCTTAGGCTTATTCGACTTGAGAAAAAGGGAGTGTCTTGTTCGATATGTTGCCATGTATTGTCGGTGCTGCTGGCGGTACGTGGCATCATTCCTATAGTCTTTCTGATAGTCGTGTTGATAGCGCTGGATGGAGTTCCGGTTTTCGTGGCGATAAAGTCGGTCATAGCATGAATCACACAACCCCCGGCCATGTAATCGCCGGCACTTATGCTGTGACGTTCCGTACCCTTTACAATCAACCATTATAATAGTTCCGGCTGCACTTTCTCCACTTCATAGTTGGTCACTAAGATCTCGACTTTTCTGTTTTGCAGGTTCCGGCGCTCCTTGACCTCAGTAATTCTCAAGCCGTGAGGGGTAAAAACTTTTCTCTAACTTCATTTATGATTCTTTCCCAGGATTGCCGTTGGCGCTTAATTACTGGCACCATTATAGTATTCGCAATATTAGTTTTCATCTTAACTTCTCCCATCCCTACAGAGTTCTATGTCGAAAGGCTGTAGTTTTGTCTCAATCTCTCCGATCTCTATCGCAAATGGATCAGAGAGTGCCAAAGGTATATCACGAGGTGTCTCAGATTCAAACATTACTACAGGGTGACCATAACACAACATATTTTCAATAGCAAAATCCAGAGGGATCTCTTTTTCTATAATCTCTCGTAATACACTCTTAAACTGTTCGTCATCCCTGCAAAGTTTACGAATCTGTAGCAATGATTGCTCATGTTCGATGTGTTCGGTTAACCAATTAAGGTCTAATCTCCTATTCATATATTCCTTTACCTCTCAAAAAGAAATTATCTCAGGGATTCGCTCATGGAGATAACCTGCTACCCTTACCACGACATAGCGCAAGCAGTCCATGCAATGATTGTCTTGATCCATCGGTTCCCGCTTCTTTTTTGCTGTAGTCTGCTTATCTTCCGGATACATGGAGTATTTTCCGAGTTCGTCAATGGTGTGTTCGCATGTTCGAAATATTTTTACTCTGGTCGATCCATCGGTACGTACACTCATAAAGGAGCGGACTTGTTCAATTCCAGGCCATATGTCTTTTTCCGCTGGTTCTGAATGAATCCCCTGGAAGGCATACTGCATGCGCTCCTGCTTGTCATGATCGGCCACGGTGTCCAGGAATGGCAAGAGTCCTGCCCCGGCAGTGGTGACGATATCTGAATGTTGCTTGTGCATATTCTCCGCATGTATTTCTATTAGGCAATCGTTCTTCACGTATTCGGAGATGACATAAAACGTGGTTCCGTCAAACGCGACAACAAGCGAAACTGTCGGGTCAACAGCCCCGAAGTCAATAGCCCTATAAATAGGCCAATCCGAAGGAACAGGAAAAGGATCTATGACGTGAACGTCTGGGTTGAAATCGCCATAAACAAGCCCTTTAAAAGTTACAAAGTCACCGTCAATTCTGGCCTTACGATCTTTTTCTGAAAGCATTTCTATAAATGCGTCCTTCTCTTCCTGGGGGATATATGGATTGTCCAAGAGAGACATGGTTCCACACCAAATATTTTTTGACGTGGCCGCCTTCCTAAATATCTCGTGGTATACGTATGTTTTTCCCTTCAACGGCGTCATAGAACCCAAAATACGGCCCTTGTTATCCAAAGTTCCACGGTAGACCTCTTTGTAGATATCCTCTGGGGACTCTTCGTCAAAATGCGCTATGTCCCACTTTGTCCCTTGTAAATTCTCCCGACCCTGCTCATAGCTACCAAAGTGCAGCCAATATCCGGACTTGATAAATTTGACTATTTCAGGGATCTCCTTCTGCTTGGAGATCCAAGAAATGACCTTCGCTTCGCCTGGCGCTATATGCTTTTTATATGTCGGCCATAGGTAGAGACCAACCCCCTTAAAACTATTCGTCAGCGCGATCCCCTTACCATTGTTTATCTTTCGGGCAATGGCTACATGTTCTCCCGATACCGTATATGTTTTAGAGCTTCGGTTGCCTCCGAACAGGAAGCGGACTTTTTCTGGTCGCTTGTGAAATTCAGCAGCGGTTTTGTTTGATGGCGTATACCTTGGAAGTCCTATGTTGCGTTGTAAAGATAGGTTTTCTCCTTGCTTTGTGGCCCTTGACCTGGCTCGTTTAGCGTACCGTTCAACCCTCATAGTAGCGTCACCTGTTCGCTTTCTCTGGATATTTCGGACTGATTGACACGGTAAAGCTGGAAGGAAGTAAGGGCATTAATGATCTTTTCTCTGTCGGCAGCGATAATATCGTACTGCTCGGTGAGCAACCACTTTTTCACTTCTTCGATCAGTTCTATGGTGGGTTTCAGGGAGTAGAGGGGGGCTAATTCAGCCGCCAAAAGATCCATAGTCTGCATGAGATCCTTTGCAGAGCGTACTATGTCAGTGATCTTTTCAGCACTCGGATCTAAAGCATCGACACTTTCCTTAATCTTTTCGGAAAGCGTAAGCTGAGCCCCCATCAAATTGTTGAATGTTCTATCAAGCGTATTCATTTTACCTATTATACGCCTTTACTACGTTTTTGTCAAGAAAACTTTTTACCGCGCTTCCCGTAATTGCTTTATTGTAAGCGATAGCCAGCAAGCCGCCACTCGGTTGTAAGATAGTCCCTCTTTCTTTCCAATGTGCCTTAGAAAGGCCACATCTTCGATATTTAGCGAGACGCTAATCGATTCGATTTTACGCCCCTTCGATCTGCCAGCCTTATGGCCCCTCTTGTTCTTAGACCCCTTTGGTCTACCCATTTTCTTTGGTCTCCTTCTGCCCTGGCTGCACAAACTTTATTTGGTTGGCCCCCACTGTGCAGGTTATCCCGTTTTCCATCTCAATAACGGCCACGGGCTCTAACCCGTCACCTTCGCAACCTTCTTGGAAAAAACCATGAAACCAACCCTTGCATGGGGTGACTTCGACGACGACATATTTATTGTTCTGAAGCTCTTTACGCTGTGCTGTCCCGTTTTCATTGAAACCTGCCCTAACTCCTTTTACAAATAATACTTCTCTCATATTGACATCTCCTTCATGACGAGCGATCAACTCAACCGCTCCGATTAGATTGTTAAGGCACGCCTTACCTGCATTTTGACGTGCAAGGCCATTTCTCCATGCCTCTACATTAATTCCTTTAATTTCAACGCATTCTTGCGCCATTCACGGTTATGCTCCCCGGTATGTAATGGACATAGAACTACTGACTTTCCGCCATCCGACACAGATAACACCAAGTAAGGAGTTCGGAATAGACATTCACCTTCCAAGAATTCCGGTCTAAGTCTCGCCAGAAACTTGTGCTGGCCGAAAGACTCAAACATTACCAAGTCCCCCCTTTTTATATTTCTGATAGAGTAGTTTCGCTCCCTAAATTCTTCATTAGGCTCAAAGATGCCAGCCTCTATTAAGCGATCAATTGATTCCATTTTTTCCCCTCATAATGAGTCAAGGTCAATTTCGACCCCATTAATATCATAAGCCGCAACAACAAAAGTATCTCCTACGGCTGCAATATACTCGTTCTCAAGCATCATTCTGCTATTTACGAAAAAGGGCGATTCAACTTCAACTTCAAGAACTAAGGAAGGTTTTTCAAAGTAACAGTTTTCAATCTCGGTGATTAATTTCTCTTTATCGCTTGATAAAAAAACGATCTCGCTGAACCCTGACTCCTTCTTTAGATCGTCAATATCTCCACAGGTAGATCCCAGGAGACCATCCTGCATAATATTGTGTAAATTTTCTATGTCCGTTGCGTGGTAAAAAGTTTTCATCATTTGCTCCTTTTTAAGATTGTTCGTTTAGTGACTCCCGGCTTACAATATACACTATAGGTCATAGAGTTATTTTTGTCAAGAGGTTTATTTATTATTTTAGAAAGATGGGCTTTGAAAATCATGGCTTTAGGTTATAGATAGGCAATGACAGGCGCAAAGATATTTTATTTTGTGGGGAAAACTACAGAAACCGGGCCGGGCTTAATTGATATTATGGGGAAATGTGGGGAAATAAGACTCGATCTTGCAGGCCAGTTCCAGATCCCCCCCCGTATTGCGGAGAAACGCCTGGAAACGCTGGGAAGAAACGCCCAAAACTTCATGCATAATGCCAAATTTAGAGGGATTCTGGGAAAGATACTGATCAAGACGCCTGTATGCGGCCCCTTCCTTGAGCTTTCCGATATTAAGCATGGCAACACATTTCAATTCCCCCAGGAATAAGCCCCGCCACCACCAGCCGACCCCTTTAACATATTCCCCTTCAGTCTCCAAACACGTTTCATACACCGCCAAACACGTTTCGATCGTATTCTCGTTCATATTAAGAGAATCTCCTTTCGCTGAGGTTTATGACCGTTTCCGGCTTGTTTATAGGCGTTTCCAAGTACACACATAGAGCCTTTTTGAGCCCTATTGAGCCTTTTTTCCCTTCCAGGTAGTTCTTGATATAGCCTTTGCCGTAGCCTGTGGCCCGGTTTACGTCTCCATAACTTGCCGTTTCCAGTTTCCGCCTCAATCTTTCCCTGATTTCGGCATCGTCCAATATTGCCGTTTCCAGCGTTTCCGCTTGTGGCCTCACAGTTTCCCCTGCGTTTCCAGTTTTTGGAAAGGAAACGGGAGACGCTGGCGAAATTGACGGCAATGCAGCACCGCCCGAAACCATCTTATACACAGTTTGCATGTCTTCCACGGCACAAAACGGAACCTGGACGACCTGCGAGAAATCTGTGATGTCTGTAAAAACAGCCTGTCCGGGCTTTTTGCATTGCTTTACGAGGTCTGATACCGACCTATCCTTGTAAAATGTCTTGGCTTGGAGATCCTTCGTCTTGTATACAAGAGATGTAACGAAATTATCACGTACTGCCGTTGAGCCGAAAGCCTCGGCCTTGCCGCTCTTCGAGGTGCAGTGCAAGTACCATCCGTATTTGCGCCCTTCATATATCATTTTCTCTTCGAAATCAAGTAGTTCTTTTCCACCATTAGTAGAACTGATCCACACTTTCTGCTCATCGATTACGATTATATGAGGAGCGGGGCCGCTATCCATTGACTTATGGGTTTCGAACTCTTGTGTTAATTGGGCGACAATATCAGATAGGCTGAGAGGATTCGAAAAGATGCGAACATTAGGCAGATCTACCAGAGGGCCCAGGCGGTCTCCCAGGCTTTCCTGCTTTCGATCCGGATAGTGCGGATCAAGGATTGTATGAGCTGCACCATAGGCCAAGATAGAGCTTGCGATCTTGTAGGCCTCGCCGGAAGTCTTGCCGCTGCCACTCTTGCCTATAATTACGGCAGAATAGGAGTCCTCGAGAGGTACGCGAACGGGCCGCCCATCTTCCGAAAACCCCGCGATCAATTCCTTTCCCTTGCCGATTTCGCCTTGTTGCAGCAATTCACGAAAAGTAGGAGCCCCCGCCATCAGAGACATGTTAGCCACGCCTTCCGGAAGAGCGCCCAGCCGATCACCTATATTCTGGGCCATTGCGAGAAGAAGCTCTTTTCTCCGCTCCTCTGCCATACCCAGGGCTTCCATTTTTTTGACAGTCTCCATCCCCTGGACATAGGCCGTTGCATCTTTCAGATCGCGTTCATGAACGGCGATATCATTGCCATATATCAATATCCTATGGACCCGATCTCTCTTATACTTCGAGAGTGCGACTATTAGGCCGCAAAGTCCCAGGATTGATAAAGATCCGGCGGCGCCCCATTTTTTGAGGGCCGAGTAAAACGGGATCGCCTGTTTCTGTAATAATAGCCCGGCCATTTCCAGCGCGATCTCTTCTCGCTTCAGCGCGATCTTATCCTTCTCAAGCCCCTTAATGTCCTCATCGATGAAGGCAAGTAGGCTGTCAGCCGCCCGCCTGGAGTGTTCAGAAAACACAAGCCGCTCCTTAATCACTGCCACGCCTACAACGCCCACAACCACCGCAAATAAAAACACCACAACCTTACGCATGAACTTTTGCCCCCAACTCATCAAACAGCCCTCCTCTTCCTATCAATTCACTTAAGGTTTCGATGACACTATAATGAAATTCAATAACAATTTGAGTCCACGCATCTATCACACTTATCCACAAAGAACCCGGATACAAACCACCATTTAATCCATGCCAAAAAGCAAGTGGTGTGCATTTGCCGATATCACCACGTACTGTTACATAGCCTGGATAGTTATATTTATGACCAAAATTATTGATATAATGTTTTTTTTCTCCGCATCTTAATTTAAATCCAAAATCAGGAGAATCATCCAACCAAAAATCAAACACTTTATTTCCACCAAGACGATTGATCCATCCAGCATAACCCTCACCTAAATGATTGTGCGCAGTAGTTGATCCGCCGCTGTGACCCCATGCCTTATTTACTGACACCCATAAAGCTTGATCACTTTCCTTTATACTCTCTTCCTCATCATATTTTACGCGACTTATACTTGTTGCATCTCTATCACCTAATATCTTGTAAAAAAAAGATAATGAATCATAGGCGCTAAGTCCCATCAGGCCGCTATCGCTATTCATAATCATCCCTAACGCATCACCATTATCTGTAATTTCAGTTACTTTTGCCATACATTATAATCCTCCTTTCTTTGATAATAGCTTTTTAGATCTCGAGAGCCGCCTAATAGAGACACGAGGATGTAAGCGATAATGATCGCCTTTATTGCGCTAATAATGATCCCCCAGAAGACCCCGGTCACTCGTTCCGGATAAAGTTCACGCAGATTCCGTAGAACTTTCCGTTGACGCCGCGTCAACCTTCGCTCATTAGCTGCAAGCGCAATCTTCAAGGCCAATATGTCAGTTTCGATCTTAATGTTCGGCTCCTTGTATAGCCAACTCATTCGGCAACCTCATGCAGGAGAACAGGTAATGGCATCCAACCTATAATAAACAACTCAACTACTGGATATACGCTGTCAGCGTCCTGGTAACTCCAGCCATTCGCATCAAACCAGCATACGCGAAAGTATTCTGTATCATCGCTAATTGATTCCTTGATTTTCATAAGTATTGGGCCGATGTCTTTTGGTGCTGTAGATGCATCACGTAATACATGGCAGACCCCCTTATATTCTATTTCATCGACTATATCGATCAACGGTGTGGTAGCGTCACCGTAGCCTTTTTGTCTTAGAATTTGGGCGGCCTGATCTTGCAGAACCAGCTTTGCGGCCAGCATTCGTAAACCTATTTTGTCCCCTTTTTTAGCCATCTTCACGACTTGCTTAATTCGCTTCATCCATTGCTTTGTTTTCATGCGTCTGTTCTCCTTTAATTTCGTCGATATCATGGCCTGAAAACCTGGATGTCAGGCGTTCGAACAACCACTCTGCACTAATATCCATAGCATTAAGCAGCTTGCTTAATGTTGTGAGACTGTCCCAATCCCCATTCTCGGCACAAGAGATGTAGCGTTGGGCTATTCCATATCTCGCCGCCACCTCCCCCTGTGTCATCTTCTTACCTTGCCTACGAAGCTTTATAATGGACCCTATCGCCTCTTTCACCGATCGAGTACTAAACATTAAATATATTCCTTTATCCGTATTTTCTTGACAATCCAAAAAAACCCTCCTATAGTAGTCAAGATGCGGGGGGCCGGAAGTTAGCCCCCCATCTATGGAGGAGTTGCGAAATGGAATCAAGGGGATGTCTCCCCTAATTTTCAGGATAGCCACTTCATTCGAATTTGTCAAGAAGAAAATACAAAAGGAGTTTCGCCTTATGTCGATTAATATTCAATTGAAAAGTGCTAACTATATAGTGAAGGAAGTAAAAACAAAGACTTCTGCCAACTTCTGGAAGCATATCCAGGCAGGAGATCTAATCTATTTCGAGACGCACTTACAGGATACCTACGGAGCATCAGAGGGGGGGCAATATGTTTCCAAGATAACCGTTTATTGCGACAAAAAGAACCTTAGCCATATTGACGGACAAAACGGGATGCAATGGAATGCGAGCAAGTTTGAATTGGAGGAAATTAGTGAAGATAATTAAGGAAGTGTTAACGTTCGGCGCTCTGCTACTGTGCGGGGCTATTATTACTGTAGTGTGTGGCCTTATTATGTCCGGCTGTACCCCTTCATATTAGGGAGGATGCACTATGACGACTAAAAGTAGGACTATGAAGTATCTTAGGGATAAGGGGATCGATCCTTATCCGGAGAATGCTGAAAGTATAATACAGAACACTGGACCTGACGGGCGTGTGTATACGCGAAAACATGATCTATGGAATATTTTCGACATTCTCTCTCTGCAACCGGGGCGCGGGATCGTCGGAATACAAGCATGTGGCGCAAATGACTTTCAATCGCACATCAAAACGCTAATGATAGATCGGGCAGAGGAAACGACAAGGTTTCTGCTTTCAGGTGGGATCGTAGAGCTCTGGAAGTGGAGAACCATGAAACAAGTGCTCAAGAGTGGCAAGAAAGGCACTCGCGATATATGGACACCAAAGATCTGTATAGTCTCTTTGGATGGTATGCTCGATACGGACACAGGGGGAATAATAGCGAGCTTTGCGGCCTCTGGCGTCTACGAAACAAGCACCCCATAGATAGCGGAGGGGCGAAACACCCCTCTTTTTTTAAGATAAAACTTGACACTGTGGGACTTAGTGTTACATACTGTAATCAGGAGGTAACAGAAGATGCAGAAAAAATACCAACCATCAAACGGGACGGAAAGAATGATATTTCAAGCAGCGCATTGTGATATGTGCAGCAAAGATCGCTACACTGAAGATCACCCAGAAAGAGGCTGTTCGATCTTGTGTAATGCCCTGATGTATAGTGTCGATGATAAAGAGTACCCGCAGCAATGGTGCGTCATTAATGGGAAACCTACATGCACGGCATTCAAAGCGCGTAAGAATCCCACACAGCGCAACCGACGATCAAAGAAAACAAACCTGAACCAATTAAAATTATTATAGGAGGTAAATAAAAATGACAAGAACTGAGTACAAGAACGCCTTAAATCGCATACAAGAGAAGACCACAATAAAAATGCGTGAACTTGCGCAAAGATTTGCGCAAGAGAATAACCCTCACAAGATAGGAGATATAGTAGAGGATTCCAGGAATAGGGTGAAGATTGAAAGGATTTCTATCGCGATTGTAGGATCATTTCCATCATGCGTTTATAGTGGACCACTCCTCAAAAAGAAAGACGGGAAGCCCTACAAGGGTGGAAGACTTGGTACAGTATACCAGTCGAACATGAAAAAGGAGGAAAAAGAATGTTAACGAGCAAAGACGTGCAAGAGATGTTCAAAGTATCCAGGCAAACGGTTTGGAGATGGACGAAGAACGGTCTGAAATCGGTAAAGATCGGGCGTGTAAGGCGCTATGAGCTTACAGACGTGCATGCCTTCAAGGAAATCCATAAGTCCAGGGAGGTATTGAATGAAAAAAGTTGATAGCAAAGAGCTTCAATCATATCAGCCACCGTTCGACTACGATTCAGAGCGCATGGTGATCGGGGCGTTGATGTATGATGCAGAAAGCCTCTACGAGGCTAAGGAATATATGGAGCGGGATGACTTCTTTAAAAACTCACACCGTATCCTGTGGGATTGCATTGAAGAGTACATAGAGGAAGGAATGTTTAACCCACAGTATGGGTTTCAAGTAGACTTCGTAACACTCTGCGATCTTCTCGACAAGAAAGGCTATTTAAACAAGGCGGTAGACGCCGCAAATTTAGCAGAGATTTCGGATCAATATTCCTTCACGTCTGCGAATATATCATATCATGCCAAGCAAGTTCATGAATTAGCAAGGAGGCGTGAATACTGGCGTCTGGCTTACAAAGTTTTTTCCTCTGCCAGCAACGAAAAAGTAGAGATGGGGGATCTATCGGATATTATGCAAGAGATGTTCGATATCCACCATTCAGCGCTATATGGTAGGACGCTCAACATAATCGAAATTAATAACGCCTACCATTATGAGGAGAAACCAGTACTGATCGAAATGGATGGCAGCCACCTCTTAACTGAGGGTAATATGATGGGGGTCGTCGCGGGAATCGGTGCAGGGAAAAGCCATTTGATGGAAATGTTCGCCTCTTTGTGGGTCCGTGATGATTGTGAGCCTGAAGGTAACATAGAGATGAATCATGTTGAAGATTCAGTGTGCCTCATGGTAGATACGGAGAGGGATACAGATCTTGCTTTTAAGGGGTTTGAACGCATTCAGAAGCGGGTCTTGAATGGTGGAGGTCATGGCGATCTAATATCCGGAAAAGGGATCAAGGGGTTTCGCTTCGTCTCACTTCGTCATGTTTACAGTATAGCCGAAAAACGAACGGCCATAGTCAAGCTACTAAGAGAAACTGAAAATGTCAAACTCTTGATCGTGGACGGAATTACAGACTTTGTGAATAATGAGAACGATATTGAACAGGCCGGTTTCGTCACGGACTGGCTTTTTAACCTGGCGGATGAGTACAAGATGGGCGTTCTATTCACAATACACGGAAACAGAAACGACTCGACAGGAAAAGGTAAAGGGTGGTTAGGTGCCCGCATGCAGCAGCGCTCCGCAACCTTTATGAGGCTCAAGTCAGATGAGAGCGATCCCAGTGTTAAGATTCTGACTACAGACTTTGAAAATAAAAAAGTAAGGCTCGGCAGAGACACTGAGCTTGAGACGGCGTTGAAATGGTGTGATGACTTGCATATGTTTCGTTGCATACAGTGGGATAGTAACCGATCGTTGTCCAGGGATGAGATTCTGCACTTCATTTTTGCCGCTACTGAGTATAAAGGGATCGGCTACAAGACATTAACCGAACAATATAGCGAGAAGGCCCAGAGAGCAGAGCCTACAGCAAAGAAACATATCAAGTCAGCCGTTACAGCCGGAACGCTCAGGAAGGTTGACAAACTCTATTTTTGGAACGGACAAACCGGAGATACTTTTTAGCCGGTATCGTTGAAACGGTATCCCCTCCTATATATATATAGGAGGGAGGGGATACCTTTACTGCGCGACACTATACAAATACTAAAGTGATACCAAGCGATAGAGGGGAAAGACAGCATAATGATACTATTGATACTAAAACGATCAAAAACGCCGTGATACTAAAACGATACTACTACAATGTATCAGAAGGAGAAGGATGAACGAAAATAAAATATATTTTATCCAACAAGCTGTAACTAATTGCATAAAAATAGGAATATCTATAAACCCACAGAATAGACTGAACAGCCTGTCAACGGGATCACCTTACCCCCTCTCAATGCTCTTGTCTTTTCCAGGTAATGAAGAACAAGAGCGATTACTACACCATAGATTCTCCAGCCTACGTCTTAGCGGGGAGTGGTTTAGTGCAGGGGATGACTTAATTAAATACATAGAAGAGCATCATAGCTTTGACGGTAACTGGAATTCCCAAGGAAAATGTTTTACCGTAAAACAAGCGGCTATTTATCTCGATGTGACTTGTCGTACTATACGCAGGCAACTACATGCTGGATCTTATCCAAACCACTACAGAAGAGGGAAACAAAATCAAATTTTTATACCTGAAAAAGATCTTGTTTCTTTCAAAAATAGTGTCTCTATCAATGTTTCACCTATAAAGATCGCGCCAAAAATGATTGAGAAAAAAACTTCCGTTTGGTTTTGGGGGGCATTAAAGATTACACATTACTACGAAGAAAAGGAGGGTGAAATAGATGGATAAATATACACCCATATGGTGCCATTGGGAAAAGTGGCCACTTTTTCGTGAAATTAATTACAAGAGTGGATATGCATTTAGCCGAATAAATAAACTTGACAGTAGGGTCGGCCTAAGCTACTCTATAGAAAAAAAGGGGGAGAGAGTATGAGTAACAAAAAATGCCTACAGGGGGCTTGCGAAGTGTGTGGGGTGATAGGGGAAATTGTTGCGAGCCAAAATGTGCAGCTGCGATGTTGCAAAATCCATTATCAACGCATCAGTGCTCTCCTGGGGTCTTATAGAGAGTCTGAATACATGGGCACGTGTGCAGATTGCGGTAAGCGCGATCTGGTTTCAACGAACAGGCTTCATGCTGGCAAGGTTTGCCGCTCATGCCTGGTATCAGGATATATAGATAGGAACACAGTGTCTTATGGGCCTGGGCATAAGATCCCTGTTCCGGAATACATGAAGGATGGGGAAAAAGACACCGATCCTCTATTCTGGGATAGTGCCGACATAATGCCGTATTTCCTCGAGAAATACGGCTTAGAAGAGAGTCGCACAGAGAAAAAATACCTTGACTTACAGGGGATTACGATCAATAATTTCTGGAAACGATAAGGGGTAGAACGATGAAACCAAAAGACCAAGGTGTAGTATATTGCTGTGACATCCGGATGCCTGGGCAGGGCCTAAAGAAAGCCCCGATCAGTGTGCAAGCCTGGGGCTTACAGGGAGAGGGGGCTTTTCCTCAACTTGATATTGAAATCACTTCGGGATTGGATGGAGAAAATATAGCGGCATATACTGACCGCGATTTTATTTTACGCTCTATTCCTGAGTTTCTTCGTGATGCCTGGCGTATTAAGCTACCCAATGCATTGAAGCATTCCCATGTTGTTGAAATTACAACCATCAGCAACGGTTATCTTTATTTTGGGGTTGACGAATATCTTTGTGGTTATGGTGTTAGCTCCAGGTCCCCTATTATAGAAACGTCGAAAGAGGTATATGTCAATGCCGAGCGAAGTTTAAAATTTGATCTGCAAGTAACATATATGTCTCCAGGTGATGCAGTGTCGTTTTCTCCCATATCAGATCCAAACGCTAATATGCACTTGTTCTTTTTTGTGGAGGCCCACCAGAAGAATTAGAATAGCCCCACACAGAAACAACCCTTGACTTACAGGGTATTCCGATAAAAACTTAAACAATTGGAGGTATTTATGCAACCGGTAGGATTATACTATAGTGATGGAACAGTGAAACTCTTTGATGATATTCAATCTCCAAGAGAAACAATCACACCCGCCCCTCTTTCATTTCAGATCTGGGGGCCGCTGGACGAAGACGGGGAACAGCGTTTTAGCAAAGGGATTCAGGTCGTTAAAGACTTGGATATAGGGCGAAATCAAGTTATATATACAGACAGAATATTTACTTTGAAAGCCCTTCCTGACCTGTTGAGGAATGCCTGGAGGGTAGTACTGCCCAACGATCTCAAGCTTTCTCCTTCAAACCCTATGATCATGATCAAAACAATGCTGCAAGGATGTCTATATGTTGCCGTAGATGAGTACTTGTCGATCGAAAAGTTGGAACGGTTGGAGCCGACAGATTACGAGATATATGTTAGGGCTGATCGTACACTCATCTATAATCTTTACAGGGTGCCTCTGCATAAGGGGGAATCGATTCAATTTCCGCCGATTGCGGACATTAATGCTAATATGCACTTGTTCTTCTTCGTGGAGGAACGGACCTATGGCTAACGATGAATGCTACACACCATTATGGTATATGGATCTTGTTCGCAAGGTGCTGGGCACAATTCAGCTTGATCCGGCCTCATGTTATGAGGCTAACAAATTAGTTCAAGCTAAGAAAATCTATACCAAGGCTGATAAAGGTCAGTTTGCCCCTTGGGACAGGGAACGGATCTTCTGTAACCCTCCATACAGCCAGCCTGAAGCTACGGAGTTTGCGGATCGTGCGGTGGTGGAATATTTAGTGGATACTAATAAAGAAATCATTTTCCTGCAAAACTCACAGACCGGTTCCGACTGGTATCAAAGGCTGCTCGCTACATGTTCAAACTTATGTCATCACAATAAGCGCATATCTTTTTATGGCCCGCAACTTTCGGGAAAAGATAGTAATAGAAACGATAGCACCACATTTTATTTTGGCCGCTTTCCGGAGACATTTAGGGCGGTTTTTGAGGAACACGGCACAATACTCTACACGCAGGGCGATGTTATTCGGAAAGTTTCTTCATCTATGATGGTTCAAAACCGTCTGCTATTGGAACAGAATAAACGCCTTTCTGCCCGGATTGAAGAATTGAGTCAATTGAAATTAATATAGTTCTATGGAGGGATCATGAGGATATCGGATATTATTGAACAGGTGCATCAAAATGCAATTGATCATGGGTGGTGGGAATCGGAAAGGAATATTCCAGAGGTTCTGTGTCTCATTCATGCCGAGGTTTCTGAGGCTTTGGAGGCGTATCGTGTCGGCGATAATGAGAATTTCAAAGAAGAACTTGCTGATATTGCGATCCGGCTATTCGATGCTTGCGGGGCCTGGAACGTTGACCTTGAAGCTGAGATCGAAAAGAAACACCAGCGTAACATTGATCGTCCATATCGCCACGGCGGAAAAAAAGCATAAATTCGCTTGACAAAAGGCGAATAAGACGGGATACTTAATGTGAAAGCTGGCATGATGAACACATGTTGGTGCTTTTGCATAGCAGGGCATCAGCAACACAGGGGGGTTTTGGTTGGCTCCTTTATCCCCCTCTCATTTAACACAAGACACAAGGTGCATTATGGGTCCATACGAAATAAGAACAAGGTTTGAGG
>Ga0307378_10001469_pt1 | contig 38435 bp, 22 predicted proteins | sample UN1MG_FD_202238 | JGI IMG/M metagenome (GOLD analysis project Ga0307378, IMG submission 202238) | Soil microbial communities from Risofladan, Vaasa, Finland - UN-1 | ecosystem: Environmental > Terrestrial > Soil > Coastal area > Acid sulfate soil | place: Finland: Risofladan, Vaasa | collected...
ATGGTGTTGATGAACCACTCCGAATTGACAAGGAAACCTGGCCTTTGTTTTAGGAGAATTTTTTTACTTTTAAAAGTACCATCCACTTCGTTTTACTCAGTGGCTGCCACCCGCCGTTTTACTCAGTGGCTGCCACCCGCCGTGAATAATCTGTGAGAAATATTGTTAGAAAAAACGTAAAATTATGCTTGCAACCATAGAGAACATCTTTAATTTTCCTGCTGGTCCACACAAACAGCACGAAATCCGATTTTTAAATCAGGTTTGTCAGGGCGACAATAAAAGCGATTAGCACAACGGTATGAGATGATGTCTCCGGAATAATCGCCACGAACAACTCGATCATCACCGGAACTCGGCCCTTCAGGGTCTACTTCGTTAGTATCTGAATAACTGCCGTACCAGTCCTGGCACCATTCTTTCACATTGTCAAACATGTCATATAGGCCAAACGAATTTGGTTTATTCTGGCCTACTGAATGAGTTCCTCTAATGCCGGCAGCCCTTCCATCGGAGGATTCTAAAAATAAACCGTGATCTTCAATATTTAATGGTGTGTTTGTTCCAGCTCTGCAAGCATATTCCCACTGCTCTTCAGTAGGTAAACGATATGTCCTTCCCTGTTTGACACTCAACCATTCACAAAAAGCACAGGCATTATTCCAGGATATCCAGCGTACAGGATAATCCGAGCCCGCCTCTGGCCTCTTATCTTCTAATAAAATATGCCTTAAATAATTGCCCTTTGATTCTCGCCTGCCATTGTAATTGCTTTCCTTTACAAATTGCTGATATTGGGCATTAGTTACCTCATAAACTCCCATCCAGAAACCTTCGCTTATCTTAACTCGATGCTGGGGGCCTTCATCACGGCGCCTACGCTTCTCGTTCAACGGACTGCCCATCATAAATTCACCGGCAGGTATATAAACAAACTCCATCGTTACGGCGTCACCCAAATCAATGGTTTTCTTCTGCAAGCCGGTAGATTTTTCTACGAACCGATGTTCGGGTTTATAATTACCTTTGACTTCGGCAAGGTCTAATTCATAGGCCAATCCTTCAAGGCCGGCTTTTCTTGTTATACCTGATGCAGTTTGCTCAAAAGTTATTTGCGGAATTTCAATGAATATTTTGCCGTTGCCGGTCAGGCTTGATTTATCGAAATATATCGTACTTGACCTGCTGATATTGGAATAAGCCTGTGTTATTCCTTTGGGGACATTAAATGGAATTTCATAGATTTGATAATCCTTATATTTTTCCTGAAGTTGCGTTATCCTTCCATTTTCATCTTCCTCGCTGATTATATCAACAGCTTTTGCCAATTGGGACTTGCCATTTTCTCTTGACCAAAATGTTCCTTCCAATAAAGCATTATAATTTCTCAGGAGCAATGAGAATTCGGAGTTTTCCGGCGAGCATGCCATAATTCTGCGATTAGAGCCGTCACTATTCTTAATCGCTTTAATTACCTGATATTCCCCAGAAAGTTTCCATTCTTTTGGAAATATTAAATAAGCATAAGTATTTGCCGTGTCCTCGGTGAATATCTGCGAATATAAGGGAATCTGGTCGCTTATTTCTTCATTTTGAGGATCTGTACCATAGCAAAAGACAAGTTTATTCTCATCAAATGCTACGTCTATCGTTATTTCAAGATGTGTTCCTGAATCTTTTGTTATTTGCTGATAACTGCCGATATCATTTATTCCGTTCGCCTCTTTTTTCAATAGTCCTTTTACTGCGGGAAGTTGGGTATTTGTTTCTGTAGTATCTTCAGCTTGTGTGAAATAGGTGAAGGTTGATGTATATGATTTAGAAGTAAACGGATTATACTTTAAGAGCGTTTTGATATAATCTGAAACTTCAGCTTTAACGCTTTTAACAGCATAGTCTTGCGCGGTTTTTCCTTCCTGATTAACAGCATTAACATCAGCCCCATTCTCAACAAGAAATTTCACTGTATCCAAATGCCCCTCACTTGAAGCCCACATTAAAGGTGTACTGCCTTCTACATCGCTAGTAGTACGAGCATTAACATCAGCCCCTTTTTGAACGAGAAATTTCACTATGTCAAGATATCCATCTTTTGAAGCATACATTAAAGCTGTATGACCGCTTAATCTGCCGGTAGTGACAGCATTAACATCAGCACCTTTGTCAACAAGAAATTCCACTATATTAAGATATCCACCTTCTGAAGCAGATATTAAAGGTGTATTACCCATAATGCCTGCATTAATATCAGCTCCTTTCTCAACGAGGAATTGTACTATATCTAAATGTCCCGTCGATGAAGCAATAAATAACGGTGTATGACCGTTTAATCTGCCAGTATTGCCAGCATTAACATCAGCCCCATTCTCAACGAGGAATTGTACTATATCCAAATGTCCCTTTAGTGTCGCTATAATTAAAACAGTAGCACTTTTGATAACAAAATCAGTATTACTAAAATTAACATCGCCACCTTTCTCAACAAGTTGTTTGACCTTTTCAAGATCACCATTTTTAGCAGCGTTAAACAATTCCAGGTTCAATTCACTCATATCACCAGCAACCGAAGTGCTTTTCTTAACAGGCTGTTTAACCCGGCCAACATCACCTTTTTTGGCAGCGTTAAACATTTCCTGATTTGATCTACTTGTTTCATCCGTAACCGAAGTGCCGTCAGATAAAGCCTTTATTATTGTTACAGCAGATATAACAATTGCTATTATTAGCATGGAAATTATTACACTTTTTTTCTTGATCATTTTTACGCTCCATTACCTCCAGTCAATTAATTTCAATTATAAATATCAAAACAAATATCATCTCTGAAAAATTTACAATATACTTGTGAACCTTTTTCAAATAGGAAGCAACCATCTACCCGTTTATTGTAAGTTAGATTTGCCATAATGGCTTGAAGATAAAACCAATATTCTTTAGTTACTTCTGTGTTTTGTAATTGAGTTATTCTTCCTTCTCTCAGGCACCTCTCGCAACCACCTTTAGAAGATTACCAACAGATAAATAATGTTTTAATTTTAAACCATTTCGCTTTCGTAATCAACAGTATATTTACACAATTCCTTGTTCAACACATGGTCAAAATGTCTTAGAATTTGTTGAGATGACCATATTTAGCCTTATAGTTGTCATATTGGGTATTCACAATTGCGTCAAATCCTGTCCTTCATCCCGTGCAAGCGTCAAAAACAGCCTTCATATCAATGCAATATGTCAAAACGGCTTGTCAAACGTCTTGGTCCGGCCTGCAAGCCAGGCAACCTCCTCTTGTGACAGCGCCCTGTCGAAGATGCGGACATCATCAATCTGTCCCATGAAGAACCTGTCATTCGTTGAGGAACGACAACCTATAGTAACATCCCATTCGGCGACGATATTAAACGCATCCGGGCCTGTCGATTCCTGGGTATCATCCCGGCCATCCACATAAATTCGCACGTCCGAAGATGAGTTCGTGGCGTTCTCGTTTATTGTCGCCGCCACATGGCACCACCCACCACCGGTCACAGCGGTGAAACCATCGACCTGGCCGGCGCCATTGCCCATCCGTATGCGGCCGTTAGTGTGGACCCGGAATTCACACCTTTGACCGTTGACTTGTGTACCATAATACACGATTTCCTCGGGATCGTTACCCATGTATGTGGTCTTGATCCAGGCACTAATGCTAAAGGCATTCGGACCCAGAATACCCTTGTAGCCGGTTATCTCTACATAATCGTTGAGACCACGAAGGCTAATTGCCTGGCCGATCCTGCCCGGAACAAAAGTGGGACTGCCAACCACGGTGCCATGTCGTGCGTTGCCGGAACTGTCGCTGGTATTACCTTCGAATTCGTAGTGTACCTGCAATCCAAGTGCGCCAGGGTCTACCGGCGTGATCACCTGAGCGTCAGAAGAAGATAGCCTTATACCATCGAAGTAAACCACTCCCTGGCCGCCAACAGCTCCTACACGCTCAAAGCCAATGCTTAGCTCAGTGACGTTGCTGAGGCTCACACCGAACGAGGCCAGGTCAATATACCACATCTGCCATCCTATTCGCTTTAAGTTCTCGGCTTCACCATCGTATGTCACCTTCGAGCCATTGAGCTTCACGTACATCTGCTCATTAACAGAATTATTCGGATCGCCGTAGAAGTATACCACCAGGGCTTTAACGCCATACCTGATCCAATCCCGGCCGACACCCAAATCATCTGTATTAGCCGTGACCTCGGAATAAGCGGCTACGGTATTGTCGTAGAAAAGAGGCACAGATTGTATGCCGTCATAAACAATTGAGGTCTCCATTGTGGGTTGGAATGGCACATTATAACCTATGGTCGATCCGTTTGCTGTCGGGTTGGCAAATCCGTCTGACCACGTCTCGTATATTAACCTGCTGCCTGGCTCTCCTGAAGGAATGTCATTGTAGGCCTCGAAATCGTCCACAACAATATAGTCGGCTGTTGTAAAGCTCCACACATTGCCCTTCCATGGACTTTCGAGATTGGTATCATTTATCTCATCGATTCGCCAGTAGTAGGTCTTGTTCCGCTCCAGAGGGACTTCCGTGGGAACGTAACTGGTGTTCTCAAGCGATTGCCTGCCTCGATAGATTTCCGGTGTTGTTGCGACAGCTTCAGCTACAGCAGTTTCGTCATCGCCGAAGTAAACATCATGCTGGGCGGCTTTGCTACCGGCTTTCCAGCTAAGAGTCGGATTTTGTTTGACGTCGACTGTTCCGCTAATCGGATAAGGACCGGAGGACCACAGGGCCACAAACGGTTCCAGGTAACCACCCTGAATCACCTCGATGTCCCGAATGCCGGGGCCTTCCCAGGCCACCTGGCAGTGACAGCCGGAGCCGGTGTTGTCTGTCGTGACCCACAGGGCTTCGATGTAGTAACGTTGATTCGCTTCCAAGGCAATAGGCTCGGACGAATAACGCCAGTCGTTTCTCAGCAGCCGTTCTATCGGCACACTCACAATCAATTGTGTCTGAGTTCGGTCATCAGGAATGGTGCTCAGCCACAGTTCTGCAGGGCTATATGCACTCAGCTTAAAGCTATAGTTACCGGTAAAAGGTACATGCAGCCAGGCATTGATGCGTGCGCCATTCCAATCACCCAGGTTGGCATTGGAGTCGAACAGGGTCAGCTCGTTCACCTCCGTAGGACTATCAGGATATCGGGGATCGGCACGCAGGTCCTCGACCACTCGACTGTCAATACCCGTCCATACCTCAAGTGTGCAAGTGCCCAAACCAGGGTGTGTGGTTTCGAAGCTCCAGACCTCACCTTTTTGCAAACCATTAGCGGATTCCTCATCAACACGCCAGTAGTAACGCGTATCCGTGACAAGGGTCACCTGTCCATCTGCAACAGGCTGCCATGTTACGACATCAGTTTGTAAAAGAGCTTTAAACTCAGCAGAGGTCTGATTGGCATTAGCCACGGCCGCGGCGCTGGTCCCAAAATAGAGAATGTGCGATTGTGTATTTACACCGGCACTCCAGGTAAGTACAGGTTCCAAACCGATCAGCCGGGCACCGTTCACCGGGCCGGGATCATAAGCGGTAAGCGGCGCAATAAAGAAACTCCACACGTCCCCCCTGAGGGGATGGTCCGGATCACTTTCCCTGACACCATCAATCCGCCAGTAGTAGGTCTTGCCCGGCACAAGTCCCACAACCGTATGATGGATTTCGACCTGGTTTCCTCTAAATTCAGGGGAGGCGGGCGTTGCATTAGTCACGGCCTCAAGGTCGTCACCGAAATAGACATTGTCTGAAATCGTGCCGTCCGCCGGAGCCCAGCTCAGTTCAACCGTAACATCGGAGAGAACAGCGCCGTCCTCAGGCGAGGGTATCGCCGCCTTTTCCAGAGTATAAGCCAGAAGGTACTTGACCGCGTTCAAGAGTATCTTGCTGCCCTCCTCGGTCAGATTATATGCGCCGTTACCCGCCAAAGCCGGCTGTTTGGCGGTTGTGGCCTCGTCAACTCCGCAGCAGAAAAGCATGCGCGGTCCCGAGGGGGGATAACCCATGCTGATGTTCTGAGTGGTATCCCAGGACGCCAGCCATACATAACCGTTGTCTTCGCGCACACCTATCAGCGTACCGCCGGCTGCATCGGTGGCACCATCCGGGAATGTAGTCTGTGTGGTCACGACATCCACCAGACCGTTAACAATATTTACTCCCTCCATTACCGGATGGTTTGGTTCAATAACACGCATCGGTCCGGTCTCGTAGTGCCATGTGTCACTGGCAGGCACCCAGTTCCAGCGGTTGGCCTGCATGTAAAAGGCATTGAGGTTCAAGATCGGACGGGCGATCTTGCGGTTCCAATCAGCCTTTTCCTCTTCACTGTCGTCATACTGACGGGAGTCACTGTCCCGGCTGATAATGATCAGGTCCGCGCGGTTCAGCAACTCCAGATCGGTGCCGTCAAGGACACGCAGTTCCTGATTCGAGAAGCTCATGTCCAGGGTGTAACCCTCATTAGTCAACAGGTCGATAAAGCCCTGATCTGTTTTTCCGCCGCTCATGTCGTCCGCAACCCAATAGATCTTCGCGTCGGGATCGACCTGCGCCGGACAAACCCAAGCCATGGAAAACAGGACCACCAAACTCATACATAAAATATCACGTCTGTTCATGATTTTTCCTCCTTTCAAAAAGTGAAAAATGATTCTGCGACATAAAATATATTCCGCTACAATACGACCTCCTTCATATGACTCCAACCTCTCGTCTACAACCTTAAAAAAACTGCAGTTGATAAACGGAAAAAAGAAGAACACTCCTTTATATTATATACCAAATCGTCCTGTTACACGTAATGAAAAATATGCGGACTGTCCGAATCGAGTGCGAAAAAATTTGAAAATCCTGAGCTATCCGCCAAATTTGGCCTTTGGGGATGTTAATTCTACCCTAAAAAACCGTCGCCAAGAACAGATTGTCACTGCTCAACGACGATTTGCACCTTCTGTATGACGTTATTGCGTGATTTTGGGAAGGGGACGCGGCATGATTTGAGCGATGCCGTTGGCGTCGATTGTGCGGCAGCGAAGGTCATACCTGCCCGGGCGCGGGGCCGACAGCAGGGCCGCCCAATCGACAAGCGTGTTGGGGATCGGCCAATTGCCGGCTGGTTTTGACGCGCCCATTGACTGCATCGAAACCTGTTATGTTTACTTCGCTATCTATCCGGATAGAGGGGCCAACCCCAAGATTGTCATTCGTCAGGTTGTCAAGCCTGTATCAGTGACGCTGGCCCCTCTAATGACCTGCTATTAGGCAATTGACGTATACGATTCAAGCATCAGCAACTTTGAACTGATTATGCCAAGCACTGTTTTTCGCTGAAAAATGCTACTCAGTTAATTGCCATTTACATCGGCTTACGGCTCTCGAAACGGATACAGCCTGATATCATCAAAGCACATCTTACCTGAACTGCCGGGCTGTAGATTGTCTCTGTCGCCTAAGCCAATAGACAGCTTGTCCAGATCGGTCAGGTTCACACCTGCGAACCGGTCCAGATTGATGCTCCATTCCGTCCACGCGTTTACCTGTGTGGCATTAGGATCATCGTTGTACACCACAGCAACTTTTCCGTCACTATTTGCCAGGGCCACATACATCGGCTCAGGATCGTTGCTGAGTATGCCGATATCCTGGTTCATCCACTGCGGACTGACCGTGCCGGTGATCTGGACGTTGGAGAATACGGCCTCGCATGTCGCATTCGCATTATGCGCCGTCAGTGCCAATCCTATATACATAGGTGTATTCATCGTGATCAGCTCACTGCCGGCACCAAGCTGCGTCCACGTACTGCCGTCAGCGGAATAATTGGCGTTAACACTGCCACTTATGTCCCGTTCTATCTTGACCCAGTATGGAGCGGTAATCCCATTTTTTCGGGTTCTGGTGGTGCTTCCGCCCGCTTCGGTCCTACGCTCGAAGTTGATACCGGCAACGGGCGTGACGACCATCATGGCGTGCACGGAATCCGCCTCCAGTGTATCGCGAATCATCACACCGGCCTTGGCCCAGCTGTGGGTCTGCTCCACGCTCTCGACCTTCGCTGTAATCGAGCCGGGTCCCGTGATCTGCTTGTAGGCGAAGTGGAACTGGTCGGAGGTGCCCCAGATATCTGAGCCCGCTGCGGTCATCGTGTAGGTACCTGCAGGTGCCTCTGTGAAGCTGCCGACGGACGCCGGATAACCTCTGAACCACAACGACAATGATCCAATACCTCTCATGGTCCAATCCCGACGCTGAGAGCTTAACATCATGGTCGCCTCCGAGTACCCTGAACTGTTGTCGTAGAAATACGGCATCGCCTGATTGCCCCCGTGAACAACAGCCTGCTCGGCATAAGGAGCATTGAGATAACCAACCTGCGAGCCATTTGCCGGATCGTTCCATCCGTCTTGCCACGTGCTATATATCTCATCGGGTGGAAAGTCGTTGTAGTCCTCAAAGTCGTCCAGGACAAAATACTCCTGTATGGTAAAGTTCCAGATGTCACCTTGCCATGTTGCCGGGGTCTCGGCTTCATTGACCTCATCGATCCGCCAGTAATAAGTATTGCCCAAATCGAGGGATAAGGGGCCATATCTTGCGTCGGTTACAGTAGTAACGGCAGCAGTACCGTCTATCACGGCCTGCTCGTCGGTGCTGAGGTACACCTCGTGCTTAGCCGCCTCTCTTCCCGCTCTGAAGCCAAGGGTCACATCAATGGGCTTGTCGATTGTACCAATTGAGATATCTGTTGCCCCTGAATCCGGGTCCGGCTCTCTTGCATAGACAGATATATAGAAGAAGCGAACCTCGCTAAGACCATATTGGTCCAGAATGCCACCCCAGTTGCTATTGGCCGTAAGCTTGACATACTTTGCCGGCACTCCACCCAAATCAATAATCGTGTTATGTGCATAGTTGGTTTGTCCAGGCGCCTGGGCAAACTCATGAGCAGTATCTAATGTTTGATAATCGATGCCATTGACCGAATATTCAATTGAAACATCCTTGAATCCGAAACCGATCATTGGCTCCAAACTGTCATTATAGTTCCATACCCACATCTCATTAAGCTTGTAAACCTTGTCGAACTCATATTTGATCCAGGTCGGCTGAACCCCGGTAAGGTCACTCAGCCACATAGTCCCGTCACCGGTTTTTGCATGCAATAAACCACTATCATCAAGGCCTGAGCCGTTTATGGTATTTTCAGGCCCTTTGTCCGGGGCGCTGCTGGAGGCCGTAGCAGTTATTTTCTCACTGGTAAGGGGGTAAGCAATGGGCTCAACAGTAAAGCTCCAGACGTTACCCTGCTCCCAGCTGGAACTGGGGATATTGGCCTCGTCTACTCGCCAGTGGTAAGTCCGGCCAATAACCAACCGAAGCTTTCCAGAAACAGGATAGTAGTTGGGGTCCTGGGTAGCAACCATAGCGACTGCGGAGCCATTGTTGACGTCATCAAAACTATCACTGAAGAAAATCCTGTGCTTGGGCGATGCTCCTTCCACATAACCACCTGGGGACCAGCTAAGGATCACATCTCGAGGTACATCTGTCGCCCCATTAGCAGGGTTAGGATTAAAAGCCAGCGTAGGTATTATGACCTGATGAATCTCGCCTTCCGTCAGAGCCCTGCTGTAGATGCGGACATCATCGATGAGACCGTTAAACTTCGGGGCGCTGGTTTCTTTGCTATTCCTTCCGATATTTACATTGTAATCACAGATACTTATAGGACCTGTAGATGCCGTGGTCGCTTCGAGCCTGCCGTCAATATATAATTTAAGCTGACTGCCGTCATAAGTTCCCGCCAAATGGTGCCAAACACCGTTGAATGAGCTGTCCACGGGGAAAGCAACACTGCTCCAACCGCTATCTCCACGAATTTCAAGATTTATGGAGTTGTTATTCTCGTGATTCAGCACATAAGAGGGGCCACCCTTTCTTATATAGGGTTTTCGCTCAGAATTGCCGCTATCATTCGTTTTGACCCACGCTGCAAGCGTAATCTGATTGGTAATATTAACGCTGGCATCGTTTCCGCAGTCAATGTAATCGTCGACCCCGTCTAATTGAATTGCACCACCGAGATATCCAGGTACCCAATCAATATATCCAGGCACCCACTTTGGGTCACCTTGGATTGTACCATCGTTGCCATAGTCACTGGAATCGTAAGCCGTCCCCCCGGAGCCCTCCTCAAACTTCCACCAGCCAACAAGACTCGGGTCAACCTCTTCGGCTACGCCATTTAGAACCAGGCCCAGTACCAAAACAAAAGAAGACAAATAAGTCAATTTTTTACACATGATACTCCTCCTTCAAAAAGATCAACGATTCACGGGTATTTATAACGGTATCAGGCAACACACCCAACATTAAATACCCAATTTTAGTCAATAATTACTTCCATTCATCACAGCACCTCGACCAGATTACGGATTTTCATCGACCCTGACGGTATTGGCGGATATACGAACTGCCTAATTGTTTGTGGCCGCATGAACATCCAGCAGTACAAGGGCAAGTGAGGGTGCTCCAGTAATACTTTCGTAATGGTTCGTTTTGACACTGGCTCTCGGCAAAGGATTGTCCTGCCAGAAAGTCTTAACCGATAGTTCCGCTAACTCGCGGGCTCGTTTGAGGTACACATCACGTTTCGTCCACCGGAAAGCCGCAAGCTCCGTACTAATTACCTGTGCGAACGTTGCAGGCCACACATCTGCATCTGCATCCGGAAACGAATCAAGGTATCCGTCGGCGGTAGCTATCACCAAGTCCCGATACTCAGCCTTGTGAACCTGTTCGTAACGCTCCTCGCACATCATTGCTACGAAAGCATTCGTTATGGTTCCACCATACCGCGACTCCCACTTTGTCGAATAGGCGATCGTCCCTTGAGCGTTTGTGGATTGTTGTGGCTGTCTCGTCGCACAGATCACTCTATTTAAAAATCCCTTATTTCGAGGATCATGAGGCAGGGAACAGTAGATCTCATCTTCGCGGGCAGCGAATTTTCTAAGACGCGACGCAAGTGGCTCTGGTACGAGTCCAGCGGCTAATTCACAATCAATGGCCATGGACAGTGATTGAGTAAGCACGGCAAACGACCTGTTTAAGCACTGGTTAATCAAACCCGTTTTCGGATGACGCCTTTCTTCAAAGCGGCTAAGCATCACTTCAATTGCCCGTAGAAAAGTTTCATCCTTTGTATGCACATAAGCCGATGCCCAGGTGTGAATAAAGTAACCTGCGTGTCTGGCAAACTCCATACCGTTCTTTTTGACTCCATGCTCCAAATAAGCCACTTGACGGTCGAACGCTCCGGTCGTCTGGTCGGAAATTTGATGATTCCACAATCCCAGGGCGAACTGCTTACTGGGACCCGGTGCAAGTTCATAACAACGGTCCCACAACAACCACCGTTCTGCCATTTCATGAACCAGCTCTTTGTGATCAGACTTTGCTTCATCAGCCATTGGATCCCAGTAAAGATGCTCACCCCACGCCAAAAAGTGCGTAGAAGGTGACGCGGCATGGTTGAAGAACCAATCGAGTTCCCGGTCGGCAACCTCCTTATAACGCGAAGTACCGGTAAGATCGCTTAAAATATACAATACGCGCAAAAGATCCTGGTCATGCTGAGGGTTCGCACCGACCAGAGGACCTTCCCTTCGATCACCTACGCGGTCATCACCATTCCGGATACCCAAGGGAGCAGACGGGCGCGTCGTCAGCGGTGCCAGAGACGACCGGTCCAGAGCACTGAGTATAAGCATGCTCTTCTGCGGGCCGTACCTATCCCGCCCATGCTCAATCATCGTGTCTGCATACCTTTTGACAATATCCAGAAATGGCCCGCGTTCCGCAGAATAACTCGCCTGAGCGAATATCGCGAATATCAAGGGTATTACTCGTGCTGCTGAAGTCCATCTTGAAGATGTTAAAACCTGAGTAATGCACGTCATAAAACAATCTCCTTAAGTAACTATTCTGGTGAATTTTTACAGTATCGGGCAACAAACCCAATACAAAACAATGAATTATTTATTATAATCTATGCTACTTTAAGTTGCAATGGCAAATCGGCTCAAACTTATTTTTTTTGTTTTTTTCGCACTCCCTCGCTCTCATTCGATTGTTACTGCTCAACGACGATTTGCACTCTCTGGATGATGTTATTGCCTGATTCTGGGAAGGGGCGAGGCATGGTTTGAGCGATGCCGTTGGTATCGATTGTGCGGCAGCGAAGGTCATACCTGCCCGGGCGCGGGACCGTCAGCAGGTCGTAGTCCCAGAGACCGTTGAGATTAAGCCATTGCTCACGAACCATTTGCGGAGTTCGCTTACGAGGGCTTGTCGGCTTTCTTTCGGGCCCTTTTGTTGGCAGTCTTCCTCGGTTTCTTCTCGGCTGGGGAGGCTTTCTTCTTGTTACGGCCTTCGCCCTGGTGGTCTTTGGCTTCGAGTTCGGTCTGCTGGCCCTTGTCGCCGGTGTGCTCCATCCATTGGAGCAGTTGCCTTCTCAGTTGCGTCTTGACCTCGGCGTACTCCGGGTCGTCTGCGAGGTTGTTCCACTCATAGGGGTCTTTGGAGACGTCGTAGAGTTCTTCGCCGGGGCGGTGCTGGTAGCGGCGGACCTTCTCGGCGGCGTCGGGGTCGCTGGCGGCTTTGGCCTGCCATGACGTGAAGATGCTCGAACTGACGCAGGCGTTCTGGAATGCGGCTTCGGGCGTGAAGTTCCAGATGTATTTGAACCGGCGCGAGCGAATGGAGCGGATGCCGTAGTATTCTGAACCGTTGATGATGCCGCGGGTGGTCATTTCGCCGTAGACGTATTTCTTGTGTTCTTTGGTTGTGCCGAGCAGGACGGGCAGGAGGCTCTTGCCGTCGAGGACATCCGGGACGGCGCCGCCGGCGGCTTTTATGTAAGTAGGCAGGACGTCGACGTATTCGATCAGTGCGTCGCTGACGGTGCCGGGTTTTATCCGGCCGGGCCAGCGGGCGATAAAGGCCGATTGCAGGCCCGTGTCATAGCAGGTCCACTTGCCGAAGGGGAAGCTCGATCCCTGCTCGCTGACGACTATAACGAGAGTGTCGTTGGCGACCTTGTGTTTGTCCAGCACAGCCAGAGACTCGGCGACCTGGCCGTCGTAGTAGGTGATCTCGGCGAGATAGCGGGTCATGTTCTCGCGGGTTTCTTCGGTGTCGACGAAGTAGGGGGGCAGTTTGAGCTCGGCCGCATCGTAGCGCGAGGGGTCACCTTTGTTCCAGGGCGTGTGCGGTTCGTTGGAGCACTGGAAGATGCAGAAGGGGGTGCCGGTTTCGACGCACTGTCCGATGAATTCGTCGGCGAACGCCATGTCCGGGTTGTTGTTACCGCCGTATTCGAAGGCAAAGGCCTCGGGCGGTCCGATGTGCCGCTTGCCGTTGAGGGCGACACGGTAGCCGAGGGGCTTGAGGTAGTGGACGACGCTTTGGATGCCGGGATTGACGTGCGTATGGTTGGGATATGCGCCGCTCTTGACGGGGTATATGCCGGTGTAGATGTTGTGTCGCGTCGGCGAGCACATGGGGGCGGCCTGGAAGCAGTTCTCGAACCGCATCCCTTCACTCGCCAGCTTGTCAATGTTGGGGGTGTAGGCCTGTCCGCCGTAGCAGCCGATATCGCGGAAGGTGCAGTCATCGGCAATTATGAACATAAAGTTCGGTTTCTTCGATTTGACGGCGCCCAGGGAAATCCGGCCTGCACAGGCCAATACGCCCATCGCCGCGGTCTTCAGGAATTCACGTCTTCTCATCGGGTCGCTCCTTTTGCAGAGGATATTGTGTTTGTTGTTTTGTGTTGACGGTTCAATTTATCTGACGTTTCCTATTTACCTTCATAAACTATGTTCCTGCACACTGGAATTAATCAGTTTACCCGAGATACCCGCCCCATGTCAATACCCTCGAAAGCGCAAACTCAGGGGCTAAGATTTTCGTCTGTTTCTTGCCGCAGAGAGTCAGTGTAGAATGGCGCCTTGCCCCACCATAAGGCCAATCGACATTTAGCCCTTTAGAATCGCTGAGAAAGAGCCAAAGGTGTTTGTACAGGACGAAAGAACGGGTATAATATGAAACAGAAATTTTGGGCGAGCTATTTGAGTTGTAATAGGATAGATGCGAGTTTTAGGGCGGCAGATAGGTTTTGAAAATACGGGATACCTTTAATTCTCCTTTAGGAAATATGAATGGCGTGTGAGCATGTGAAGACCGAAGGCCGTGCGGATAGAGAAAGATGATAAGTGCAGAAAGGAGCAAGACTATGCGGATGTTCGTTATGGTGGTGGCTGCTCTTGGTCTATGTGGGTGCGTTGCCACCCATGAAATTTCCATCATGCAACCTGAGGTGAAAATACTTGCGGCGAGTGGTGAGCCAACGGCCGGTGCGGTTTCCATCGATATTACGCCCCCACCCGGTATGCCGATGGGGGGATATTCGATACTGGCAAATAAAGGTAAGGGCTTTCGTACGCGTCTCAAGGCCCGAGTAGTGTACCTGAACGACAGTAAGGGACATTCTATTGCTTTAGTGCAAACGGATTTGCCTGCAGGGTCGCTGCTGCTGCATCACAAAGTGGCGGAAGCGGTGTCAGAACAAACCGGCCTGAGGCCGGGCGATATTGCCATTACAGCATCGCACAGCCATTCGGCGCCCGCTAATTTCTTCGAGAACGACTTCTACAACAAGCACATGACGAGCGGCAAATGGCTGGAAGTAAGCTTTCTTGATTTCGCTGCACAGCGTATCGCTCAGGGGATTTTGGAAGCCCATGAGAGCCGTCGTGCGGCGAAGGTCGCAACGGGTTACAAGGACATTTACGGCTACAACCGGAACCGGTCGCTGGATTCCTACGTTCTGAATGAAAACGTTGGAGATATCAGGATGGGTGATCCGGAAGCGGTTTTCAAAGCGGTTAATCCGGCGTTGTGTATGTTGCGGATTGATGTGCAGGATAATGGCGGCCATTACAAGCCGCTGGCTGCCTTCTCGAGTTTTTCGGTGCACGCCACGGCGTTGACGCCGCCAGTGGAAGTGTATAACGCCGATTTGTTTGCCTACGCGCAGAAGGACCTTGAATGGACAATCCGGCGCAGGTACTCCACGCCTTGGGCTGTTGTCCATGCCCTGACACAAGCCACCCAGGGGGACATGGCCCCGGCGCTGCCGGATCGTGGGAACCATATTTTCGGTTTTTCCCCGGTGAACTGGAAGGAGGCCAGAAAATTAGGAGAGGGCATTGGACGCGAGGCCATCAGCCTGTTCGAGGCCTTGGAGGATAAGCTGACGGCTGATATTTCTCTGGGCTCTTCGGTACGCGAACTAAATATTCGTGAACATAACTTAGTGGAGAATATCAAGCTGTGTAAGGACGCAGTAGTGGGCAATCCCCTTGTGGGGGGCGCCAATGAGCCCGCCGGGCTCTGGGTTGCGGCTATTCCCTTCCTGAAGGGAGGCAACGTGATGTCGCGTCGCTGGTTGTTCACTGACGGCTGTCAGGGTAATAAGCGGCATCTGTTCTTCTCATTCCTTCAACCACTGATAGAGCCGAAGGACAGCTTCCCCAATACAGTTATGTTCCAGCTTATTCGTATGAATGATACTGTGATTCTGCCGGTGCCGTTTGAGGTGACGGCCGAGTCGGGACGTCGGATGGCCGCGCGGGTGAAGCGGGAGTTTGTAGAAGCCGGTGATGACAGCATCCAGCACGTGTGGGTGGCGGGTAATGCCAACGGCTATTTCGGTTATACCACTACGCCGGAGGAATATTCGCGCCAGAACTATGAGGGTGGACACACGTTGTATGGCCAATACTCCACGCCTTACCTTACTGCACAGCTTGGTCTGCTGGCGCGAGATTTCAAGGCCAGGGGTGAGGTACAGGAACTGAAGCCGGAATGGAAGTACGAGATGAAAGCGAACACGTTCTACCCTGAAACTCAGGTCAGCACTGGGCAGAGGAAAGCATTGGCGCGGCCTAAGGCGGTGAAAGCGGAAAAATACTATGCAGAAGATTATATCGCTTTTCACTGGCAGGATGTTGGTCCAAGTGAGATTGATTTCCACGAACCGCTGAGCCGGGTGGAGCTTAAAATCGATGAACAGTGGGTGCCGATGTTGAAGGATGGGAAAGCGATCGATGACGATGGATACGATATGGAAGTGCGCTACCTGAAAAAGCTGGACGAGGGGATGGGCAAATACGAAGTACGCTGGTACAACCCCTTGCCCGGCGGTGAATATCGTTTCGTGATCGAACCGCGCTGCAAGCACGCGGCGCTGGTGAGTCAAGCGTTCATCTACAAAGGATTTGCTGATGGAAATGCCGCAGGAGTTGTGGAGAGAGAAAACTGAGGTGGTTCAACGACAATTTGCACTTTCTGGATGATGTTATTGCCCGACTTGGGGAAGGGACGCGGCATGGGTTGAGCGATGCCGTTGGCGTCGATTGTCCGGCAACGAAGGTCGTACTTGCCCGGGCTTGGAACCTTCAGTAACGCCGCCCAGTGGACGATTGTGTTGGGGATCGGCCAGCGGAGGGGGTTGCCTGCGGTGTCGAACTGGCGTGGAATTGGCGGCAGCTTGCCTTCAGGAAGGTCGCCACCCCAATGCTCCGGGGGCGGCAGGATGTCCGCATCCTTCCATTGACCATTAGCGAAGTAAGGGTCATCTAAAGGCAACGGCTCATTCTTCGGGATGAGCCAGTACTGGACCTTGCTCAGGCCGGACATACCCACCTGTGCGAGCCCTGTTATCGGAACGGCCTGGCCTGCTCTGACCTTCTCTGGGGTATGAATGAAACGGGCACAGGTTTTAAGGCGGCTGACTGTGTCGTTGTTCCAGGTGGCGTAGGTATCGTTCGACTGGGGGGTATTGGTCAGGATTATACGCTGTAGCCACTTGACCGATTTATTGCCGTAGCCGTCGGGGACAATCATGCGAACGGGCGCGCCGCGTTTGGTTGTGAGCCACTGGTTGTTGAGCTTATAGCAGAGGATGACCGGGTGTTCGCCCGGCGGGTCTTCCAGCACCCGGCCGATGGGCAGGGAGCTCTGGAATCGCTGGGCCGGGTCATCGTTGTGATAGCCGTAATAAAAGACACGCCTTACATTAGCAGTTGGTTTGGCCAGCCACACCACTTCACGCAGCGGCACGCCTTCCCACAATCCCATGCCGAACGGAGCTTTGCCGTTTGTGCAGGACATCACGCTCATGAAACGCACGGCATGTTTCTCGGCAAGCTTCATAAGCCCGTCAAAGTTAAGGGCCGTGCCCGAAGCCTTCGAAAGTGGCCGGTCAACTTTGGCGTCACTTTCGGGATCCGGTAAGACCTCAAGCTGCCAGGTCTCGCGTACCAGCCCCACTTCACGCAGCTTTTCGGGCGGCAATGTATGCGGAGGCGGCTTGCCCCGGCCGGCATTACGAAAATTCTCCTCGCGTGTGAGATACTCAAGTTCTGAAATGGCTTGTGCAAGTAAAGGATTTATCTCGCCGTTTCGCTGACGGGCCCACAACCGGGAAACACTCAAGCCGGCAGCTCCCGCCGCCCCGAGCTGGAGAAAGTAACGCCTCGTAACGTCACTGTGTTCTTTCAGGATTAGTTTTATCTTATCCATAATCTAAATTCGAATACATTATAGCTTTGTTACTTATAAGCAGTCAAATTCTTTTTATTAGAAAAGTTTTGCTCCCGTCTGTTTATTCTAAGAATCTTTTGCCAAATTCGGGAAAAGACCCCATCCGAAAGTATCTTGAACTATGTCTTTCTTTCAGTTAATATTTTACATAAATTTTTCGAAGGGCAATTTTACAAAAGGATACAAAAATGAAAGCAAAGAAGCATTTATTTGGATTGTCTCTATTCTTACTTCTTACAGCAAACATCGCAGTCATTTTCGACCCATCTCTCGCACAGGCTAACGGTCCCGCAGGCGACAAAAAGGTTATTTATAAGGCCATGGACATCTTTCCTCTCGTGAAACAGCACGTACACGGCTCCACAATCGTCGAGTTGCCAAACGGCGACCTGCTGGTGGCCTGGTTTCAGGGTTCCGGCGAACGCTGGGCGGATGACGTGGCGATTATGGGGGCACGGCTTCAAGCCGGCAAAAAGAACTGGAGCAAGCCATTCGTTATGGCGGATGTGCCGGGATTTCCAGATATCAATCCTATACTGTTCATCGATTCTCAGGACCGTCTCTGGCTGATGTGGTACACCGTAATAGCAAACCAGTGGGAGACATCCCTTCCTAAATACCGGATCAGTCAAAACTACATGATGAGTGACGGGCCGCCGGAATGGTCATGGCAGGATGTTCTTTATGTCAAGCCTGGCGATCCGGCCGAACGAGGCATACAACCGGGCGACCGATTCATCAAGTCTATCGAAAGACAAATTGAGGAATACAAAACATATCTGTCTAAAAGTGACAACAAAGCAGAGCAGGCAACGCTCAGCATGATAGACATGTGGAAAAAGGAGCTTCTTGCCAAGGCAGGCGGTGAGGATATGATTCGCAAAGGTATTCTTGTCGACGCGGCGGGCCGGCAAACCGACAAGGAGCTTGGCTACCCGTATTTCAGGCGAATGGGCTGGCAAACAAAAAACAAAGCCGTTATAATTGATGGGGCCCGAATAATCATTCCCCTCTATTCCGACGGATTCAGCTTTTCATTGATGGCCATGACGGATGACGGCGGCCGGACCTGGCAGTTCAGTGAGCCGCTTGTGGGACCGGGAAATATCCAGCCCAGCATCGCTGAGAAAACCGATGGGACGCTGGTCGCCTATATGCGTGACAACGGACCCGCACCCAAGCGTCTTCACGTGAGCACGTCCGCAGACAGGGGACTTACGTGGAGTCCCGTGAGGGATTCCGAGCTGCCGAATCCGGGATCGGGCGCCGATCTCGTCACTCTGAGAAACGGCCACTGGGCTTTGGCTTATAATGATACCGAAGACGGCAGGCACAGCCTTGCAGTTTCGATTTCTACCGATGAGGGAAAGATCTGGAAATTTACCCGTCACCTTGAACGTGATATGCGTGAAAGAAATATAGCGACCAGTAGCGCCTATCCGTCCATTGTCCAGGGTCGTGACGGCACTCTGCACGTGGTGTACAGTTACCATCATAACGACCGACAAGATGCCCCGAACAAGACAATCAAATATGCACGGTTCAATGAAGCCTGGATTAAACAAGGTAACACTACAAAACTTAAATGAGAGATTATCGAGGAAATCCATGAGAAGGCGAGAATTCATTACGAACGCGGCAGTTGGAATGGCAGCATTGACTGCGGGCCGGGCACAAGGTGCTAACGCAAAGGGCACCAGGTATAGGGTCGCAGTAATTGGCAGAACCGGCCAGGGTAACTACGGTCATGGGCTGGACCTGGTGTGGAACGATATAGACCAGGCACAGGTCGTGGCAGTAGCTGACCAGGATCCCCAGGGCCGGGCTCAAGCTGCAAAACGACTCAAAGCACCGAAAGCTTATGCCGATTATCGCAAAATGCTTGAGAAAGAGAGACCGCAAATCGTAAGCGTGGCTCCCCGCTGGCTGGACTGCCATCACGACATGGTACTGGCATGTGCAGAGTTCGGCTGTCATATCTTCCTTGAAAAACCCATGTGTCAAACGCTTGAGCAGGCGGATGAAATGATCGCTGCTCTCGAAAAGCAGAATCTGAAACTGGTTATCGCTCATCAAACCCGCTACAGCCCGGCGTTGCAGTTTACTCAGCAAGTTATCGCCGACGGGAAATTGGGGGATATACTTGAACTGCGAGGCCGGGGCAAAGAAGACCGACGTGGCGGCGGCGAGGACCTGATGGTACTCGGTACTCATATCATGGATTTGATGCGTTTCTTCGCCGGCGATCCGCAATGGTGTTTTGCAACCGTGAGGGAGGGCCATAAGCCTGTTACTAAAAACGATGTACGTGACGGTGCCGAAGGCATCGGGCTCCTCGCTGGAGATGAGATTCATGCGATGTATCATTTTGGCGGAACAAAGATGGGCTATTTTTCTACACAGCGAGCCAGGCACGGAACATCGGAACGTTTCGGGCTGCAGATTTTTGGGACAAAGGGAATACTCACAATGACGACCGGCGCTGCGCCGGAGATATGGTTCGTCGAAGATCCCTCCTGGCAACCGGGGCGCAGCAAGGCCCGGTGGAAGCAGATTACCAGCGCAGGAGTCGACAGGCCGGAAACCCTCAGTGATCCTCGGCACCTTTTCGGCAATCGTCTAATAGCCCTCGACTTGATCCGGGCCATCGAAACGAACACTCAACCGAAGGGCAGTATATATGACGGGCGAGCGGCCTTGGAGATGATATTGGCAGTATATGAATCACATCGCCTGAATGCGCCGGTCGATTTGCCGCTGAAGAACCGCAGACATCCGCTGACACAAATCACTTAATCGCCGATAACTAATAACATAACCTTTCGGGCGGACTTTGTTGATACAAAAACAGCTATTTTGGGTAGAAATTGCTTGACTTTGGGCTCATTATTGTGTTATAATAGCTTTTATACCCCCTTATAGGAACCTCTGGTTACAGAACTCAATAGAGGTGCAGTCAGGTGGGAGCACTACTATTATGTATGCGTTTGTTACCTTAACAGCAAGTCATCTAAAGAAGCTCAAGAAACATCTAATCAATAAGGCCCGGAAGTGCCGGGCTTATGTCGAAAATGCACCCAGCCTTAAAACTATCATTACAGAAATCACTTCTCCTGCATTTATAAAGGCCCAGATATTAGGGCTTTTCAGTAAAATCAGGCTGGACCTGTGGATTATCAATGGAGATGAGGTTTCCAGCGGCCAGAGACTCGATATTATTTACGCCGGACATGAAATGAGTAAGAATTATCTGATTAAGCTGGCTTTTGGCAGTTCTTATAAAGAGAACTATATTGGGAAAAAATGGTTATGGAAAATCCCTAAGATAATTAAAGAAGGCAATCATAATTGCTCTCTGACGGTCATTGAAGTATCCGAATCATTCGGCATATTGTTTGAAAAAATGAAATGTCTCTTTATTCCGCTCTGGATTTACGGGGAATTTGACTATTCGGGCGATAATTCTCCTCTTCTCAAGAAAACGACCTTAAAATCAGATATCATGAAAATAAGAAAGAACAAGCTTGCATTTGAGGTGACAAAGGAGCCCTCTCAGCTTCATAATTTCTATTTCAATATGTATGTACCATATATTAAAAAGGCCCACGGCAACAGAGCTGGAATTTGGAGTTATGATAATGTAAAGAAGGAATTTAGAAAAAATGGTAAGTTGCTCCTCATCAAAAAGGAAACCGAATATATAGCGGGGGTCCTGCTTCGTTTCAAGAGCAATAGAGTAAAGATTTGCCTGGTCGGCGTCAAGGATGGCAACCTGGAGTACGTTAGAGATGGTGCCATGGGAGCCCTGTACTGCTTTTTAGTCCGCTATGCGTCAGACAGGGGCTTCACAAGGTTTGAGTCAGGAGGATCAAGACCTTTTTTAAGGGATGGAGTATTACAATATAAAAAGAAATGGAACCAAAGGATATCTAAAAGTGACAAAAGGGGCTTCTTTATAAAACCACTATCAAAAACAGAGGGTGTTAAAGGATTCCTTTTGAACAATCCTTTCATCTACAAAGACAAAACTGAGCTAAATGGAGCTATATTTGTGGCAGGTGATCATACTTTATCCGAAGAGGATTTTGCAAAGATTTATAAAAATTACTACTATATAGAAGGTCTATCTAAATTAGTAATTTATCCGCTTGAAGAAGCTAATAGCAGATTGCGGAGTACTGTACCTCCAGAGCTTTCAGATAGAATAACGATGCGTTCAGCAGAAGGCATATTCAAACAGTAAGATAGAAAGTGTGAAAATTGCCTTACGTTATAGGACGCATTTGCCATAGCCAGGCAGAACGAGGTATTTTGTTTCCACCTCACTGGACTCTTTAGTTCTGAGCGATAACTGAAAAAATTGCGACTCATCGCCCGAATTGCAAGTCAGCTTACTTTTCAACAATACGAATTTATTGATCGGAACTTAATTTTTCCTGATTTTTGTTGTTTTTTAGGGCTTTTAGATAAAAAATCTTCTTTAACAAAAAATTTTTTGTTGACAATCCTGTTTAAAACAGGTAAATTGGGAGATTAGGAATAAGATAGGCGACGTAAGTCGCCTATCTATTGTAATGATCTTTTAGTTGCAAACAACTAAAGTTTTGAGAGTAAAGAAGGAAGGAGGCGTGCCTATGGGTTTTTTTTGAGGTAGCCAAAAGGAGTGGATTAGTATCTAAGGATTGAGCAAAATCAAATATTGTATGCTGCGATGAGTCTGCGGCACGAAAGTGAACCTTATAGTAAAGGAGACAAAAATGAAAAAGATAGCATTCTCAGTATTAACCATGGTGATTATGAGTATCATGGTAGCCCAACCGGCACAGGCAGTAACAGTTGAACTACTTGCCGGTCAGGACATGCTCGCCGGCACGGTCACGGCAGAAATAGTGGGTACAGATGTAGTAGTCACGTACCAAACGTCGGGTGCTTGGCTACTGACCGAGACGCATCTGCAAATCGAATGTTCAGTAGGGGCGATTCCCCAGAAAAACGGCAATCCGATTCCCGGTGACTTTGATTACTCGATGATGCACGATCCGCCTGTCGCAAGTTACGTCTATACAATACCTATCGTTGATCCAGGCGTAGAGCATCCGAATTTCGACAAAAATGGCAAATATTTGGTAGAACCTCATGATTGGAGTGGGTGTGAGACACTCTACATCGCGGCACACGCAGTTGTGAATGGGCTTTGCTCGCTGGACCTTGAAGAGGCCCTGCCGGAAGCAGTGACCATGTGTGTGGATTGGCCCGAGAGTGGTGACAATGCCTATTTCCCAACAGTGAATGTATGGGATACATTCTTGGCTGGCGAATATGAGGGATGGTGCCTCCAATCACAAGAATCATTCGATTTGCCGTGCATCATTGCTGACTATAGTGCCGACGTGTATTCCAGCTATGATGCTGCGCTTTCAGCTTTTGTTGACCATCCCGAGAACCTGCCCAAGGTCAACTGGATTTTGAACTACATTAACGTCGGCGATCCTTCTGCTTGTGTCGGATGCGATGACGGGCTTACTGCCTATACCTACGGAGACATTCAGCAGGCTATTTGGCAATTGGCCAGTATACAAAATGATGCTGATACCTATTTGAACGATTGGTGTCAGTGTCGCGTTGATGAAATCGTCGCAGCGGCTAATGCGTGGCAGGTAGCGAATGGTGATATTCCGTTCGTTCCTGGCTGTGGAGACTATTTGGGCATAGTCCTCATCCCATATAGGGCTGATACGTCGCGGATGCAGCCCGTGATTATCAAGATCCCGTGCAATTGTGATGAGACTGCCTGGGGCGATGGTACTGACTTCTCCGGCAAGAACTGGGCTACATATTTCACTATCCCAGGGCCCGCAGATTAGTCAGGATTACTAACAGGAGCAGGTAATACCTTGTTTTTTAGCTTTGGATTTCAGGGCTGCGTAGTGTGTGCGCAGCCCTTTTCTTTACAAAAAACAATCTGGGTTCCTCAATAGTCAAATCACGAGATTTTACCCATAAAGGCTAATAAGTTAGGCAGGAAGTTCTAAAATTAGCCAGTATAAGATTATTTTCCCTATTACGATTGTGTGGAAGGACTCCAAATCCGATAACCTCGGCCGATTTACGAGAAAAGTTTGTCCAATAACCACGCTGCTTAAACGCTTCATAATCCTGGAAGTTCGGCTTTATCCTTATTGGTCCATGTAACACCAATACGTGCGCTATCAGGCGTTGTTTGTTTATACAATAACAGCTATTTTGGGTAGAAATTGCTTGACTTTGGGCTCATTATTGTGTTATAATAGTGTTTATACTGATTTAGAGGGGTGTCTGGCTTACATAACTCAATCGAGCAGTAGGCAGTTGGGGGCACTAATTATTACTCATAAATACCTCTTGGGTAACGGACTGCAAGGGGATGAGTATAAAAAAATGTGCTTATGAGCGCATTGATTGAATCAGTACAGTGCGCGGTGCAATGGTTTGACAGCAGGGATGAAAACTGCAGCAAGTCACCGACGGGGACGGAGTCTATCCAGATTAAGCCATATACCAATCGGTTGTGGCATAAGTAAGAGTTGAAAAAGCGTCGCTTGCAAGCCGGAGGGTGCAAGTGGAAAAATGCGGAGAATTATCCCTAATAACACTAATCAAAGCAGATTTTATGGACATAAAACCGGTAGGGGAAGAAGAGAATCAATGTTTTTGTGGAGAAAACATTATGAAACGTTATCATGATTCAATATATGGAAAACTCCGGCCTTTCATAGCAGGAGTACTCCTGGGTCATATACTACTACTCGGCTGTCAATCCAAACAGAGCAATCCACAGGCACCTCAAACCAAAGCAGCCGGCCCACCTCGAATAACTCTGGAACCGGGTGATGTTGTTGAGGTAAAGTTCTTTTACACGCCCGAGCTGAATGAGAATCAAGAGGTACGGCCGGATGGCAAGATTGCGCTTCAATTGATAGGCGAGGTCGAGGCTCAGGGAAAGACCCCTTCTGAGCTTCGGGATGAACTGCTGGAACGATACTCTCCCCACCTGAAGACCCCGGAGATTGCCGTGGTGGTTCGCTCGCTCTATAACCGCCGTGTATTTGTCGGAGGCCAAGTTATAGCGCCGGGTATTGTCCAGATGCCCGGAAAGATAACTGCACTGGAAGCCATCATGCAGGCCGGTGGATTCGACATGAGGGAAGCAGAGCTTAAAAACGTAATCGTAATCCGCTACAGGAATGAGAAGCGATTAACATACCAACTTAACCTGAAACCGACGACAGAAGGTGATAGCACTGAGCCATTCTTCCTGGAACCGAAGGATATCGTATATGTGCCTCGAACCGAGATTGCCAAGCTCGATCAGTGGATCGACCAGCATATTAACAAGATCATCCCGGATACCGGCGTTTTTTATCATACGACAAGTGGAAATGACTCTATTGGCGTGGGTAGTTACCGCTAATCCTGGAAACGGGGGAAAGATATATGTCAGAAGAAAAAGTTAAAACTGAAGAAATAACTCCGCAAGGTTCATTGCGAGATGTGTACTTCATTTTGTTTCGACACAAGTGGAAAATGATTCTGTTTTTCCTCGCGGTCGTTGTCACCGTAATTGTGGGGAGTTTTTGCAGCGCCAGGATTTATCGCTCAGAAGCCAAACTATTAGTGCAGCTCGGCCGGGAAAGCGTAACCTTGGATCCTACAGCAACAACCGGCCAAATCATATCAGTCTCCCAGTCACGGGAACGCGAGATCCAGACGGAACTTGCCATACTCAACAGCCAGGAAATCGCTAAGAAGGCAGTGGACGACATTGGCGTGAATGTGTTACTGAACCGCCTTGATGAAGAGCCTCCTGTCAATGATACAACTCCCGGAGCGATAGGGAAGGTCATTCAGCAATTCCGTCTGGCGATAAAGAGGCTGCGAACTCGATTGGAACCGCCGGATATGGACTCGTCCTTGAGAGACTACGATAAAGCCATGCGCATGGTCATAAAAAATTTAGAAATCGAAACCCAGAGAGACAGCAGCTCGATCAACCTTGCTTACGAGTCCCAAAGCCCGAAACTCGCTCAAGAAGTGCTCACCAAGCTCATAGAGTCTTATCTCGAAAGGCACATTATTGTGCATCAAACACCAGGATCATATGAATTCTTCACCCGTCAATCTGACGACTTGCGAAAGAAACTTGCGAATACTGAAAACGAGCTTCGGGACTATAAGAACAAAATCGGCATAGCTTCGCCGGAGGAACAGCGTCAGGTTCACCTGAACCATATTGGTGACCTGGAGCAAGAGACAGGAGCCGCACAGGCCGAATTAGCCGTTTCCAGGGCTAAGGTTCAGGCATTGCAGAAGACCCTGACCAATGCACCCGAAGCAGTGGCGACAGGAGCAAGTCTTTCGAACTATGCCGCAGACATGATGCGTACGAGGCTTTACGAACTTCAATTGAAAGAGCAGGATCTTGTGTCCAAGTTTACCGAGGAAAGTCGACAGGTACAGATGATTCGCCAGGAAGTTGCCGAGGCGGAGGAACTGCTCAACAAAGAGAAGACCCAGCAAGTGCAGTCGGCATTACTCACCGAACAAGCAACTCTCTCGTCACTGTTGGCCAAGGTTGAAAATTTGAAGGGACAGTTGACAGACGCACAAGAGAGGCTGACAACTCTAAACAACGCAGATTTAACAATCACACAGCTTGTACGAGAGATAGATATACAGAAAGCAAACTACAACAAATATTCCGAGAATCTCGAACAGGCCCGCATCGACGACGCCCTGGAGAACGGGAGAATTTCGAACATCAGTATAGTACAACCTGCAACACTTCCTTTAGAGCCGGTTCGACCAAGGAAGAAACTCAACGTACTTTTAGGACTTCTCCTTGGTGCTTTTGGCGGGCTTGGGCTGGCATTTATCTCTGAATACTTTGACCACTCCATCAAGACGCCTGATGATGCGAAGAACAAGTTACAATTGCCAATCCTTGCTTCTATCCCGCGTGTCCGTTCAAATAAGGTCTGGAAGAGCCCTGTAGAGATCAGGCAGCACTATGAGATTTTCAGAGAGAGATTATTGCTAAGTTGCAACGGCTCCACAAAGGCACCACGCGTCCTTGCTGTCGTGGATTGCCAACGAGGCGAGGGCGCTGCTACAGTCGCTACAAATCTTGCCGCCACATTGGCGCGACACGATGACGGGCCTGTCTTACTTGTAGATGCGGACATTGGCCATCCCTCATTGCATCGCATCTTCAACATGAGGGTTTCTCCGGGATTTACCGGCGCTCTCGCAGATGGCGAGTGTAACGAGGATGCTATCTTGTCTTCGTCAATACATAACCTCTATGTTCTATCGGCCGGAGACACGAGTGCGAATATATCAGAGATGTTCAATTCAAATACATTCAGTAAACTAATCAAGTCGATGAAAAACCATTACAGTATGGTGGTAATCGACGTACCACCTGCATACGAGGTGAGTTGGGCAGTGCGAATGGCCGGCCTGTGCGATGGTGTGGTTATGGTCATTGAGGCCGAGCGATTGCGCTGGGAGGTTGTACAGAATGCAAAGGAGCAGTTGCTCAATTCGAAAGCTAACATCCTTGGAGCTGTTCTCAACAAAAGGCGGTTCTATATTCCGGAATGGTTATACCGGACGTTATGACGGACATCGTAGAGACTAATTACCTGAGAAAAAATCGAAAAAAACCGTTAAAATACTTGACAAACAACAGCAAAGTGTATTAATATCAAGAAGATAAGGGATTTGTTTTTGCGCTTGAGTGTTTAGGTGTTAAAAGTGCGCAGGCCTCAAAGTCCTTAATGGTTTACAGGAAGAGAACGACGATGGCAACTCGGAGGCCGACGGAGAACACGAGAGGTGATGGACATAACAAGGTTATGGTCTTGTTTTAAAGCATTTGTTCCATTAAGCCGGACAAGTAATTTAAATAGCTTCCAGCCACGAGAACGGTTTCACGATATAATTCGGCGAGAACAAGTTCGGGCTGACCGCAATCAGCATCCCTTTTCGCTTTTAGTTTTCTACGTAGGTAATCAGGAGGCAAATGGTACTCATACAGAGCATTTAGCTCACATAGTTACTAACCGAGTCCGCCTGACTGATGAAGTCGGATGGTTTGATAATCAGCGTATTGGTATTCTCCTGCCCGACACATCTACTGATGGTGCTCAGAGATTAGCCGATGATATCTGCCAGACATATAACGTCAAAATTTCTCCACCGGAATACGTTGTTTACACCTATCCTTTCAAGTGGTTTTCGAACGGCAATGGGCATCAGACCCAACTTCATTTCGCGGATTTATCCTCCAATTGGAAGACGACGATATCGAGAGGATTTTCTGTGACTCCGGCTCCCAGGGATGGACGAAATATTATCTTCGGCACGCAGTCACCTTCTATTGATGCGACCTCAAACTGCGAAACATTGTCGCAGGAGATTGAACCATTCTCCCTGAATCCTTTGCCTGTCTGGAAACGCGCAATGGATATCTTGTGTGCATTGCTTGGGCTCGTTGTTTTGTCCCCCATCCTGCTTATTACAGCTCTGTTCATTAAGATCGTGTCTCCAGGCCCTGTTTTCTTTCGGCAACAAAGAGTAGGCTATCTGGGTAAAAAATTCACGATGTTGAAATTTCGAACAATGAAGCCAGATGCCGATAGTTCCGCCCATCAACAGCACATGTCCAGATTGATAAAAAGTGCAAATGGTGGAGGCTTAGATAGACCTATGACTAAGGTGGACAATAAATCGCAAATAGTACACCTTGGTAACATACTTCGTAAAACGTGTATTGATGAACTGCCGCAGTTGTTCAACGTGCTCCGCGGCGAAATGAGCTTAGTTGGGCCTCGTCCACCTATTCCCTACGAAGTTGAGGAATATTCACCGTGGCATTACGGGCGCTTTAACACAGTGCCCGGAGTAACAGGGCTGTGGCAGGTCAGCGGGAAAAACCAGCTTACCTTTCTTGAGATGGTAAGGCTGGACATTCGGTATTTGAGAAAAATCACCTTATTGTCAGATATAATAATTCTGTTAAAGACGCCTCTCGCTATTATCTCCGAAATCAAGGATAGTCTTCCTTTACAGAAAAAAGAACTGCTGGTTAGACGGATTGTAGAAAATGCTTAATATTGCAGTTGTAGGTTGTGGTTACTGGGGTCCGAACCTTGTTCGGAATTTCAACTCGCTTTCCGATTGTGAAGTGAAATTGGTCTGCGATTTGGATGCGGAGCGATTAACACATATGAAGATGCTCCATCCGGCCATAGAAACGACCTCCGACTTCGATGATATAGTCAAAAACAATGATATTGATGCTGTCGCAATAGCCACGCCTGTAAGCTTTCATTTCGAGATGGCCAGGAAAATCCTGTTGAGTGGCAAACACACCTTCATTGAAAAACCCATGGCCAACTCTTCAAGAGAGTGTGAGGAACTGATAAAACTCGCTGAAACGCAGCAGCTAATACTTATGGTCGGGCATACTTTTATCTTCTCAGCTCCCGTGAGGAAAATCAAAGAAATCGTTCGCGACGGCGAACTCGGAGAGCTTCAGTACATTAGTGCACGTCGCCTGAACCTTGGCCTGTTTCAGAAGGACATCAACGTAGCCTGGGACCTAGCACCGCATGACATCTCTATCATTCTCTACGTCCTTGAACAAGAACCTGTGTCGGTCAATTGCCAGGGTAAATCCCATATTGCCAGGGGAGTCGAAGATGTAACCAATATGACGCTGAATTTCACCAACGGAACTTTTGCCACAATCCAGAGTAGCTGGCTCGACCCCAATAAGGTCCGCGAGACGGTGTTTGTTGGCACAAGAAAGATGCTCGTGTACAATGATATCGAGCCGGTAGAAAAAATAAAAATATACGACAAGCGGGTAGAGGCACCTCCCCACTACGACTCTTTCGGGGAATTTCAATATTCTTACCATTATGGGGGTATGTACTGTCCCTATATCAAGCTGGTTGAACCTCTAAGAGTCGAATGCCAGCATTTCCTGGAATGCATTAAGACCGGTGAAAAGTCTGAGTCAAGCGGCCTGGAAGGCCTCAAAGTAGTCCAAATCCTCGAAGCCGCCTCCAAATCATTAAAAAACGGCGGCGGCAGAATAACCATTGATTAGTCACTCTACAACTTACACTCACAATTCACGATTTTAACCATCAATCAATACAATAGATTGCCCGACAGTATTTAATTTTAGTTGTTCAACTTATCAATATTCTCCTGTCTGCTTGACTCAAGCCATTATCTATAAGTGCAAAAAATTAACGGAATTAAAAAAACAGACATAGCGAATGGTCAGTAACCACTTATCGTATTGACAAGACCCTTTGCAGTTTATGATTAAAAAGCTTTTTGGTTCACAGCTTCGCCTCAATATGGCCTCAGGAGTTGTGGCAACGGTTATTAGCACTGTGGCCATGGCCATTGCGTATCCTATATACTTGCATTTTCTTGATTACGAAATATATGGTCTTTGGCTTGTTTTGGCCACAGTTTTGAGCTTCGCCCAGCTTGGCAATCTTGGCATTGATCAAGCCATCATGAAACTTGTCGCCGAAGAACATGGCCGCGGCGATATTGAAGGCATTCAACGTTATGTTACAACGGCCCTGGCATTGTTGTGTCTCAGCGGCACGGTCGCCCTGATCTTGATATTGGCTCTGAAAAATCCGATCATAGCCGCATTTAACTTGAGCGATGAGAATGCAAAGGTGGTTGCGTGGTTATTGCCCTATATCGGCATTTTGAGCATATACGTCTTCATCGTCCAGGCATTGAACGCCACACTGTCGGGCCTCGGCCGGATGGATTTGGCCAACTATACCCAATCAATTGGCCGAATCGTGGCTGTAGGTGTTGCAGCCACATTACTGTATAGCGGCCGAGGAATTGAAAGCCTGCTTATAGGAAATGCCCTTTCCTATTTATGTGTTCACATAATGAGCCTAAGTTGCATCAGGCGCACAGCCCACATTCGCTTTCTGCAAATAGGCAACCTGGATGCTCAACGCGGCAAGCGCCTTCTGTGTTTCGGCGGGGGAGTATTCGGAGGCTCGCTGATAAGTATGCTTTTTAGCCCTTTTAATAAGCTGATGCTTTCCCGATATGCCGGAGTTTCCACAATACCAATCTACGAAATTGCTTACACAGGAAGTATGCAGGTCAGGGGCTTGATTGAAGCAGGCCTCCGTGCCTTAATGCCTGAAGTCAGCCGACTAAATGGAATTACTACACAAGAAGCCAGGGATAGAATAATCCAGATATACCGTCGTGCGATGAGACTCATCTTTGTCACAGGTATCCCGATATACGGCGTACTGTTCATCCTCTCGCCGTTACTGCTCAGGTTTTGGCTTGGCGATAGATTTGTTGAGACTTTGCCAAATGCCTTTAGGATCATGCTGATAAGCTCGTTCGTGAGTCTTTTCGGCGCCCTTGTCTACTATGTTATCATGGGATTTGGCAGGATCCGATATCTAATAGTCACGAACTGTATAGGTGCAGGAACTAGTTGTTTACTAGTCACGGCCTATTACGTCATAACGCGTTCTGTTTCGGTAAACAGTATTGGTTTTTGTGGAATTGCCGCAAATGCTGCCGCATTGATCTATCTTGTCCGCAGAGCAACCGATTTACTTGCCTCGGATACCAACCAATTTGTGAGTGGGGAACATTCGCTACCATATGAAATAACGGTCGTGGAAAATACCCCTGTGACCAGTGTAAGCCTTAAACATGTGCAAGGAGATTCTATAGATGGCGAATAAAATATGTCTTGTCGTAACGACTATCAACGATGGGTCTTTTCTTGATTGCTATGTAAAGGCTATTCTCCAGGAGGAAGTAAGCCAGGATGTTCGCATAATTATTATTCCAGACATTAAGACTCCTGGCACGTTGTTTGAAAAGTGTGAGGAGATAAAAAGGCAGGGCGTACAGATTATCTGTCCATCGGTCGAAACACAGGACGCATACTTGGCCAAACTTGGGACCATTAGAAACATCATTCCGCACAATTCCGAAAATCGAAGGAATATCGGGTTTCTGATGGCTCTCGAAAAAGAGTGTGATGTGCTGATTTCTGTGGACGATGACAACTATCCCCTTTCAGGTAACTTGTTTTTCAAAGAACACTTGCTTGTCGTCCAGAAGGTTAAGGCCGAATCGTTTACCTCAGATGATGGTTGGTTCAATATATGCGATCTGCTTGATGTTGAGCCTAAGACGACCTATCCGCGTGGTTTTCCATATTCCCACCGGCACAAAATCCGGACCATAACGAGATCGCATGAAGAAGCGACAGTCCACATAAACGCAGGTCTGTGGCTTGGCCATCCCGATATTGATGCGGTGAGTTGTCTTTATGCGCCGGCAACATCCAGATCATTCGAGGGAACATCTGTGTTACTGGGACATGATACATGGACTCCCATCAACACCCAAAATACAGCGATCACTCGGCAGGCTATAGCGGCCTATTATGAGTGGCGGACGGGCTATCCAATGATGGGAATGACCATTGACAGGGACGGCGATATATTCAGCGGCTATTGCGTGCAGGCTTGTGCTCGTCACCTGGATTATCACATCCGCGTAGGAACCCCGATTGCAGACCATCGAAGGAATTCACACAACTACTTGAAAGATCTGACATATGAATTGGCCTGTATCTGGATTCTTGAGGACTTCACGCATTGGATTCATGATATCAATCTTGAGGGAAGTAACTACATAGAGGCGTATCTGTGCCTGGCAGAGATGATTGATGAGCAGGCTGATAAATTCTCAGGATTCATCTGGAATGACGCTACAAGAGGGTATTTTCATTACATTGCGTACTGTATGAGAACCTGGATCAAAACTATTACACTTCTTGGAGTAGATTAATGGTAAATATAAAGTTGGTTTCGTATAGGCTAAAGAAAATTCCGGAGTTGTTTAGAAATCTGCGACATCAAATAACTCACCACTCAACATTAGACGTCTGCGAAGACATAACGCAATTGTTCGCTAACATATTCGATAATTAAAAACATTTGGCGAAACTCGAGTGGCGTTTCGGCCACGTTTACAGCAAAGAAAGCTTGATTTTCTTGTGTCTTTGCATAAAGGCCATCCATCCTAAGGTTGTTTTTGAATTCGGCACGTTCACGGGAAGGACAACTTACAATCTTGCACTTAACTTATTGGATGATGGAGTTATATACACAATAGATTCAGGAGTTGATAAGGATCACAGTAACATTGAGATTCGAGAGCATAAGTCTTACACGGCAGGAGAATGTTTCACCAGAGGTGGTTTCAAAAAACCTGGGCGGGTACGGATTGTGAAGTATCTATCAGATTCGCGAAAGTTCAATTTGATCACCTCCGGAATAGTGTGGACTTGGCCTTTGTAGATGGAGGCAATGATTAAGACACCGTTGTGTCTGATAGTCACAACGCTTTTACATTGGTACGGCGGGGGGGGTAATTGTGCGGGTCGATTATTCACCGTATTGGCCTGACGTAGAGCGCGCTCTTGATGAACTTGGAACAGAATATCGCCTTCATTGGATTCGTCAACTGGGAGTAGTCGTTTTCAAATACGAATAGAGATTACAAGCAAGAGACTCGATGCGGGATTTCCTAACATGCAGTTTCAGCCTTACATTACCTTCGTTGTAGTCGCACGTAATGACAATTATGGCGGGGACTTCCTTTGTCGTATTAACACCTTTACCAAGAATATCATCAACTTGTGTGAGAAGCACTGTCTCCCCTCCGAGTTGGTCGTTGTTGAGTGGAATCCGCCCCAAGACAGACCTCCTATAAAAAATGACATATCTTGGCCTGACATTGAGCGAAAGTACTGCACAATTAGAATTATAGAAGTACCCAATGAAGTCCACAAGAGAATACCTAATCCAGAGAAGATGCATTTATTTGAATACATCGGCAAAAATGTGGGAGTACGCCGCGCTCGTGGTGAGTACATCCTTACAACTAATCCGGATACACTTTTCAGTGACGAGTTGATAGAGTTCTTAGCGATGCGGAAGCTCTCGCGAAAGTGCTTCTATCGTATTGACCGTCATGATGTTAAGATGCCCATACCCGTTGAGACGGTTGAGAATCAGCTCCGGTACTGCCAAGAGAATGTAATTCGGATATACGGATATTTCTGGTCTTATTATGATCGGAAAACGAGCGGAAGATATTGGCGATTAAGGCAGGCAAGATCACTTGTAGGGTATCTTAATTCGAGGATTCGGATTTTCCCCTTTGCTCCGTTACATTCAAGTGCATCTGGCGATTTTCTTCTCATGCACAGAGATCGCTGGCAGATTATGCGAGGATTCGCTGAATTAGAGACTCAGGGAAATTCTCAACATATTGATAGCCTTGCTGTCCGCATGGCCCAGCTCAGTGGGCTGAGACAAATCATATTGAAGTATCCCTTGAGGCTATATCATCAAGATCACAATCGCCCAGATCCTGATAGGCTAATGTCCCCTGCTGTACGAGAAGCCTTTGAAGAATTAAGAAAAGCCCGCAATTTGAGGGAGTTAGTTACGTTTAACAACAAGTGGGGCTTAGAAGAGGAGAGCTTGACTGAATTGGGCGTCTGAGAGCTAGCCCAGAATTGGCGGGATTAGGATGACCGGCAACGGAGCGAAAACCCTGACAGGTGATGAGAAATCGCTGGTTGAGGTGCATCGAAGAATTGCCGAAATGTTGGATTTGAGGGCGCTCTTTATGATTTGGGCGATTGAACCGCCGCCAAGGATGTTGAAATGATCCAAATAATTCGGGTATAATAATGTGTTGTAGCGTGTAGGATTGCCGTCTATGAAAATATATGGGAAATCCTATAAACAGCTTTATGCTCCCTTTATGAAAAGAATCTGTTCATGGAAGACAAAAATCTGTTGAGAAGAGTGTTTAATCGGATATGCCACATATTAGCAAGGTTTTTGCCAGGTAGGATGAGTATACGCCCTTTTTTGCATAGGCTTAGAGGTGTGAAGATCCATGGTGCTGTTTTTATTGGGGACGATGTCTATTTAGAAAATGAATATCCCGAATGCATTGAAATATGCGATGGAGCTCAGATCGCTTTAAAGTCCATTATATTGGCCCATTTTAGGGGCCCAGGCAAAGTCATAATTGGTAAAAACGTTAGGATAGGACCAAACTGTGTAATAGCTGCTAGTCATGGCAAGACCTTGACTATTGGAGAAGGTGCTTTTCTTGCAGCATCTTGTGTTACTACAAAAGATGTGCCACCTTATACTCTTATTGGAGGAGTGCCAGGAAAGCCCATTGCCAAAATAACAGTTCCAATGACATTCACAACTAGTTATGAAGATTTTCAAAAAGGACTGCGACCAATAGGAAAATTGGAGATTGGAGAATAAGTTATGAATGTTCCAATTCCCACGCAATCAGAAAGACCGGAGCCGAGCTCAACCGACTTGATAGTCAACTTCACACCTACAGGAATGATTCCAACGAAAGAAATGACACCACATGTTCCAATCGCGGCCGACGAAATCGTAGAGGACGTTCGCCGAGCCGTCGATATTGGAATAACCATGGTTCACCTGCATGCGCGCGATGCAGCCACTGGGAAGTCTACTTACAAGGCCGAAGTCTACGGTGAAATTATCGCCGGCATAAGGTCATTCTCAAAAGACCTGGTCGTGTGTGTTTCATTGAGCGGGCGTTGTATAAAGGAGTATGAAAAACGGGCCGAACCCTTACAACTGGCCGGTGACTTGAAGCCGGACATGGCCAGTTTAACACTCAGCTCCTTGAATTTCAACCGTGAAGCCAGCGTTAATTCTCCAGATATGATTCAGATGCTGGCCAACGAAATGAGAGCACGTGGGATACTTGCCGAATTGGAAGCTTTTGATGCAGGGATGGTCAACTATGCCAAGTATTTGGAAAGAAAAGGCATATTGGAGCCTCCCCATTACTTTAATCTGCTGTTTGGCAACATTGCCTGTGCGCAGGCGGATCTGCTGCATGTTGGAATTATGATTCGTGATTTACCCGACAACTCCTTCTGGGCCCTGGCTGGGATCGGTAATTACCAGTTGATGATGAATTTTGTGGCTATCGTTTCAGGTGGCGGCGTCAGAGTTGGAATAGAAGACAATATATGGCTCGATACGGCACGAACCCGGTTGGCCTCAAATTCCGACCTGCTGCGCCGTATCCACAGACTAGCCGAGGCGAGCGAGCGAAGAGTGATGTCACCAGGCAAGCTCAGGGAACTGCTGAACCTTCAAAGTGGCTATGGAAAATATGGTCGTGCCTACTAATCGGTATCAATAGGCATAGACGATATCAGCTTGCCTGCATATCACTTATTCATACACCAGTTGTCAAACAAAAGCCTGCTTTTCATACACGTTCTTATGCCGGCGGTCTTGGATCAGTCAGGCATAGCTCCACAAGCTCGTCGATTACCGCTGTGCCGGCGCACATTACCTCTTATAGTGAAATTATATAATATATGGTCATTAAAGCATTAGTGAAGAAAGCCTAAATCCAAAATAACAGCAAAGTCTGGACATCAAGCACAGATGGGCACAAATTTACCGAAAATCAGTGTTGTAACACCTTCGTATAATCAAGGTAGCTATTTGGAACAAACAATTCAGTCTGTATTGGACCAAGACTACCCGAACCTTGAGTACATCATAATGGATGGTGGGTCCACAGATGGTTCCGTGAACATTATTAAACAATATGCATCCCACCTTACACATTGGGAAACTGGACCTGATGGGGGACAGGCGGCAGCTATCGACAAGGGTTTTAGTATTTCAACAGGGGAGATTTTGGGATGGCTTAATAGCGACGATATTCTGCTCCCTGGATGCTTATCTGCGGTGGCTCGTAAATTCCCAAGTGATCCGGAGACGGTTGCCTTGACCGGTAGGTTAGTTAGAATCAATAACAATGATAAACCCGTGTCAGTCGTTCTACCACGGAATACGGGAACCTTGAGACACATGCTTTTTTATGGGCATAGTTTACCACAGATGGCCACTTTCTGGAGACGTTGCGCATATGAGAAGGCAGGCGGCCTTGATACGACTATGGAATTCTCATTTGACTTCGATTTCTTTGTGAGGTTGAGACAGATTGGAAAGATATTCCTGATACCTGATTATCTCGCTGCTTTTCGATTGCACCCATCCCAGAAATCGTCAACACTTCAAGATAAACGCCAGGCTGAAAATCATCTGATCCGGGAAAGATATGGATGTGGTTCGTTTGGCATGATCTCGGTGTTGCGGCGCTGGTTGAGACCTATGCAGAGGATTGCAGATTACGTCGCTTGGCTAAAGGATAGGGCAAGACTTGAGGAGATATGCGAATGGGAGAACAAACATACCGCGCAAAAAAAATGAGCACACTCGTTAACGTTAGAAGCTGGCTATATGTCAATGTCGGCTGCAAAAAGGTGTCAATTTGTCTGATAACCAGTTACCAAATGTATTTTTGATAAATTTTGCTAATCCTAAATAGAGGTAATGGTAAATAAACTTATTCCTTTAGTGTTGGTAGTCTGTTTAGCAATCCTTTGGGGGACTATTTTATTATTTAGTCCCTTTAGTGGAACTGGGCTATTCTTTTCAATGGCATTACTGAGTTTCATTTGGATTCTGTTCTTTAAAAGGCCACTACTTTTTTTCTGTTTCTATTTTTTGTTAATTGTCAACTTGGATAACTTTGTACTAACAGACAATCCCATTAGGATAACCGCGGACGTAGTCTTTACTTCTATTCTCATGGTCATGCTGATATTATTCTTTTTGGTGAGAAAAGAAAGAATAGAATACGCCCCTCTGCATATTTTTTATTTAATAACTTTAGTTCCTTGTTTTGTATCTATATTTGTTTCTCTAAATCCTCTTGTAAGTGCAAAATTCTTCTTTCGCTTAGTTAGCTATTTGTTGATTAGTGTAGGAGTGTTCAATACAGTCACCGATAAAAAAGATTTCAGAAAAATACTAACATTTATGGCCTTATCTGCTGTAATACCTTGTCTTTTTGGTTATCTACAATATTTCGGAATATCTACCCTAGGAATTGTTACATATTCTGGCGGGACAATGGAAATGGGAGATGTAACCACGCAAAGAATTGGTTCTACTCTGGTACATCCTGTCTATTTCGGCTTGTTTTTGACAATTATTATACCCATCGTAGTACATCTCTTCCAGACCGTATATAAAGAAAAAATACTTCTGTTCCTATGTGTAATACTTGCTCTTGTAAGTAGCTCAATTCTTACACTGGCACGCTCTCCATGGATAGCGCTACTGATATCTGTGATTGCGTATTGTATCTTGACGAAAAAAATCAAAATTTTACTTTTTATTTGTTGTACGGCTCTGATCCTGTATTTTTTCCCTCTTATTCATGCAAGGTGGGCAGATGTAGCAGCTACCCATGAAGTGAGTTCTTTCGATTGGAGAATAGACATGTGGAGGAGCGTTTTAAATCTATTCTTTTCTAAAAAGCAATGGGTGTTTTTTGGTGTTGGATTAAATGAGTTCGGAGATTTATCAAAACTGGTTGGGTATAGGCACAGCGCACATAACGATTATATACAGAGTTTAGTAGATACCGGTGTATGGGGCTTATTATCCTATGGTTTATTTCTATCTTACAT
>Ga0307378_10001470_pt1 | contig 38433 bp, 23 predicted proteins | sample UN1MG_FD_202238 | JGI IMG/M metagenome (GOLD analysis project Ga0307378, IMG submission 202238) | Soil microbial communities from Risofladan, Vaasa, Finland - UN-1 | ecosystem: Environmental > Terrestrial > Soil > Coastal area > Acid sulfate soil | place: Finland: Risofladan, Vaasa | collected...
CCTCATCCAACTTCCAATGCCCCATCAACCTGTCTTCTTTCGATGCCCCTTCAAGAAAAACAGTCACATCCCTTTGGTCAATCTTCCCATCTCCTAAAGGCGAAGGATAAATATCAACATCTGCAATAGAAAGTCCTTCATCACCTAAATGACCCTCAAGAATCCCTAAATCTCGTGAATCTACTTTCCCATCTGCATTAAAGTCAAGAACAGGAGTTATTGAGACTTGATAAATGTCGCCTCTGGCTGTAAAAGGATCATCACGGTTCCATACTTCAAAAAAAAGAAACCTTCCATCTACTGAAGCTTTAGGTCCTCTCTCCTCAAAAGAACTATTAATCTGAGGTCCAAGGTTTCTTGGAACAGACCAATTATCAGAATCTTTTGATGTTCTTGTACTAACAAATATATCTCTACCACCATATCCGGTTTCTCCTTCAAATGAATATCCAGAAAAATAAAACGCCAACCCATTATAACTTAGATAAGGATGACTTTTAATATATTTGAAATTAATTTGGCTAAAATTTTCAGGATTTTGCCAACGTTCTAGTATATCATCCCATGAACTAACCAAAATATCTCCCCCCCTATAAAAATATAACTCTAAACCATCTGCTGAGATAGATGGAAGACCCTCAACTTCTGCACTATTAACCAAAGCTAATTCTCCTGAATTTGTCGGAATGCTCCAAGGAGAATCTTTTGTTTCTCGTTTTGTAACCCATATATCATAATCAGTATCAATCCCCTCCCAACCAACTACACCAGGCCTGCTAGAAGAAAAATAAAGCTTCAAGCCATCTGCAGATATGGAAGGACATTCAATATGATATTTATCATTAACTATCGGGCCAAGATTTGCAGGAGTTTTCCATGGATGAAAAACACTGTCCCTACTTGCAACCCAAATATCCCAGTTACCCCGCCCTCCCGGCCTATTTGAACGAAAATACAAATCCTTGTCATCAGCTGATATGCAAGGCTCAAGCTCTCCATACTCGGTATTCACATTTGGAACTTTAACACGTTCACCAATCACAAACTCTGCATTTGCTTTCTGGCCAATTCCCCCAATCATAAAACCTACAGCACACCCAAACAAAAATTTTCTCAAGTTTCCAAATCTCAATGATTCGCAAAATCTTCCAAAAAAACCCTTATTGCTTACATCCCCCTTTTGACTTGTCTCAGAAACCTGACTCTCTAAATCCTTTTTCCCAAGCCCTTGTTTCTGTAAGATATTTTGTGCCCACATTTTCACATTATTTAAAAGGTAACCGTTCACGGGTATTTCGACGGTATTGAGTAACACGCTCAACGCCAAATACCCATTCTTAACTTTTCGATTCACTTTATAATAACACTTACAAGCTCGTAATACAAGCTGAAAATATCTGTTTTCTTTCAAGCGGAGGGCTGCGTTCGCCCGATAATAGCCATAGCAAATGGTTTAAGGATGAAAATTGACCTCTAAAAAAGAACAATTCTATATCCAACGCATCTCGGAACTTGAAGCTCAACTGAGAGAACGTGATCAACGAATCGATACATTGGAAAAGCAAGTGGCTGAACTTCTTAAAATCAACGCCGAACTTGCTGAAAAGGTGGCTAAACTTACTGATAAGGTTGCAAAACTCTCGAAGAGCTCTTCGAACTCCTCCAAGCCGCCATCCTCGGATATTGTCAAGCCACCGCGAAATACAAAAAGCAACACGCCTAGCAAAAGAAAAAACTAGGGACAGCCACGAATGGCGGTTGCTTAAGCAGCATTTCTTTTCCTCCACTGATATCTCGTGACCTTTAGTTTTGGGTAGTGCTTTCGCTCTCTCGTCACCATACGAGGCTCATTTCTGCCGGGTCTTTCGGGTACAAGCTGCGATGCTATTTCTTTCAGCATCGCTTCATATATCTCCAGCAGCTTCCATAACGGTTCACTGGACAACGCCGGAGCAAAACTTATAATTGTTCTGACAGCATGTGCGAAACTTATGCGAATTGGATCGACGCCGCTTTCTATTGCTGCTTCAAGCATTATCGTCCGCACAACGTTGATAGCAACAAGCCGAGCGGTTGTTTCTTTTCGAACACCTTCAGGAGTTTTGCTTCTTAAAACATCGGCGGAAAAGTTTATCTTGACCTCTCTAAACAGTGTTTCTATTCTCCATCTTTTGCCATACAGTTCAACGATTTCTTTTGCAGGATAAAGTTTATTTAGTAGGTTTTTTTTGCGAAAGGGGTGCTACCGCTACTATTGCCCCTTTTAATGGCCTGTACCGTAAAAAGTGAAGTCATTAATAGGTGCTATAGGTACTATTACAGAATGGCTTTCTCTAATCCTTTTATCGCACAATTCCCATGTAAAAGGATTAAATCTTGTTCTACTCCACTTTGACTTTATGGGATTTTCTTTTGTCTGCTGTCTTACTCTCTTCTTCCAGGACCTTGATCTTGGCATCGAGAAGGGAACGAAGAGCCAGCAGTTTCTCTTTGCGCGCCGCCTTGAGATGCTTTTTGGTATCTTCGGGTACGAAATCTACGAACAGGTCCCAGAAGCTTCTTTCGACGTCAAGCATGGAGTTGACTAAGTTCACGACTTTCTCTTTCTTCTTTGCCATATTACGCTCCTTTGACAAATGTCACCTTCAGTTCATTTGCCTCAAATGTTGCCTTGCCCACTTTGAGCAGAGCAAGCGCACCGGGTAACAATACCTCTCGGCGATAGTTGCCAATTTGAATCGTCAGTTGGTCTTCGTTCTTCAGTACTTCAAGGTGTGCCTTTTTCGCAAAAGGCAATTTGAGAACCATGGCATAGCCGTCGCCCTCCTTTATTATCCGCTGAGGGCTTTCTTTGTAATACACTCTTGCCGGGTCTTCTTCGCCGTAAATATCTCTACCGAGCTGCTCGAGCAACGCATATCCTACAATCTCCGAACGCATGAGATTGCTTTTGAGAATGGGCAGCGGCGAGAACACATTTTCGATTTTCTTCATGTACTTTGCCTGAGTCTTGCGCCAGCCGGAGAAATATGTATCCTTTACTTTATCCGGCAGGATTCGATTGACTATAACACAATCGACGGGATAGCCATAGAGGTTCAGGTAGGTATAGGCTCGCTGCGACTCTTCCAGAATAATCTTCTCGGGGTTCAGGACAATACGAACCGACGTTATCTCCGGCTCGGCCAACAGTTCGCTGAGCGTTCCGATGTCTTCGAACAGTTTCTGGATAGAGACATATACGGAATCTTCCGGAATCGGGAAGGACAGGATCGTCCTTTTCTTCATCGCCCGCAAACTCTTGGCTAATTTCCTTTCGATGGGGAAAATCTTCTGCATCCACCAGCGGGCGACCTCTGGAAAGCTGAGCAAACGCAAGGTCTGCCCGGTGGGAGCGCAGTCCACGATCAGGCAGTCATATTGACCTGACTGATTCGCTTTGTGAATGTGGAACAGGCCGAACAGCTCATCCATTCCCGGCAATACGGCCATCTCCTCGGCAAGTATATCATCGATTCCTGTTGATTTGAAAAATGAAGCCATGTACTCTTGAATGGTCTTCCAATTCTGTGCAATCTCTTCAAGTACGTTGATTTCCTGTGCCCAGAGATTGTCACTGATTTTGGTTGGAGAATTGCCTAACTGGCGGTTAAAACTGTCGCCAAGACTGTGTGCGGCATCGGTGCTGATGACCAATGTTCTGTGGCCAAGCTCGGCTGCACGTGTTGCAGTCGCAGCGGCAATCGTTGTCTTACCAACGCCGCCCTTGCCTGTGAAAAGTATTACCCGCATTCCTGGCTCCATACAAGACATCAAGCCGAGATTCCCATATACACTTCACTGAAACACTACTTCAAGTTTCAAGCCTCATAATACCTTAATCTCATCTCAATTTCAACAATATTCCGGCAGATTAAAAATGCCTTGCAGTCGCAAAAACACCAATAAAGCTAAGCACTTGCGTTGTTGCCGGAGCATACCCATATCTAACACTTTCTATAGGCGTATCTCGAGTGTGAAAATGTTGATGTTTTTTACGGATATTTTCTGAACTATTTCTGCTTTTAATGGACTCTGAACGGCCGGATTCTCAAAAAGGTATACATGGACAATTCGCTCAAGATTATCGGTAGCCGCAGGGCCGGTGCGGAAGCTTTTCTTTCTCCTAACGCCCGCCCAGGCAGATGATTTGTCCATCCTGGCTGCTGATGAACAAACGTCCGTCCGCGGCTGCCATGCCGTCCCAGACCGGTGGTGCCGGCAGTTTGTGCTCGTCAAGTTGCTTGCCGTCACTACCTGCGAAGGCCGCCAGGAGGCCTCCTTTGCGTCCCTCCCAAGCGCCGTGCGGGTCCTCCGGGTCGACTACATCCGGCGAGCCGGCAATAAAGATTGTGTCTGCCGCGAGGATAAGGGCAGTGGTCCGGATTCCGAGATTCTTCTCCCACAGCGGTTTTGCTCCCTTCTGGCGTTGTTTTTTAGCAGCCTGCTTGTCACTCGAATCGCCGGCAGGAGCTTTCAATGAGATGCACATCAGGCGATAGACATTCGCTCCGGGTTTAAAGACCGTCTCGCGGCTGCGGGAATCGTAGAGTTCCACGCCATATGCGACGTTATTGCCAAGGACCATGAGGCCCGAAGTTTTGGCCCTGCCAACCTGCCAGAGAGTTCGATTAAACCAGCTCGGGTCCAGGTAGCCGCCGGAGGTGTAAAGGTGCTGTCCGCTCCGGCCGTCGGAAGGCCAGAGCTGCATCTGGCGGATGAACACGTTGGCACCATCGGTGGCGGGAATGTCGTTCAGCAGGCCGGACATTGAGAAGCCGTCCGTCTCCGGCGTCATCTTCCCCGTTTGGGGATCAGGACTGTAGATTGTCTGGTTATGGAGAACTTTCCCAGTGGCGGGATCCAGGGCGTAAAGATGGATGCCGCCGTCGACATAGGACGAGCGCCCGGCGGCGAACCAGCATTTGCCGTCGTGGATAAGCACGCTGCCGGGTACGGGCCAGGGTGACTCCAACTGGCCGAAGGCGGTTACGAGGCGATGACGCGGCGCCGCTTCAAACCGCCACACAAGCGCTCCATCGTCGGCGCGGAGACAGTGGACTCGCCCGTCGGCCGAGCCGAAGATCGCCAGCCCGTTATGGACGGTGGGGGGTGAGTCCACGCGAGCTGCGGCTGTGTATGTCCAGAGGTTTCTGCCATCCTCAGCATCCAGCGCATTGACGCTGTGTGTGTCGACGCCGGCTACGAGCACTTTGCCGCCTGCTACGACGAGGGCGCTGGGCGTAGTACCGATATTGGTCTGCCAGGTGACTTTGAGATCCGTACTGACAGCCGACTCCGTGGCGCCGCTGCGCTTCGGGTCGTGACGATACGTGGGCCATTCAAGGGGATATTCTTTTACGAATTGGGGATTGTTAATTTGTCCGAAGGCCGGACCTTTCTCAAGCCGTGGTTCAACTTCTCTCCTGGCACTTTCGATTTCTTGCTGCTTCGTGTTCTTCGGGGCAAGCGCGTTGAAGCCGGTAAGCTTAGCGGTTATGTAGCACTCGCATGGATGGGGAGTTACGTAGAGCAAGCCATTGCACGGCAGGTATCCGAGCAGGCAGCCGCTGCGAACCCAGTGGTTTTGGTAGTTCTCCCCGGAGGCTAAATCTACGAACTCCACGCCGCGCCGGCATGACATCAGGAACCGCTCGGTGCTCTTATTCCGGTAGCAGCGATGATGGTGCCCGACGTTGAATATCTCCTGCGTAGGAAGTTCCTTGCGGAGTTGGCCGGTTAGAAGGTCGAGCGCCTGGATACGATAGTCCACTACACTCGAATCCTTGGCCTTGAAACCATTGCCCCAGACGGAGCCGAACTCGGTCTCGGCATTCACGTGGGTCCATACGACATCGTCCACCACGAATACGTCCGGTGGTGTGCAATGTCCCCAGGCACCGTAGGAGTGCTTCCACATTTGCCGGCCGTCTTTGGCGGAGAAGGCGTAGAGTGTACCCGGCATGGTGTGGTAAGTGTGGTGGGTGTTTGGCTCGGGTTGTGCCAGGAGCACTACGTTGTCGTGATAGACCATTACAGTCAGGAGGTATTCGAACATTCCCGAGTAGCCCATACGCCGCACAGCGCTGGCTGGTAATACAGGGCGTTCGGTCCGCCAGATACTCTTGCCGGATTCGATGTTTATACACTCGATTGCATCTGTTGTAAGGACGAATACCCTGCCGTCGCCGGCGGCCAATTCGAGTCTGCCGAACGGGTCCTGTGTTTGGCCGGCTCGAATAGGTGAAAACGGTCCTTTCTTCCAGAGCATCCGGCCGGTCTTTGCGTCGATCGCGCAGACGTGCTTGCCGGGTGCAGCGGGGGGACTCTGGTCCTTTGCAACCGCTACGTTGGCAGGCTTTTGGGATGGATTGATTGATACGATTAGCCGTCCATCGGTGCAGAGAATTTCGTCGGCGTTTGCTGTTTCGGCATAGATTTGTTTTTGCTCGCCGGTGGCCGCGTCAAAAGCCGTCACCGGGGCTGTGGGGCCAAGGGTGACATATACGGTTTCGCCCACAGCGACCAGACGTTTACCGATGTTTGAAGGCATGGTGAACCGGCCGACGCTGGCGACTCCCTGGCCGTCGTCCGGGGTTCCGCTGAACTGAGCCGAGCCCCATTGTGGTATGGGGTGCTTCCACAGCAATACTCCGCTGAAGGCATCTCGTGCCACAACAAACCACTTGCTCGGCACGGTGCTGTCAACGCAAGTCAGCGTCTCGTCGCAGATGTAGAACAGCCGTCCGGCGGCAGAGACCATAGCGCTGACGCTCGGCGTCCAGCCGTGGCTGCGGGCCCAAAGAGGCCCGGCCGTCCATTGGAGGTGTTGCGGCGGGCCGGCAACGAGATCTTCCGCCACGGCATTGCCTCCGGCATCATGGAGATGGTGCGTCCACTCATCAATCGTGTCCGGCCGCGGCTTGACGAGCTTTTCCCATTTGTCGTCAGATTTGACGTATGCTACCCCGTTTGGAGCAAGGACGCGCATGCATTCGTCCATTGGTACTTTGCCGGGGTTCTCGGCAACCATCAGGTTCACCAGATTGTCGGCGTATGGAAGGTCTTGGCCGTTGATTGTTTCGATCGATACTTCGCCGTACAGGCCGAGCTTCTGGATGTGCTTGCGGGCCCTGGCTGCTGCATCCGGGTCCGTGTCAAGCCCGTGTACAAGGTACCTGTCGTTGACATGCAGTGCCGCGGTGAGCGTGCCATCACCACAGCCGAGGTGCACGATTAGACCACCTTTGACACCGGTGGTGTTTAAAATGTCTTTTGCCTGCTGTTCGGGATTCTTCGGCTGGGCCGTTACAACTGATAATGTACATGACACCCAGGTAACACAGGCAAGATTTATAATTAACCGACACTTCGTTCTCATTAGTGGTTCTCCTCGGTACATTAAACTATTACTTTAGTTTTCTCCTGACACTTGTATTTCATAACCAGATATTATCATAAACGCTTGATATTTCAAGAATTGTTTGATATGATGATTTATCTTCGCACTGATCCTGTGAGTATGTGGACAGGACACCGTGGATGAGGCATTGTCAACCAACATTAGAATAGAGGAGTTTTAAGAATGAAAAAGACATTCCGTACACTTATTTATTGTCTGTTTGCCCTTCAGTTGCTTACTCTGAGTGCATGGAGCCGGGGACTTCCTGAAACTTCGCCGGAGTCGGCAGGTCTGTCAACCAAACGCCTTGCCGATATTACCACGCTAATGCAAAAGCATGTGGATGAAAAGAAACTCGCCGGTGCTATAGCGGTGGTTGCACGTCGCGGGAAAATCGCCTACCTGCAGAGTGTCGGCAGGCAGGATATTGAAGCTGGTATTAATATGAATACAGATACTATTTTTCGCATAGCTTCTATGACAAAGCCAATTACCAGTGTCGCAGTATTGATGTTATACGATGACGGGCTCGTTCGACTCGATGATCCGGTCTCTAAATATATCCCAGAATTCGGCAAACCCACAGTGCTTGGACGTGGAAAAAGTGGACAGAACGCCGTACCCGCAGAACGGCAGATAACTGTTAAGCACCTTCTTACACATACCTCGGGTCTTACATACCAGTGGGACAGGGAACTGGGCCCGTTATACAAAGAGGCGGGCATCACACATGGCATCATACAGGATGACAGCGTGCTTGCTGAGAAGATGAAAAAGCTGGCAAGAATTCCCCTGCTGCATAACCCGGGCCAGGCATGGACATACGGGCTTTCCGTAGATGTGCTGGGACGTGTGGTCGAAGTAGTTTCGGGAAAGACACTGGAGGAATTCTTCGAACAGAGGATATTCGAGCCTTTGGGAATGAAGGACACCCACTTTTTTATACCCGATGACAAAATTAAAAGACTCGCAACGGCCTATGCGCCCGGACCGGAAGGTGGATTGAAGCGATTGGGTAGTGAACCAATTATGGAAGGCCCGTTCGTTTACTGCGCGGATCATCCCTACAAGGGACAAAGGAGGTATTTCTCCGGAGGGGGCGGCTTGTGTTCCACGATTGGCGATTACCTGCGTTTTTCTCAAATGCTGCTCAACGGTGGGGAACTGGACGGCAGCAGACTGCTCAAGCAGGAGACTGTTCAGCTCATGACGAGCGATCATGTCGGAGGACTCAGGAAGAGTGAAGGTTTCGGACTGGGTGTAAGTGTGACGAGGAATTCTCAAGAGTCCGGGGGACTGGATTGCGTTGGCTCTTTTGGATGGGGAGGCTTCTGGTACACGACTTTCTTTGTGGACCCGGGAAAACAAATGATCGGTATATGTATGGGCCAGCTACATCCCGCCGGCAAGGCCACGCTAAATAGCAGATTCAAGACTCTGGTGTATCAGGCCCTTGTCGAGTAACCGCTTATTGTTGAATTACTTTAGAAAATACGTGGCTGTAACAAAACCGTAACCTCCGGAGGCGAGTAAAATATTTATCTGCCTTTTTATTCATCGCTCATTTTCTCTATTTGCCATTTGAAAACTGAACGTTTGATAGTCCCAGATATTTGGCCAGTGTTGGAACACCTTCTGTTGACTCAAGCAAGGGTTTTGCCTCCTCGACAAAGGCGGCCTTGCGGCGATTTGCTTGTACTTCGGATGTATGTTTGTCCAGCAGGTATTTCAACTCAGTGACTTGCTCCGGATGTTTCCCGGAGAGATCATTCTGCTCACCAATATCAGCCTCCAGGTCGTAAAGTTCAAGATTGCCGTTCGGCAGCTTCACTAATTTCCATTTCCCGCGGCGCACGCCTTCATATTCATAATACAGGACGTCATGCGGAGATTTGGCTCCGGGTTTGGCAAACAATAAATCGGAGATGTCTTTGCCGTCGATCACACGATCTGTCGGTACTTTCGTGCCTGCCAGACGTGCAAGGGTCGGCAGTATATCGATTGTCGCGCCAATTTCATCGCTTACGCTTGCAGCAGGGATCCGTCCGGGCCACCACGCCACGGTGGGGACACGCATGTGACCTTCGTATTTCGGCCCGCCTTTGCCCCCACGAAGCGGTCCCATGGATGTCCCGCCGCTGCCGCCATTATCTGAAGTGAAGAACACGAGTGTATCATCAGTGAGGCCCAATTCTCTTACCGTTCTCAATATCTTTCCAACACTGCGGTCGACTGTTTCAATCTGGGCACGAACGACATCACCATCGGCTTTATCGATATCCGCTTTGAGTGCAAACCTCGGCGTGTGAATGAATGAATGGGGCAAGTAGGCAAAGAAGGGCTCATCGCGATGCCGCTTTATGAAACTTACTGCCTCGTCGGTAAATACTTTGCACAAAAGCGCCTGGTCGGCGCCGTTACTGACATGTGCAACCACCTTATTTGCCTTAACGAATGGAAGCGCCGGCATATTACGTATCTTGGAGTGGTACGGCCACATATCATTGGAGTACGGAATGCCGACGTACTCGTCAAATCCACTGGCAAGCGGCATAAACTCCGGTTGGTCTCCCAGATGCCATTTGCCAAAACATCCGGTGGCGTAGCCCTCTGCTTTCAGCAGTTTGGTCACAGTAACCTCTTTCGGATTGAGCCCGCGCTGGCCGCCCGGGAAGTTCACACGGCCATCCATACCTATCCGATCCGCATAGCAACCGGTCATCAGCGCCGAACGCGATGGCGTACAGGCAGTGGAACTGACATAGAAGTTGGTTAGTTTGATACCCTCAGCCGCCATGCGATCAAGGTTGGGCGTCTTGTTTCGTTTCGACCCGAACGGGCCGATGTCTCCATAACCCATATCGTCAATGAAAATCAGAACGATATTGGGTTTCCTGGTCTTTGCGGTCTTTGCAGCGTACCCTGCTGTACAATTTATCGATGCTGCCCCAACGTATAGCGTCTTTAGAAAATCCCTTCGATTCATCATGCGAATACCCATCTTCAAATATTCTCCACAGTTTATTTTACCAACACGGATTCTATTCATAGATGTTTTTCATCTGCCAGGCGTCAAGCGATTTTAGCACTGCTTCCTGTCCCTGGGCTCGCAGGGATACCCCGACGCTGTCTTTGCGGCCGGGATACACACGCATCGCGACGCACTGCTTGCCGTTGACGAAAACCTCAACTACGCTCCTGTCAATGAACACGCGCAGTTTCAGCGGCTCGTTCTTATCAATGAAAACCGGGGCCGTCTCAGGCGCCCGTGATTTCACGTCCGGCAGGATCGAGGAGTAAGATGAATCGATCGTAAGAAAGCTGCTGATGTTATTAGCGTATCCTTGAGTTCTTCCGAATACCCTATGTCTGTACCCCCTGTCCTTGAAGAACCTGATACGAGTGACTTCTTCGGCATTGGCCGAACGCAGGACGTTCATTTCAATCATTGGCGAGTTCTTTGGATCAATTTCAGCAATGATCTCCATTGAGTTGCCTTGGATATTCCTGAGCACGACATCCTCGTTCGCCGGAAGATTCGTCGAGCCTATGTGCTGATGATTGTAACGCAGCGATTCAATGTCTCCGGCGGGCTCGATCCTTAATATATTGAACATGTCCTTTGGCTCAAGTGTTAGGCGTCTGGGTAATGTCATGATCTGGTTCCAGCCCTTCGTTGGTTTTCCAGGATTCATGTTAAAAATAACGATGACGCCGCCTTTGCCATCGGGCGTCGCCGACGGCGCGTGAACGCCACAGGGCGCTGACGGTCCAAAGTTAAATTTCCCGCCGTTGGTAACAACAAACTTATCGCGCCTCTTGTCGTAATCACCCAGGAGATATCTTCCGCCGCTCGTGTGGCTATAGTGCAGCAGAATGTGCTGATCGCCGATAGGCCAGAAGTAGGGACACGCCCCGTCGTCGCCGACCCGCGAGTACCGGTCGTTCTCGACGAAGGGGTGCATATACTCCCATTTCGCCAGGTCTTTGGAGCGATACAGGAAATTAGCCCGAACTCTCTTTCCGCCGGGCCCATCAGGCAGGGTGCCCGCCGAAAGCGAGTAATACATGCCGTCTTTTTTCCAGATGCACGGATCGAAGACACGGTAAGGCGGGACAGACTCATCCGGATTCATGGGGATGACGGCTTTGCCGGTAACCTTCTTCCAGTTCAACAGCAGGGGGTCGTCGGATACAGCGGCCATATTACCGACCATCGTCCCGTGGTACATCGCGATCACGCGGTCTTTCTCGACAAGTGTTGAGCCGGAAAAACAACATCTTTCCGGATTGGGGTAGATTGCATATGGAAGGTCACGCCAGTGGATGAGGTCATCGCTGATCGCGTGTCCCCAGTGTTGCCGAGGGTCTTCAGGGGGATATGCCTGGTAAAACAGGTGCCAGCGGCCTTTCCAGAAACAGAGTCCGTTCGGATCGTTAAGTAGATTTTCCGGATTTACGTAATGATAAATCGGTCGGTACGGATCGCCGGCCATCTTTTTTCGCGACTCGATAAATCGCAGGATCAGAGGATTATTTTTCAGTTGCGCTTCTTGCTCCTGGAGCGTGTCGGCGAAAGTGTACTGAGGGACACGCGATGTGTAGTCGGTTTTTTCTTTCCGGGCCTTAGACTTATTCTCCGCTCCGAGAATTTCACGAGCTGGCGCTGCCACAGCCGCGGCCATCACACCTGTCTGTTTTAGAAAGCTACGACGGTTTATACGATTCATTGAACACACTCCTTAAAAAATTAAATGTTCTGAACAGTACCGCTTAAAATATTATCCAAATGTTGCGAACGATTCGCCTTTGGTTTTGGTAGGATGTCCTTAGACCAGTTGTGTTCAACGCGGTCGGGGGGGAATATTCTCGCAGCCAGTCGCTCGCGAAGTTCTTCGCACACCTTGCGATATTCCGGATCGTTGCCGATGTTGTGTTGTTCGGCGGGGTCGTTTTTTCGGTCGAAGAGACTTACGTCGAGGTCTGGCAGGGGGCTCTTCACGGCCCAGTCCATTTCTTCATTGTTCAGCCGCCTACCGGTAAGTGGGTCGGGGGAAACCTGCATCTCGAAAGACCATCGCTTTGTCCGCAGCATCGCCCGGCGCCCGTACGTGAGCTTCTCGCTGATTACTTCTGTGCGCGGCCGGGAGCGACCGTGGGCGGTATCGGCGAGGTCACAGCCTGCGAGATACTTTGGCAGCTTGACATTTGCAGCGCTTAGGAACGTCGGCGCAAGGTCCACCAGTTCGACGAAGTCATCGCAGACCTTGCCGCGTGGCAATCGTCCATCCGAAGAGGCGGCAATCAGCGGTACGTGCACCGACTCGTCATAAAATGTGAATTTCTCTTGCATACCGTGCTCGCCGAGCTTGCAGCCGTGATCGGGATTGAAAACGATCAGCCACGGGCTGTTTCCACAGAACGCCTTGAACGCCCTGATAATCCGGCCGATCTCGCTGTCAACATAGCTCGCCAGGCTGTAGTAATCCGCTCGCATTTTGCGGATATCGGCCTCTTTCATGCCATATACACGCAGGTTCTCGTAGGCGGTCTTTGTCTGCCGGCCGAAGGACTTGAGTTCGGCCTCCGTGACTTGCGGAAGCGGGATCGATGCGTGGGCATAATTGCTGTTGAATGGTACGGGTGGAAGCACCGGCGTGTGGGGATAGATATACGAGACGCGCATAAAGATGGGCCGGTTTTTGGATGCATCGGACCGGAGGTGCCGGATTGCCATATTCGAGAGGTTAGCTGTAAGAGTCTCATCGGCCGCTACCGGATTCGTCCCGCCGATGATCAGATTCTTGGGGGTCAGGTATCGCCGCAGAATGCCAAGCTCTTCCTTGCGGTCGGCTCCCTTGAGGAGTTCCGAGGGGGTGGCCTCCTGAATATTGGCCGAACCCCAGGAGTTGAAATCCTTGTCCGGAAATGCATCGAGGATATTGTACCACTTGCCGTTCGGTGTGTAGGGCTGTTCTTTTGAAACCAGACGGTAATGATGTTCCTTGCCGAAGTTGACCACTTCGTAGCCGCTATCGTGCAGCAACTCGGTGAAGAACGGCACGGAAAATGTCGTGTCGGGATGGGAGTATTCGAAGCCGTAAACGCCCGTGTGGTGCGGATAGCGCCCGGTCAGCATCGACACGCGAGAACCCACGCACAATGGGGCCTGGCAATATGCTTCGCGGAACAGTACACCCTCAGCCGCAAGTGCATCCAGATTTGGCGAGCGAACCCAGTCATATCGACCGTACGCACGGATTGTGTCCCAGCGGTGCTCATCGGTCATAATCCAGAGGATATTTGGACGCTTTGTGCTCGCTGCACTACTGTCGCCTATGGTGCTGCCAAGCAGCGCCGCACCGGCACCACCAACACGTTTAAGGAATGCCCGCCTTGAAATACAATCGGACAATCCGCCTGATCTTGTCTGTGTTCTACGAATCATATCTGCTACTCCAGTTCCTTTTTCCGGACAGGCAGTGACTTTACGTTTTTATCCTGTTTAGTAGCCACGCCATGTTCTGACCGAGAATCTTCATAGTTTGTAAGCCTTCGTCGTCCTTTTTAACGTCACCCTTCTCCAGTCCGAAACCCATATTCCAGTAGCACGAACCGGGTATTACCATTTGACTAATCTGGAAGAAATGATTTATGGAGTCGAATGCGTGGATGGACCCGCCTCTGCGCACCGCGACGACGGCTGCTCCGACTTTACGCTTGAACATATCTCCGTTGGCTTTGGCGACTAAGCCCGCTCGATCTATCAGTGCCTTCAGCGCCGAGCTGATATCGGCAAAGTATGTGGGCGAAGCCAGAATGATGCCGTCGGCCTCAAGCATTTTTTCGATATAGTCATTGACTGTATCATCTTTCAGATTGCACCTGTGATCCTTATTTTCAAAGCATTTGTAGCAGGCGATACAGCCTCTGATATTTTGACCTGAAAGCTGTATCATTTCAGTTTCAATGCCATTATTTTCGAGCTCGCCGAATACCTGATTCACAAGGATAGCAGTGTTGCCGTCCTTCCTTGCACTACCATTAATAGCTATAACTTTCATATTCACCTCTCAGTTTTGTTGGTTCGGCCAATGTTATATTCGAATGACTTTCGGATTGTAATCCGTTGTGGCATTTTTTGCAAGGTAGTCGGCTTGTTTTTTCGAGTACTAAGTAAACCGGCTATAATACATCTACGCGACAATCCATTTGTCATAAGCCCGTGTCTTTTACGCTTTTAAAAATAGAGCATAAAATCGTCAGTCGAGCAAATACGCTGTCCGGACAAACTGACCACTTTCATCGGTTTGTTCACCAAAGGCGTTTGGGCCGCGCCGCTTCAGGTTGGGATCCGGGACGGCGTAGATATGAATGCCCTCGGTATTTACGAACCATGTGTCTGGGACTCGTTTGCCCTCATCGGTGACAGTGCTTGTGTCATACACTTTGAAGTACCGCGAGGGGACATTGGGGTAGAAGGTAAAGACGCCGCCCTCGTGCAATCCCTCTTTGATAGCGATGGGATTCCACAACTTCTGGTCACCCCAGCCGCTGTACCCGAGAGCCAGCTTGAAGGCCGACTGAAAGAGGCCTTTTGCCGGTCCGGTCCCACGAGTTTCGTACACGACTTTTGCTATGCGGTAGCCGTCGCCGAATTTGATAACGAGATTCCGCCTGGCGACGTCTTTCTCACGCGACACCCACACATCTTCCTTCACGAACGGCCCGCGCATCACTTTCACTACGGATTTTGGGACTTCAGTCAGTAACTTCTCGTCGAGGTTCCAGGGTTTCTGTGTAACGTTAACCAGAGTATGATCCGCGTGTACAAGTTGCGGCCATTTGCCTTCGACCCGGGTTGGATTTTCGAGCTGTGACAAATGTGTTCCCACTCGGCCTTCGAGAACTCGCCTCATTTCTTCGGTTTTCAGGAATTGAACGTAACCGCGGACATTGGCGATGTAGTAACCGTTGTCTGTTCCTTCGCCGTTGTACTCAATGCTGAACGGCCTGTTGACGTCACGAGGTTGGGGGTCGTAAGAAATTCCTGTGCGTCCGTGGACTTTGCTATTGACGGCAACGACAAACTCGCAGTCCTCCTTCTCCACATCCACCCTGTATGACACGACCACGTGAGCCCAACCGCGATTCGGTCCCGTGGGCGTTTCGTAGTCCACTGTTTTGTAACCGCCCGGTTCATTGCGAAACACGACCTGTGTTTCCTCGCCAGGCTGCCCAATCCTGACATGAACACCGTCGCGAAAGCGTCTCGGACGAACGAGAACTCTCGATTCTCGCAAAGTTGTGGGCCATGCGTCGAATTCAATCGTCCAGACGGTAGGCTCATTGGATTTCGGATAGTAATTTACCTGTTGCTCGGTGTTCTCGGTGGCGTCTTTCTGTCCCAGGAAAATGGCCCCGGGCTGAATGTAGGCATTAAACTGATCTCTCGAACCATAGGCCGGTTCGTAGCGCATTGCGTCGAGCTTGCCGTCGGTGAAGTTTTCCTGGAATACCGGTTTGAGTCCGGCTTTTTCGAGTGGTGTTTCCTGGAAAGAACGTTGGTCGACTGCCGGTACAGAGACACAACTAAATGCAACAATCAAGATGCCGGCGCACCTCGAACGCGAAGAGGTACATACTGCTCGCAAAAGGACCTGGAAGATACTCATACAAGCTCTCCTTTCAAATTCAATTCAACCGGCGAACCGTACAAAACTGATAGAACTGGTGCGATGCTATCAGATTGTACCCATGCTGACATAAATGACAAGAACTTTCGGTCCTTTTCAGTGGCGTTAGTTTTGAAACCAGTCAAAAATGACTTGAAAATTTGAGATAGATTTGGTATTTTAATAGCGGTAGGAGTTCCGTCATTTTTATTTAATAAAACGTATGAGAAATTTCCGGTAAGTGAGGAATCTTTTCTTCGAGTTAAGTACTCCAAATGATAAACATTACTTTTCTCTAAGAATTCGGCGTGTTCTATGGCAGAAAAATGGCTGAGTGTTGTTAAATGGACCGAAAATGCGAAAATACGGCTGTGACGGAGAGGATATCGAGATGAAATTCGTGACACTTAAAAATGTTATTTTTGTAGCTTTGACAATGCTGATAGCAACAAGCGGTGCTCAGGTTACTTTGGCAGCGATCATCACAAGTGTCGAACGGCACAACCCGGATAATAACAGTGATGACACAGAACCCGAGATGGTGGCCGGTGGATTGAGGGAAGGTGTGCCTAACTTTGTTGATCGTCAATATGTCTATGTAAACGTGCCTCCAGGTTTAGTTGGAATTGACTACGTTAAGGTTGCCAATGACGACAAGGATAACCGGAATTATCAGTTGGATGTGACGGTGGGGAAGAATGCGGCCCTTATGTTGTTCATAGACTGGCGTGTTGGTGACGACGACAATTCAAATCCGCCGATCCTCGGAGGCGGCATTATGGATTGGGTAGGTCGCATGGGATTTACGGATACAGGTCTTCGAATTGACGTCGATGAAAATGGTGACTTATTCGGCGATAACTTCTTATCAGTCTATGTGCTGAACGTCCCGGCCGGTACGACAACAACTGTTTTGGAGCAAAACGACGGACAAACGAGGAATATGTATTGTGTCGCGGCCCAGAGCGGTGGCCGTAATTTGCCGCCGCTGGTAGAGGCCGGCGATTATCAGGCTATTCTGTGGCCATTCAAGACATTCGTGCAACTTGACGCCACGGTGACTGATGATGATCCGTGCGGTCTGTCTTTGTTGACGATGAGGTGGTCGCTGTTAAGCGGCCCGGGCCCGGTGGCCTTTTCTCCCGGGGACAATATTGAGGACCCTTGTGCGATATTCGAGAGGCCGGGGGTTTATGATTTGCTGTTGCAAGCCTGGGATGAGGTACCACAGGAGTCTAACGATGTTGTTACCATTATGGTCAAAGAGTCTTCGTCGGAGGACCTGATACTGGAGTCGAGCGTACTGAGGCTTGGAATAAGCGAAAATCCGTATTCCTTTAAGATTACTGAAAAGGCGACTTCTGAGATACTCATATCTCAAAACCAGACAACGTTCAAATTGCCCGGCGGGACTTGCACTGCAGTCAGTGCTTACAACATCACAAAATCATCTTCTTCGATAGGTGCGGACCTGTTGCTGAGACTAAACGGAGAAGCCGGTGTAGGGCATGTAGAATTTTCTCTTCAGAGCCCGGATCTGATCCAGGTAGTTCTGACGTGCCGCGATGAGACACCTTCGAACATAGGGGAAGAATTCGTCGATCAGGGCGAACACTACTACGGAATCTGGGAGTATCCGCTGGGAGGTAATATCGATAACCGCGGGGCCGACCACGATTTGCTTGGCTTTGGCGGTATGCCTTATACGAATTTTTCTAATGCCCGGGCACCGTTCTATGTGACCTCCGGGAAATACGGAATTTATGTGGATACCGTTAAAAGAGGTCAATATTCGATTGCTTTGAACGCAAAAACCGGCTTCGATTTCGACGAGGAATCATTGAAATACTATATAATTTATGGTCCTTCCTACGACAATATTATGAACACGTTTAATCAACTGGCGGGACCCGCATGGATGCCGCCGGACTGGGCATTTGATTCGATTTGGTGGAGGGATGATGATCACAGGGACATTTATCCGGAAGACACTCACTGGGACCTCGTTGAAAACAGGCTGATTGAGAGTGGGCAGGATAATGTTCAGGCCACCGCCAATCATTTACAGTACTATCGAATCCCGGCCTCGGCTATCTGGATTGACCGGCCCTTCACCAGCGGGACATGGGGCTGGGGCAATATGGAGTTTAATCCGGATAGCGACTGGTTCCCTGATGGACAGGCGATGATTGATTCTCTGGAAGTTAAGGGATATAAACTTTTGTTGTGGATTGCCAATCGCTGTGGGAATGAACTTTATACGGAAGGTTCGTCCTTCGGCTACCTGTTCTCAGGTAACTGGCCTGCTGCGGATGTACGAAGACAAGAGGTCTATGACTGGTTCAAGGGCAAGTTAGATACTTTTGTCAGTATGGGCGTGAGAGGCTACAAAATTGACCGCGGCCATGAAGGCGAACAGCCCCTTTCGGCCGAGAATGAAGTTGTGTACCTGTTCCGTGAGTTGGCGGCGGAAGGGCAAATGGAGCGGCACGGCGAAGATTATCTTATTCATGCCCGCAACTGTTATGACAGGAACAGAAGGCATATCGGCGTCTGGAACGGGGATACGAGCAGTGATTTCGGGGGCTTGTCCGTTTCAATCAAGAACGGGCTGCGGTGTGGTGCCATCAATTTCCCATACTATGGTTCGGATACCGGCGGATATATGTCCGATTATCCCGGCAAGGAACTGTTTGCCCGCTGGCTCCAGTTCAGCACCTACTGTACGATGATGGAGATTCTGATCGATCCGGGCAGGACCGTCTGGTATGACTCGGACTTCGGACACAACGAGCATCCGAGCCTGATAGATATTGCTCGTAAGCAGTGCCAGGACCACCATGATTTGATACCATATACTAAATCCTGTATGTTTATTGCGCATCAGACAGGCATGCCCGTGATGCGGCAACTGATATTTGCTTATCCTCACGATGACAACCTGTATGACATGTGGGATGAATACCTGTACGGCCCGGAGATTCTGGTTGCTCCTGTGATAAGGCCGGGCGCTGTGAGTCGGTCCGTGTATCTGCCGGCCGGAAAGTGGCTGGATTATAACAGCAAAGACGCGGTATATACGGGGCCGGATACGATTATCGCTTCAGCTCCTCTCGATGTTATTCCTTTGTTCGTCAGGGCAGGCGCGATTATACCACGTGGTGACATACTTCGCTCCAATAATAACTGGACCTCAAGGTGGTCTCCATATTTAAGGATTGAGTTCTTTCCCTGTGAGAATACCAGCCATACATTTGATTATTACTCCGGCAGTCAGGTGCAAACGATTAGCTGTTCGATGACAGCCAACGGTTTGGTGAATATACAATTCGGACATCTGGGATACGATGGGGATCTAAAGATATATTGCCGGGGCTACGCGACGGTTAAGAACAGCGGTGTTGCTCTGGCTGATGGCGCCGATTTCACTTACGATGCGAATGAAATGCTTCTCACTATTCCGTTTGACGGTGTAACAGCGATTGAAATAACAGGTGTTACAAGCATGTTTGATGTTAATTGAGTTGTCTCTCCAGTGTCGGCAGCCCCCATTAGAGGCTGCTAACGTGTCCGGAAGCAGCTATCTCAAAAAATGTGCCATCTCGAGTGATTGTGGATTGTGTTATCAACGCTGGTTGTGTTATAATATACCAGACAAGCTCGGATTTAGAGCTAATCAGATTCTAATAAAATATTAGACAAGAAAAAACCTTCTCTAAAGGGAGGGATATATCATGCGCGAAGGAAAAGGCTTTACGCTAATAGAACTTTTGGTTGTCATCGCCATTATTGCACTCTTGTTGGCCATATTAATGCCTTCTCTGCAACGGGTCAGGCAACAGGCACAGGCAGTTTCCTGTATGTCGAATTTGAAGCAATGGTCCTACTGTTGGCATATGTATCTCGATGACTCCGATGGAAAGTTTCCATCAGGGGCCAGTTCCTCCGGAGATTGGCCCGACAAATTGCGTCCGTATTACAAGGAGCGGGGGGCCTTGACCTTGTGCCCGTCGGCAAAGAAACCCTACGGTGATGGAGGAAGGGTGCCCTTCGGAGCCTGGCGATGGAAACCACAAGGAGGAGGCTGGACTAACTTTGAGAGTAAAACTGGTGAAGATTACGGCAGTTATGGCATGGATGAATGGCTTGGTGATCGACCTGACGAGAATTTTTGGAAAAATCGAGAGCAAAAAAAGGCTAACAACATACCTATGTTTTTTGACTGTGTAGTCTGGGACACCTATGCTAATGACACGCAAGGCCCGCCTGAGGTTGAGGGCATTGTTCAAAATGAAATGCACTTAGTATGCATTAACAGACACAATGGTGTCATAAACGCCGTTTTCCTGGATCTTAATGTGAGAAAGGTGGGTCTGAAGGAACTCTGGACCCTGAATTGGCACCGCAACTTTGATACTCAAAATATCTGGACCAAAGCCGGTGGCGTCCAACCGGAGGACTGGCCGGAGTGGATGAGAGGGCTGAAAGATTACTGAGAATCCCTACCAGTTTTCAGTTTGAAGTCCTTCAGACACCATATAATGTATTATCTCCGCTAACAAGGCCGGTAAGAGCGTTGGTCGTGTTAGCTGTTATTGTTCCAAACAGCCGGGGCCCATACTGAATTAATCAATATGGACCCCGAAATTATATAAAATTCAAAAACTCTCTTCTGTCATTCAGTTTCTGATGGTGGTGCCGGCCGATACAGACGAATATCGTCGAAGTACATCTTGCCTGAACCACCAGACTGCGGGTTATTCTTATCACCAAAGCCAATAGAGAACCGCTCGACATCAGTCAGGTCTACACCAAGATCTGCAAATGTTTTGAGTTCGACAGGCCATTCTGTCCAGACATCTATCTCCGACGCGCTGGGGTCAGTGTGGTAGACTGTTCCTGTCGCTCCGTTAGCATTTGTAATAGATACATACATTGGGCAGGCAGCGTTGGTGAGTATGCCAATATCCTCGTTCGTCCAATCTGGACTGACCGTGCCGGTGATCTGGATGTCTGAGAATTTAGCCTCACAAGACACGTCGGCGTTATGCGAGGTCAGCGCCAAACCTATGTAGATGTCTTCATCTATCATAATAGTCGTGGAGGTCACGAACGGCATATCTTCCCAGTTTTCGCCGTCACTGGAGTGCTGGGCAGTGACAGTATAGCCTTGACGGGTCATCTTTAGCCAATGAGGGCCCTTTACAGTCCCGGGGCCGGTGTATGCGGCATCGGTTTGAGTCCCGGGAAAGCCGCGACCCTGCCAGCCAACCCGGCCGTCGGGCGTAACATAGGCTATCAAATTAGCAGAGTCTGCATCGAGCGTATTGCGAATCATCACGCCGGCCTTAGCCCAGTAGTCGGTGTACTCGATACTATCGACCCTCGCTATTATCGAACCGGGACCGGAAAGCTGCTTGTAGGCATAGTGGAACTCGTCGGACCGACCCCAGATATCCGCCCCCGCGGCAGTCATCGTATAGGTCCCGACCGGCCCCTCTACAAAGCTGCCCACAGAGCCTGGAAAACCTCTGAACCACAGTGAAATTACTCCAACGCCGTATTTAGTCCAATCTCGCTGTGAGGTCAACGTCACCGTTGCCTCTGAGTACTTGAAGTCGTTGTCGTAGAAATATGGCATCGACTGGCCGTCACCGTGAACAATTTGAGTCTCAACGAAATGCTCTCCACGAATAAAATCTGGATTGGGATAACCTATCAAAGCGCCGTTTGCCGGATCGCCCAATCCGCCTATCCACGTTTCAAATATCCTGTCCGGTGTCTCGTCGGTGTAGTCCTCGAAATCGTCCACAAGAATAAAGTCGGCTACAGTGAAGCTCCAGACTATACCTTTTTGTATCTTCGTATCGTCAGTATCAACCTCATCGATCCGCCAGAAGTAGGTCCGGCCAAATTCAAGATCTTCAGGCGGGATATAGCTGGTGTCTGCCTGGCGAACTTGATATATACCTGTTGTTGTTTTATCAGCGTCAGCCACAGCAGTTTGGTCGGTGCCGAAGTATAGATCATGCTGGAGGGCATTATCTCCGGCGGCCCAGAGAAGAACAGGGATTTGAGTTACACATGTGGCTCCATCGGGCGGACTTGGGCTGCCGGCCCTTAGAGATGGCCAGAAAGCCGCCTGAGGAATGAGTTGCTTTCGAATGTTAGGACTCTCCCATCGTAACTCAGCCTTTGCGAGTCCGGAGCTTTCATACCACCACATCACGATGGGATATCTCTGTCCGGCAATAAGTTCAATCGGTTCGCTATTGATCTCTGTGGGCGAGTAGGAGGCCCAGTTGTCGATAATCAACTTGTCGTTTATCCACAGTTTCACACCGGCATCGGCATTTGCATAGAAGATGTGAGGCTCCGAAAACACGGCCTCTATTTCGCCGGTCCAAATCGCCGAGAAGTTATCAGCGTTAATCGACGGATCCGGTGAGTAGAAACCCCAATTAAAGTTGATTTGAGGATCTATGCGACTGAGCACGGGTGTCCTGAAGGCCGAAGCCGGAGGCTCGGGAGGCAGACCGTATGGGTTTCCAGTCCAGTGGTAGTAGTCTGCTCGCAATCCTCCGCCGTCGCGTGCAGTCGTAAAGCTCCAGATGTCACCTTTATGTACCGCCTTTCCGTCAAACTCATCGATACGCCAATAATAAGTCTTCTGGAACTCTAGGGGACCGGGGGAATAAGTTGTCCTTGGTGGGTTCGGGCCTTTGTAGGTGCCTCCTGTACCATCGTTTACATTACTGTAGTTGTCGCCGAAGTATACATGGTGCAGTTTTGCCTTCGTGCCTGCCGTCCAGCTAAGTATTACATCGGTATCAATAAATTTTGAACCATCGGAAGGATAAGGATTATATGCCTTGCTGGGTGGAATCGAAAAGCTCCAGACATGGCCTTTGTGTGTCGTGCCGTCAGCCTCGACCTCATCAATACGCCAGTAGTATGTAGTTCCGGGAACAAGTCCATCCGGGTACGGGTATCCGGGGGAGCCGGCAACATAAAAAGTTTCTGCCTGATTTACTCTGAACGTTCCGCCGGTTCCGTCGTTTACATCCTCAAAACTGTCACCAAAGTAGATGTCGTGCGTGACCGCATTCCTTCCAGGTGACCAGGAAATGAAAACCTGCGTTTCCAGATGAATTGCACCGTCAGCCGGATTGGGATTCCATGCTTCGGGGCCTGCTGTAACAACACTGAAAATCTCCGTGTTATCCATGACCCCGGAAATCATTTCGGCATTCACGCCCCAGGCATAAACAGGGATATTAGCGCCGGAATGGCCGCCAGTACTCCATGTAACAGTAGGTAACACTCCGGCACCGTTATTGGCTAATACGGTCAACCCGCCGGTTTCGTGGTCGGCGGTAACGAGTACCAGCGTGTCACTGCGTCTTGTAGCCCAGTCGATTGCTACCTGCACGGCGTTATCGAACTCGATTGTTTCGAGTATCATGTTATTAGTGAGGTTGCTGTGACCGGCCGTGTCGATTTTTCCGCCTTCAACCATTAAAAAGAAACCGTCAGGATCGTTGTCCAGTATACGCAGGGCGGTGTCGGTCATTTCAGTCAGGTGCGGCAGCGGTCCGAGGTCGGGCTCATAGGGCAGCGGGCCGTTGCCAAACTGTCCGGAAACCATGGTGACGTTTTCGGTATCCATCGCTTGCATGCCGACGTTATAGGTCACAACTATATATCCTGCGTTCTCGAACTCTTGAACGCTCATACCATAACCACCGCCGCCGAACAGCACGTTCGGCTGGGTTTGCATCAGGTAGTCGCCGGCTATTTGCACGGCATTGTTGCGATCCGGCTCGTGGGCACCGAAGGCGGCGGGCGTTGCGTCAGTTATGTTCTTGGTTGTCACCAGTCCCGTGCTTTTGCCCCGGTCCTTAAAATATTCAAGCAGAGTTTCCAACTCGCTCCCGTCCCCGGGGATGGCCATGCTGATAACGCCATTGTTGACCTTTACACCGGTGGCAAGTGCCGTCCCTGCTGCCGCGGAATCGGGTATGCCACCGCCGGCTGCATGATTAGTCAATTCCCCCTTGTAGGGAAACGACTCGAAAGATAGTGTGCCCGCCTCGCCATTGACATACATTCCTGTTGCCTTGACCTGCTCAAAACCCATTCCGTCACCGATGAAGAATATTATGTTTTTCGGCTGCGCCTCTACTGTACTTACGAGGCTAATTGCCGGGCTCAGCAATAAGACAAGAGATACCAGATAAATCAATTTTCTGAACATAATGGTACTCCTCATAAAAAGTTGAAAGAAGAATAAGCGATAGTAATCTTTATCTAAGACTACATTCTTTTTATATGCCAAAGGTAATTCTTCGCGATTTGACGCCACCTCCTTTCTTCCAATGCCCAGGATAAAATGCTAACTGAACATGGAAAAACTGAAATAAAGTGTATTAATTTCTCCTCTTGGAGACCTAAATATCCACCTTTTATTACTTATACCAGATTTACATCCTGCCCGTCAAGAAAAATCGCGGCATACAACTGGAAAAATGCCCTTTAAACGGCATCACTGGCCCTGAGCTAATGGACGAGAATAGCTGTAGTGGACTAATGAATTTTTCATGTTGGCGATCCGGAGTGTCGCCTGTTGGGATGGTGCTTCAGAAAATTTGACTTTATTTATCAATCTCCTCTTTTCCTATTCGAGTCAAACTGAATCGAATATGTCAGGTTTCTATTTCCACTGAGGGTCACGGGAACTATTCTCTTTTCGCCGACGGTGTAACTCGTTTCAATGACGGCAGGCAGTATTGCAGGAACAATTTTTACCTTCACTGTTTTCCCGGCCTTGTGCAGGCTGAACAGTCCCTTCTCTATATCGAATCTGTCCTCCTGGCCGATGAGTAGCGGTATATATTCTGTGAATGGCCCGTTATGTGTTATTGTAATCCTGATCTCCGATTCTCTAAAAAGGACGACCTTTTTCCCATTTCGTCCGAGTGGATAAGAGATTGCAATAACACCGTTGGGCAGGTCGTGATTGCCGGGCTGAGGACTTACAGGTTTGTCATCGATGCTGAATTCGGCGATGAGAGAGTTGGCTTCATAAACGTGTTGCTGGTTTTCCGCCTTCGTCCCCCATGCGGAATCACCGGAACCGGTTTGAGATTGCAGCACAGTACCTGTCTCTGGAGTCCAGATGAGACCTATGCCGTATCTCTGTTGAGAAGAAATAATGTCTCCGGAATTGAAGGCTGCATAATAGCCGGGACGACGAACATATGTAAAATGAACCGGCTTGCGAGAATCTGTACGCTGATGAACAAATTGCTTCTTTTTCATATAGGGTAATATCGCGACGGCCGCATTTCTCTGACTGTCGGTCGGGAACCAGCGTTTATGCTTGCGGTTCAAAAATGCATAGGGACTATACGATGAAAATTCTCCTACCTTCAATTCACTTACCCTGGGCCAGTTATCCACCAAGAGTTTGCGTCTTGAGACAATCGAATTTTGAATTTCATGCTGACTTTGCATAAATGCTCGCGACAAAGGAACTTCTTCAGATAAGAAAGATTCCATCTGAAGAAATGCGCCTAACCTTTCAATAGAAGCCTTTCTTTGGCGGGTCTCTATTGCTCTATTCAGCACGTATGTAGAGGTATCGGGCTCAAATACTGCGTTATATGCAAGCCATTCTATGAAACTCTGCTCTTCTTCAACGAAGAATTTCTGTAGAGGCATTCCATTGCTGTAACGATGCGCCATAAGCAGATTGCTGTGATGAGTATTGAGGTTACTACTCAGTACATAGTATAGGCTACACTTGAGGCACGAAAAAAAGAACGAACAAGTTTTGGAGAGCATTTGATGTCGGCAAGATTGTGCTCAACACGATTCCGCAGCGATTCGTTCTTTCTCAAAGGTGTTTTGGTGGTGCCGTGATGGCGAAGATGATTCCAAACAAATTCATCAGGGTTCAAATCAGGCGAATAACCGGGAAGAAAATGCAGTTCCAGTTTGCCCTCAAGAGACTGTACATAAGCGGCAACAAGCCGTGCTTTATGAGCGGGCAGCCCGTCAATGACGAGAAACACGGCACGGCGCCGGTTACGCATAAAAGCTTTCAGGAATTCGACAAACCGAGTCGCATTCAGCCGGCCGGTATAGACCGAATACCAAAATGCCCCGCGTGCTGTTACGGCGGAAATGGCACTGACGGATTGACGCTGGCCGCTGGTCTTTACAACAGGCGTCTGTCCCTTTGCACCCCATGTTCGCTGCAACGGAGCATCCGAACGAATGCCTGCTTCGTCCAGAAAGAATATATCGGCACCGCGGCGTTTGGCACGTTTTTTCAGCTTTGGGTAATCTTCATTCTTCCATTTTTCAACAGCTTGCGGGTCTCGTTCATACGCCCGGCGCAGCGGCTTTTGAGGGGTAATACCAAGTTTTGCCAGCAGGCGCCCGACCGTTGTAATGCTCAATTTCTTTTTGAGCTTCCGTTCAATCAGACATACGAGTATGCGGCGTGTCCACAGGCCAAAGTCAAACCCATACTGTCGCGGGTCTTTACCGCATATCCATGTACGCACCTGCTGTTTTTGTTTGTCTGTCAGCTTTGGTGTTGGGCCGGGATGTTTTCGAGACTTAAGAGCCGCCTCGCCTCCGGCTTTTGCAGCACGAAGCCAGCGGTAGATGCTGGTGCGGCACAGGCCGTAATGTTTCATAACAACACTGGGTGCTTCGCCTTCTTGTACGCGGCGAACCGCCATAATGCGAATTGTTTCCGACGTCTTATGATCGAGTGTTCGTCCATCTATCTTCATGGACGCTATTATACATGGTAGAATACAAATGTGTAGTACAATCTATGCACTGGTTAGTATATCCCCAGTCAGGTCCGTCTCGCTCATAAAAATAACCGACCGGACTCTGGAACGCAGAATGCGTCTGCCTGACTTTTTCTCTGAGAAGGTGTTCGATTTCCTTATCCGGATAAATACTCAAAAACGCCAGGGCTCCTGCAAAAGTATTTGTATATTGATTAGTATAGCGTTTGCCATGTTCGTACAAATTAGAATCGGTAAGCGAAATAAATATTGCTTTGCGCATCGCCTCAATGACATTTTTATGTATTTTCGAGTCTATTTCAGGCCCGTCTTTTAAGAGAATGAGTGTTTCCCCCATAAACTTTGTCGCAAAGGCAGTAGGTGCAAGGCCCCACCCACCAGGCTCGTACTCACTGAAACGTCCATCGTTGTTCTGTATCCGGCACCAGAAGCTCAGGGTGGCTTCGAGACGCTGTCGAAGTGCCGTATCAGCTTAGTAGGGATTCCAAGGCCGGTCCTTGCAGTAGAAATAAGCTAATGAAAGACAGTTTTCCATAATCCGGGCGTTGTAAGGTTTGTTGTCGCGTCGTGATCGCCAGACAGAAATGTCAATAAAGCCCCGATTCTCACCCGTTTCCACAACAGCGTTTGCAATGCGATGAAAGTGGGCGAGGTAATAGGGCAGATCCAGTTCCTCATCGCTGAAATGGTCGGGCCGGAGTTTGGACAGGTCTGACGGGGCAACTTTAAAAAGAACTTGTGTTTTGCCATCGACTGGCAGGCACGCGATAGTAACTATGATTAGCTTTATCCATGTATTCATCTATGCGGTCCTAATTCAACTATACTGAGATTAAATTGGCATGTGTCAAGACACGAACGACAAAGGCATATTGCAGGTGCGTTTCTGCAGGAAAGCGAACTCGTAAAGCGGTGATTCCAGCTTCATGGAACTCAATGTTCAATTCTCCATCACAATCGGCTCTCAGGGCATTGCTGCGTCTCTTGTACATTAGGTTCTCAAAGTTGTAACGAGAAAAAATTGTTTAAATACATTCCACACTTTTAATGCTATCACATTTCAGTTCATTTGCCATCGGATACTTGCAAAATCGGATTTATATTTCGCTTAGTCCCTGCTTTCTTCGACTTTTTTATTTCTGAGCGGTTCCAAAGGATTACCCCACCTATAATTGGCCGGTTAAAAAACAATACGGTACTGGCAACAAAAGCCTTGTGGGTTGTTTTCATCATTACTACAATTGTGGTGACCTCCATATGGAAAGAACCATGTAGGGACGGCACTGCCGAGGTCACTAAAAAAATGTGCCGAAAGAATTATCGCAAGTGAATGTTCTAACGAAAGGAAAGATTATGCAGAAAAAGCATAAATGGTCATTTATTATCCTGAGCATCGCCCTCGTCTGCTATGTTATACTGCCGAGCAACGAGGCTAAATCCGGGCCTAAGATCCCGGACAATAGAGCCCAGGTCTGTATCTATGTCGTGGATGTGGGGCTTGGCAACACTGTTTTCGTAGTGTCTCCGTCGGGCGAAGTAATGCTGCTCGACACTGGCCCCTCACGCGTGGCCAACCGTATCCTCGCGTTCATGAAACAGAACGGTATTCGGAAGATAGATTACCTTCTCGTGAGCCACTTTGAGGAGGACCACATGGGTGCCGTGCCGCTGATCGCCGAGAAAATACCCGTCGGCTGTTTCGTCGACCACGGCGACAGCGCTGTGTACGGCAAGGACGACGCCTGGTGGAAACAGCGCCGCGGTCTCTGGTTTAAGCAGGGTATGGGCCAACTGTACGATGAGCGATTCGACAAGTACCGCACGGCGAGGGCCAAGACACGCCACCTTGTGGTGAAGCCCGGCGATCGTGTGCCGGTCGAGGGATTGGATGTAGTAGTGGTGAGCGCGGCCGGCAAGGTCATCACGCAGCCGCTCAAAGGTTGCGGCGAGGTAAATCCGGCCTGCGAAGGCATAGACCGGCGGACCGAGGACGACGCCGAGGACGGACAGTCCGTTGGAGTTGTGGTGAGCTACGGGAAGTTCCGTTTCATTGACTTGGGCGATCTGACGTGGAACACGGCCAATAAGCTCTTCTGCCCGAACAACCTAATCGGCAAGGCCGACGCCTACCTGGTGACCCACCACGCTATGGGCATGACACGCGAGTTAGGCGACTATTACCACGGCCTCTCCTCATGCTCCGCGGCGGAGGTGTACGGGCTGCACCCGCGTGTGGCAATCCTTAGCTTAGGCTCGTCCGGCCATGGGGTCGGCACGCCGGACGCCATGAAGCTGCTGAACAGTGTGCCCGAACTGGACCTCTGGCAGACCCAGTTCATCCGTGAAGGGGGTGAAAAGGGCTACAACGGCCCGGAAGCGTTTATTGCCAACCTGGGCGAGAAAAGCGACAAGGCTCGCCACATCAAGTTGGTGGCCGATGCCGACGGCTCCTTTAGAGTAACCAACAGCCGCAACGGATTCATCAAGAAGTATCCGCCGCGGAAATAACCCGTTATGCATGAAAAGGTAAAAAAAATGAGACAATGCAGATACTCTTTTATGTGGCTCCTGTTTTTGGCAACGTCGTGCACGGCCGAACTGTTATCTTCAGCTCCAGGCGCAGCCGAACAGTTACCCATCGCCAGACTGGCTCAGGTGAGCTTCCGGGTCGCCGATCTCCAGAAGGCACGCCAGTTTTATGGCGATGTGATGGGATTTGAAGAAACGTTTCAAGTGAAGGATGCACAGGATCAACTCCTCGCTCTGTACTTTAAGGTCAACGACGATCAATACCTGGCGTTTTTTCCAAGCGATGCCGGAGACGAGAACTTCCGCCTGGACCGGTTCTCACTGCTGACGCCGGACATTAAGCGGGCGCACGATATGCTCCGGAAGCGTAACCTTGCTCCAGGAGACATCCACAGAGGGGACGATGGAAATCAACGTTTTTCGTTATCCGATCCCGACGGCACGATACTCGATTTCGTCCAGTATATGCCGGATTCCCGGCAATCTAAAGCACGCGGCAAGACCAAGGGCGAGCGGCGCATCTCCAGTCACTTGCAGCACGTAGGACTGGCGGTGGCCGATAGTGCCGTGTCCATGACGTTCTACCGGGACAAGCTCGGATTTTGGGAGACGACGCGTGGCGGGCCCGCCCCTGGCGATATCCGCTGGATAAACTTGATGATGCCCGGCACTCACGGCGACTATGTCGAGTTGATGGTGTATGCAGCAGACCCTCCTGCAAAGCGACAGCACATCTGCTTTGCAGTCCCGGATATCCAACGAGCCCATAAGCTGCTTTTGGAACGGGGCCTGCCGGCACGTTTCAAACCCTTCCATGCGAAGACCGGAGACTGGCTCATGAACCTGCGCGATTCCAACGGTATTCGCGTTGAATTCATGGAGGTAAAGAAGGACAAGCAGGAATAAACGTTTCGTTGAGAAGAATCTGGTCGGTGAACCGATGAAAGAGCCGTCACTTGAGATCAAGAGGTGATAGAGATAAGAAGTTGAAAACCTCAAGTGCTTTGTAGATTACGGTTGTTTCTTGTTGCGTAATCATAGTGGGTGCTGTTTCGACAGTCTGTTTTGTTAAAACTCAAAAATTCTATGCTTCTGCTACATTACTTGATTCGCTATATGGCTAATTGCCTTCCTTATTCGTCCTTTAATGCTGCCTGACGCTTTCACCTTAAGGTAAAAGCGTCAGGCAGCTTCACATTAACAATAGATTTATCATGCCGATTGTTTCTATAACCAGCGGGAAAGTAGAATTTCTTTGCTGCTCTCTCTCACATAGGTGTATAATTTCGACAAAAGGGTAATAAAACCATTGGTGCCCATTCAACAAAAAAGGCCCTTTAAGTAAACCTGCATCAAGGATGTTACCCACGGGGACGGAGTCTAAGCAAACAATTACAATTTGACACCCACGAAGAACTTGTCCTGTCTTTGGCTCAGAGAAGATTACGATGACAATGAAGGGCATGTCAATCTTGACGTTGCTGTTGTGTCTGGCTTTCTGCTGTTTAACCCAGGCCGGGCTTGAAAAACCCAATATCATCTTCATCCTCGCCGATGATCTGGGTTATGGTGACATCGGGTGCTATAATCCACAATCGAAGATCCCCACCCCTAACCTTGATCGCCTCGCACAGCAGGGCATTCGGTTCACTGACGCTCACACTCCGAGTACCGTCTGTACGCCGACTCGCTACAGCGTACTGACAGGTCGCTACCCATGGCGCAGTTGGAAGACGTCGGGCGTGCTGATGGGCTTCAGCGCACCGCTGATCGGGCGAGACACTCCGACAGTAGGCCAGGTTCTCCGGCAATCGGGCTACCGCACTGTCGCCGTTGGCAAGTGGCACCTTGGCATGACCTGGACCATGAAGGACGGTACGACTGTCAAGCCGCCTGACATGGGACCTCGCGATGGCAGCCTGATCGACTTCACAGTACCGATCAAGGATGCACCCACGACTCGCGGCTTCGATTACTTCTTTGGCACGTCGGCATGCCCAACCACCGACTGGCTTTATGCCTTTATCGAAAACGACGGGACTGTGGGTCTGCCGACCGAAAGATGGCCGGGGACACCAAAGGAAATACAAGACAAATACGATTTCTGCACAAGTCGCCCCGGCGTGAAGGTGCCCGACTTTGACTTTGAGACGGTAGATAAAGTCCTGTTGAATAAATCCATAAAGTTCATGGAAAACCACATCAAGAAAAACCCTGACCAACCATTCTTCCTGTATCACGCGACTCAGACGCCGCACCTGCCTGCATGGCCGGCAAAACAATTCGTCGGTAAAAGTCAGGCCGGCAACCTTGGTGACTTCATCCATGAGTTCGACTGGGTAGCTGGTCGCATTATAGAGACAGTTGACCGCCTTGGTATCGCGAATGATACGTTAATCATCGTCACGTCTGACAATGGGCCGGAGATTTGCACCTGGCAAATCAAACAGCGATACCAACACGACGCCTCCGGCGGCTTACGTGGCATGAAGCGAGATAATTGGGAGGGTGGCCATCGCGTGCCATTCATATCACGCTGGCCCGGTAAAATTAGGCCTGGCAGTGTTAGTGACGAGTTGATCTGTCTTGTGGACTTCATGGCCACTGCCGCGGCCGTTGCTGGTGCCGGATTGCCCGAAAATGCTGCCGTTGACAGCTATAATATTCTGCCCGCCTTACTGGAAAAAAACGACAAACCTATTCGCGAAGCGCTCGTGCATCATACCATAACCGGCGCCTTGGGTATTCGTAAGGGAAGATGGAAGTTGCTCTTACACAAAGGTGCTGGCAATGAAAACTATAGAGCAAACGGCTGGATGGGCACAATCCCCATCGAGCCGCCTCTCGATAATCCCGACGCGTCTGGCCAGCTCTACGATATGATCGATGACCCTGGTGAAACTAAGAACCTGTATTATCAGCACCCCGAGATCGTTGCGAACTTAACTGCACTATTGCAGCAGTACCAGAGGGATGAACGAAGCGCACCAAGGCGCTAATTCTTAATCAAGACAGAAGGAGCGAAAAAGTGAAAGTCGATTAGGTATTCGATGCCGGATGCTCGTAGAGAAGGTGTTGCTGTTCAGACTGTCCTGAGCCAGGACAAAAAAACCGTAAATGCTTTGATACTGGAGCTGGTAGCGATCGACTAATACATTTTTTGCTTATATAAATATAGCTATAGTAACCCATGCTCTGATTCCTTCAAAATCACAGCAAAATTACCAAGATAGTTCCTAAACAATTATTAGACTTGTAACGTAGGAGACTTTTATGAACATCTTCGAAAAGAGCCGCCTGAACCAATCCATCGCCTTGCTTGTTATTGTTCTGCTTTCGTTCATCGTGCAGGTTGACGTTGTTGAGGCCCAGAAGCCATTACAAGACGCTGGCCGTATAGAGAATGCACATCTTAGCGTTGTGTGGAACGCTTCAAAGGGTGTTTTTCATCTTGCTCGCCGGGGAGGCCCAATCTTCGCGGCTTTGCGATTCGACGGGCAGCCGGGCAAAATCCGGAATTCTGCCTGGCAACATCCCCGGTTGGGACAGGGGCAACTGATCGAATCTGAATTGTCTGATGGAGGTACGGGACGGATCATCTTAGTAACTGATTTGCCGTTTATTTTTGTGCAAAAGCAGTTGACGAATCAGACCTCCGAGGACCGGTTAGTCCATCACGAGCAACCTTTTGTTCTGATGCTCGATCTGCCTGAACCAGCGGACGAATTGAAGGCTTTGGGAACCGCAGGCTTGACTGCCCCGGATAAAAATCCAGGTAGCTACGCCTTTCTGGCCATTGCTGCACCTGAGAGTCGTCGAGGGGTAGTGTCCGGCTGGCTGAGCCACGATCGGGGCAGTGGAATTATCTTTTCCGATATCAAGGGTGATTCGGTTGAAATTCTTCCCCAAATCGACTATGGCCGCCTGCGCATCAAGCCGGGCGTCAAGACCGATAGTGAGATATTTGCGATTGGTCTGTTCGACGATGCTCGTTTGGGATTGGAGGCATATGCAGATGCAATTGCCCGGTTCTATCAAATCCGCCTGCGGCCAATGATGATGGGCTACTGCACCTGGTATAGCAGCCCGTACGGTGGTGCCAGTGACGAGGTACACATTGCCGAACTCTCCAGGACAGCCTCCGAGAAGCTCAAGCCGTTCGGATTCGATTTCGTCCAAATCGATGATAAGTGGCAACTCGGACAACGCCGCAATGGTCCTGCTAAAAATTTTTACACGCACAACCCTGACGGTCCCTATCCGGGCGGTATGAAGAAAGCCGCCGGTCAAATCCGATCGGCCGGATTGGTACCCGGCATCTGGTTTATGCCGTTTGCCGGCGACCGGGATGATCCGTTCTTTAAGCAGCATTTGGATTGGTTTGTCAAGCGCGAGGATGGCACGCCCTATTGGGCTCGCTGGGGTGGGACTTCACTTGATATGACGAATCCTGACACACGAGAGTACGTCCGCAGTTTCGTGCACCGTATCGCGCATGACTGGGGCTACAGTTATTTCAAGATGGACGGTCTTTGGACGGGCACAGCCACGAAGCTGACGTATGTGAACAACGGATACGTGCAGGATGATATTGGCGAAGCTGTGTTCCACGATCCGGACAAAACGAACATCGAGGCCTATCGCGATGGCCTGAAACTCGTGCGTGAAGCGGCTGGGCAGGATGTGTTTTTCCTTGGTTGCTGTGTCTCGCAGAACATGCGCAGTTTTGGGGGCAGTTTTGGTTTGGTAGATGCCATGCGGATCGGGCCTGACAACGGCACGAGTTGGAAGAGCCTCTGTCGCGGGCCCTGGCATGGGACCAACCGTTATTTCCTACACGGGCGTGTCTGGTATAACGATCCCGATCCGATTTACGTACGTACGAAGCTGCCGCTTGAGCATGCCCGTCTTATTTGTTCCTGGGTCACCCTTAGCGGACAGCTTAACGTCTTTAGCGAGTGGCTTTCGGATTTGCCGGAGGATCGTGTCTCCCTGCTGCGTCGTACAATGCCGAACCATGGTCTTTGTCCTCGACCGGTTGATCTGTTCGAAAGTGAACTGGCCCGAATCTGGCTCCTGACGGACACTCGCGGTCCGGTGCGTCGCGACGTGATAGGGCTGTTTAATTGGAAGGAAAACGAACCTGCTGAAGTGGACTATTCTCTTTCACGAATAGGATTACCGAAGGCGAAGCGCTTCGTTGGTTACGACTACTGGGCAGATGATTTCGTACCTGCATTTGCTGATCGTATAATGTGTACGCTGCCGGCTGGTTCGTGCCGCGTCCTCGCCTTACGTCCCGAGAGCGAATATCCACAACTTGTCAGCACATCTCGCCATATTACACAGGGAATCATAGATGTTCTGGAGGAAGTATGGGACGTTGAAAACCTGACGCTGCGAGGCCGAAGCCGGGTCGTAGCTGCAGATCCTTACGAGTTGAGAATTATCGTTCCTGATGATGGAGAGTCGTACAGTGTCACCGAGGCTGGGGTCTCGCCGGTCGATCGCGACGCCGGGGTTCAGGTTACATGGAAACAGACTGGCCCGAACGTACGTGTGAACATCCATAGTCAGAACAGTCGGACGATCGATTGGAGTGTGCGGTTTCGCAAAGCCGAATAGTGCTCGGTAAAACTTAGTTTCATGAGTTGTAATGTTAATCAGGTTACTTCTGAATCGAAATAAGGATGCAGAAAATGAATAAAAGGTGATGTTAAAGATCTCTGTTCTTCTGTTAATGCAGGTTTTTTTTGAAGGTTGTTCAAATATTGTGAAAAAATTAAGGTTGTCTAAATGAATTTCTAAGGGGACATAAAATGGCAGTTACCGTCCAATATCCATCTATAAAAACGGCCGGAGAATGTAAATATGATGGGGTGTCGTTGGGAGAAGTCATGTTGCGGCTTGATCCGAGAGATGCTCCAACGGCAAGAGTCAGAGATAATATCAGAATTTCGCAGGGCGGTGGAGAAACCAATATTGCATTTGGCCTGGCGTACGCATTTGGCCTGCGTACGGCAGTCCTGACTGCATTGGTTGACGATCCTGTTGGGGAAAATATCAGAAACCAAATCAGAGAAGCGGGTGTTGATACCAGTAAAATCGTTTGGTGGAATACCAAAAATGACGGCGGTAAATATTCCACAAATAAAAAGGGGACCATCTGTAACGGGATTAACTTCACGTACAGCGGTAGTGGTGTATTGCCTTCCGATACTACATATTATCGCGGTAACAGCGCTGCAAGACTGCTTAAACCAGGAGACTTTGACCTTGATGAATTATTTGAGCAGGAAGGTGTCCGGGTTTTCAATACGGGCGGCATTTTTACCTTAATAGGACCTGAAACCTCGGCTCTTGCCCTGGAAGCCGCGAAAAAGGCGGCAGAGCAGGGCACTTTTGTCTGCGCGGACCTTAATTATAGATCAAAGGTGGAACCCGACAAGGAAAGAGCAAGAACCATAAACAGGCGTCTTGCGCCATATATTGGCATGTTGGTTGGAAACGACTCTGATTTATCTGATGCGCTTGGTTATGAAACAAAGGTATCAAAAAATGCACCTTATAAGGAATGGATTGAAGCATATAAAAATACCGTAGGCCGAGTCGTAAAAGACTTACCCAATTTAAGTTTGGTAGGAACCCAATGGAGAGGCGCCCACAATGCGGATTTAATTAGCTGGGGAGCCGTGCTGTATGATGTTCTGAATAATATTTTCTATGAAGCGCCCCTTAGAGAAAATGTCCCTATTAGAGACAGAACAGGCGGGGGAGACTCATTTGCTTCAGGAGTATTGGCAGCTCTACTTAAGGGTGAAGACTTGGAAACAGCTGTCAATTGGGGCGCCGCTCACGGGATTTTGGTGCAGGAAACACCGGGTGACATCACTATGGTTAACCAAAAAACAGTTGAAGCTGAGGCAAAAAGGGCGTTAGGAGGCGGAGGTGTAAAAGCGGTTCGTTAGTGCCTTTACTTTACACATTCTACTTTAAGGCAATGGCTTTGGTTCGAAGGCGTATGGCTCTTTAGAGAATGGATTATAATCATATCAGCCGAATAGCGTCTTAGGCTACATGGGGACAGTAAAATTTCTTGTGAGATGTTGTTCGAACCCATGCTCCGCTACGGTTTGATGAATCCAGCACAAACATACAAAAGTATGGTGTTCTCACATAGGGCGTTGGGAAAAGCGGCGGCAGGTCAATTTTACGCAGAGTAAATTAGCGATAGAAAGTGCAGTTTTGCCCAAAACTGCACTGAACACTAATTCCTTTGAAAGTATGACGTGTAAGTCCTCTGTGAATAACCACTTAGAAAATATTGGCTAATTGTCTTCGTTTTTTTTTTCAGTAATGGTAAAATTTTTTCTTGCTTTCCTTCTCAGTAACGAGAAAATAATAATATTATACTTTATCCGTGGATTGAACCTACTTTGGTTCATAAAGTAAAGATGATTTCAAATATTTTTACTGAAACTATAGACTTAGAATATTTATGAATCAGCCAAAAAGACGGATAGTTAAAGGCTTACCTCAAACAACGACCGAGAAGGTATCATTTCCTATCCTGCCCCAAGTTCTTCAAATACTCTCAAAATCTGAAAAGGGCGTATATCGTTATGTAGAAGAAAACGGTTTGACACCTAATGTAAGATTCGGAAATGGGCCTGCGATGACAGTCAAATTTGAAAGAGATGTCATCGCTGAGTTCTCAATCCTGATCTTTCTGTTCTTGAGCTATGCGGCTTCGTCGGCAGGGAGTTCATAGCCTTGTTCAAATGGTTTAGAGAGGCTATTAGCAGTCACAGTGAAAGAAATTAAAATGATGGATTCTACTCTAACTGTTATAACACAGTCGCAATTGGCGGAAGAAGTATTAAGCGAGAGCGGCCAGAATGTGAACCTTTGTTATCAGTGCAGGAAGTGTGTGTCCGGCTGCCCGGTTTCATATGCCATGGACTATAAGCCCGCCCAACTGATACATGCCATCCGTCTGGGCATGGAAGACCTCGTTTTCAACAGCAAGACAGTCTGGCTGTGTGCATCCTGTGAAACATGTACGACAAGATGTCCACAGGAAGTCGACGTTGCGAAAGTGATGGATGCTGTAAAAATCATATCTATCAGGCGAGGGATGAAACCTGCTATTCCAGAGGTGGCATCTTTCTACAAAGCAGCTCTCGCCAATATCAAAAAATGCGGACGAATGTTCGAGATCGGTATGATTGTGGGTTTGAAGCTAAGGACTTTTCAGTTCTTTAAAGATTCTGGACTGGGGATGAAAATGTTCCTAAAAGGCAAGCTCAAAATGATTCCCAGCTTAAAGGGAGCATGGACTACGTGGAAGATATTTCGTCGTGTGAAGAGCGTCGAAAAAAAGTATCGGGGCGCTTAGTTTGAAGCAGGTTTATAGCAATAATCTAAAGATACACTTTAATAAGTAAAATTCTCTTATTGAAATATTGAGGGAGGTCAGCATACGATGACTGAGAAGTACGCCTACTATCCCGGTTGCTCACTGCACTCAACCGGCTCCGAATACGATGTTTCATTCCGGGCTGTTTGCGAAAAGCTTGGCATAGAGATCGAGGAGGTCAAAGGCTGGATATGCTGTGGCACTTCTCCTGCACATTGCACATCCAGGCTTTTGTCACTTGCGCTTCCTTTTGAGAATCTCAGCCTGGCGGAGAAAATGGGGATGACCGAAGTTGTTGCTCCATGTGCCGCCTGTTTTTCGCGATTGAAGACCGCCATATACGAGGCAGCCGAAGACTCCGAGATGGCCGGCAAGATTAGCGAGGTACTTAATACCCCCTTGCCGAAATCTGTGAATGTATTAAGTCCCCTTGAGATATTCGGCGATGGGGCAGCTCTTGCAGAAGCAGTCGAAAGACAGTTGCCTGAGCTGAAAGTGGTATGCTACTACGGCTGTCTTCTTACCAGGCCGGCGAAG